>Ga0315544_1002562_pt1 | contig 12662 bp, 9 predicted proteins | sample SalMarSW160130MG_2_FD_202543 | JGI IMG/M metagenome (GOLD analysis project Ga0315544, IMG submission 202543) | Salt marsh sediment microbial communities from the Plum Island Ecosystem LTER, Massachusetts, United States - Salt Marsh Sediment SW1601-130 ... | reverse complement strand
ATTACATACTTGCCATATTTAGTTTTTTCCATTCGTAAAGCCTCCTCATTATGAAATACAAATTGTTCAATTCTCTCACATTAACTTGACAATGTTTTGTTATTGTCCCCCTGTTGAAAGCCTTTTTTCCAATATATCTTGTTACCCGTTTCTTTTGAGACGGTTTTTCCAACTTCGGCGGCAAGTGGACCGATCTTTAATGCATGTTCCCTGGTAAAGAAACCGACTACCGTGATATAACCAATTGGACACCCATCTTGATCGAGGACGGGAGCAGCGATGGCGTTCATACCCGGAATCATGTCTCCAAGTTCAATGGCAAATCCGTCAAGCCGGCACTGGGCTATTTCCTTTATGAATCTGTCTTTTTTAAATTTTTCGGGTTTTCCATAAAAAAATAGTTGCTGATTATTAAGCAGTCGGTCCAACTCTTGTTCAGGTAGAAAAGCCGCGATGATTTTCCCGTGTGCTCCGTATGTAATTGGAGTAACGTGTCCTAAAGGAGCAGAAACGCCGAGTCCAGGAGCTCCTTCAAACTGGGCAACGACAAAAGTCTTGTCATCAGATATTACTCCTAACGCTACCGTGGCACCTGCTTTTTTAGCTAAATCAGAGAGAATTGGTTCAACAAGACGCGATAGGCTAAGATTCTCAAGCATTTTCCCGGTAAGTGTGAGTAGGCCGGGTCCGAGCACATAGCCTCTTCTGTTAGGATTCTTTTTTACCAAGCCATACTCACTCAAGGTACTAAGAATTGAAAAGGCCTTACTTCTATGTATACCTACTTCCCGGCAGATATCGGTAAGGCTTTTAGAATTACTCACGCTGTCAGCAAGATAAAGCATCACTCGTATTGCTTGTTCAACTGCCGGCACCTTATAAGTGTTATCCATTGGGGTTTTATTCTCGTCCATGATAATGTTCTGCTTACAGAACTTGAGTTTTGTGGATAGAATAACAGAGTAAAAAATAATTGTCAAGTTGCGTATTGATATAGCACACAGGACAAGATTCAGATATTCATTGTTTAGTATCCCAGGTTGACTCCAGGTTGATAATAATGTTTAATGCCCAAGAACAAAATAAGAAACGGCAGATAACTACCAACCTTGATTTACATCAAATAATTGTTGAGTTAAGTTCGGGATAATAGTTCAAATCTAATCAGGTAACAATCAAGTATTAAGTGATCTTTGAAGAATCCGAAGTGATAGTAATAATTTCCTTCAAATGTGGAAGCTAATTGCATACGCCCGCCTCTGTTCCAATAGGCTTGAAATATTATGGTACGATGGAGACCGTCCCTCCCCCGTCTCCACCACGGCAGTACCGGGCTCTGTTATCTAAATAGGGCCCGGTACTTTTTGTTTTGCGTTTTGTCAGATAGGGCAGGTCAAAGACGCCGTCTGTTGGGAGCTGAATCGATTGAGTGGTATCATCGATGGGTTGAAACTGGAGATTCCACTATAAGACAAAGGATTCTTGAATATAATGAAGATGACTGCATAGCCATGCGAGTACTACTTGACGGAATACGAAGTCTTGAAGTACGTTAATATTGTTTCTTATATACTACCTAGAAATGTATTTATTATAATTTGAATGTCGGCTAAAGCTATATGAAGCACAGAATCCGCGTTTCAAGGGGAGTTAGACTCTCTTGGGAGATGAGATAGGGGATTAAATGGAAACTAAAGAAGCAATACAAAAAAGATCTAGTATCCGTGCCTATGAGGATACAGCGGTACCGATGGAAAAACTTGCCCAGGTACTTGAAGCAGCCCGACTGGCACCCTCGGGTCGCAACAGCCAGAATTGGAAATTCGTTGTTGTACAGGATGATGAACGAAGACAAGCTCTTGGACGAGCGACGGGAAGTCAGTCTCACGTGTATACGGCACCCGTGATTATAGCAGCAGTGGCGACAGACCCGGACGAAATTATGCCATGTGGGATTTTCGCTTATCCCGTTAATCTTGCTATAGCAATTGACCACATGACGCTGGCTGCCGTCGATTTAGGACTGGGAACTTGCTGGATAGGAGCGTTTTCTCAGGACACAGTAAAAAAAATCCTTGAAGTGCCGGATAAATACAAAATAGTAAGTCTTCTAACCTTGGGATACCCTGCCGAAAAGGGAAGACCCAAGGAGCGGAAATTACTGGAAGAGATTGTCTGCTACGAAAGATTTGTGGAGTAGTTGGATATAATCTCAGATTGAACTAAACAAAGCAGAGTATTGTTACAGGGGGAGACAGGGTCTGTAACCGGGATTTCAGTTCACAATGTAGCCATTTCCAGCGAAAAAGTCAGAGTGTCCAGCCTCAGGGGTTCACTCCATGGCTTTTCCTCCGCTGCGGACCGGAGATTAGATAAAGCGTTTCGTGCGCCAAGTAAATAACCACCCGGGAATCGACGATCAGGGCTGAACCATAAAAAGTTCCTGTCCGTACCTGTTCTATTACTGGCTATCCCGGAGGACCTTCCCCGTAGCCTTGTCTTTCCAGTAAGCCCGCTGCTGCACCGGCCAGTTGAAGGATATAGCCCCGGGGTAGGGACAATCACTGACACAGCAGCCGCCATACCAGCACTCATCGGGATGCAGTATTACCGGTGGTTTGCCTTTCTCGGGGTTGGGCATAAATACGTCTACCTGGCAGACCTCCACGCAGGTGTTGCAACCGTTGCAGATATCGGGATTGAAAATTACCGGATTAGCGGGGCTGACAATATTGGGTAAAGCATATATCTCTTTATGAGGCATGACAGTCCTCCTTATTATCCTTTATAAACTCCGGTGTAGTCCTTGTTGCGGGCTTCATAGTTAGCTTTCATGTCGCCCCAGTAGTTCAGGGGCAGTTCGCCCGTCTTGACCTTGTTGTTCTCCAGCTTGACGGTAACGAACTTGTTCCATTGCGGCGGGTCTATTTCGGGGTAATCGATTCTGAAGAAGTTCAGCACCCGGCTGCTGGCTTGGCGTGCCAGGGATGCATTGAGGACGATTTGCCCGTGGGTCAGCAGGCTCAAGTCTTCGATACTGCGCATGAGTTTATGGGGGTCGAGGGCGTAGAGTCTGGGTACGAATACTTCTTCTATTTCTTTCAGGGCATCCAGTCCCATGCTAAGCAGCAGTTCCGTTTTGTATTCACTGCAAAAGTACTGCATGGCGCGGGCGACGCCGGCGTGCAGTTCCTTCCAGTCGACGCCGTCGCTGCGGTTTATCGGGGCGTAGATGCGGGCTTTTTCAAGGGTGACCTGGTCTCTGGTTATTTTACTTTCGCCTGTTTGCTTTACGTAGGCAGCGGCTTTTCTGCCGGCGTACCTCCCGGTAGACGCCGCGTAGCTGTGATCGCCGGCGGCGAACATCTGTCCCCCGGCAACGTACAGACCGTCGAGAGTTGATTTCAGGTCCCAGTCGACGATAGGTCCGCCGGCGCCGGCGGTTCGCCAGTTGGCCGGACCGTTTCCTTCAGTCAAAAGATAGTTCATCAGCAGGTGTTTGGCCGGGTTAAAGCCGGCTTTTTCATAGGAACTGGTGATATTTTTGGTGGTAGACTCCTCGCCCAGCATAAGTTCCCAGGTAACCCTGCGTTCGATATCGGACATAGCGGGGAAATCGCCGTAGAAGGGCAGGGCGTAGGTGCCATCCTTGATGCCCTTGATGATTTTTTCCATGCCTTCCGGAGAAGGTCGCATATCGCCGCCGTCCGGCCATCCCTGCAGGGGCCAGGGAAGCTTTTTACCGTTAGCGTCGACCTGCTGGATATTTTCAAAGCTGGCATCCCCGGAACCGCCGTACCAGGTATGTTTGAGTCCGGTGCCAATAAAACCCATACCGGTCTGTTCCATCAGGGTAAGCTCGGCGCCGGCCTTCCAGGCCATGGCCATGCCGTCTCCACACTTGGTTCGAGAGTTGGGGAAGGTATTATAACCGGCCAGCTCGGTATTGAGAAACCAGAGGGAAGAATTACCGGCGGTAGCCAGCACGGCGGCTTTCGACTTGAAGACCATAAACTCGCCGTTGCGGTCATTAAAGCCCGTAGCGCCGACTACTTTAGCTCCCTGGACGCCTCCCTCTGTCAGCAGGCTGGTAACCATGACACGGTCGTAAATTTTAACGCCCATCCGCTGGCACTCTTTCTTCAAAGCGGGCTTAAAGGTCGTTCCCCAGACGCGGATAGTCACCTCGGTGGCATGGTTGGGGCTCATACGGGGAGAAAACATAAACTTGGTATCGTCATAGCGGCCTTCGGCTCCCAGGTATTCGTCGTCAACGTCACGGATTTTGCCGCCCATCTGCTCCATTTCCAGCAGTGTGTCGAAGTCCTCACGACATTGAATCTGGGTGCCGATACCATTGGAATAGGCAAGTGGAAATGGTTCTGTCGGTGGCTGGCCGGCGTGGACCGGATGCTCAACAAGTCGCTTGGCCCAGTCATCGGGGTCAACCTTGGAATGGGGATTGGCCGGCGCGACACACCAGTGGTCGCAGCCGGGGCCTCCCGAACCGCTCCTGATGGTATCCGCCTTTTCCACCAGCGCCACTTTAACACCGTTTCTGGCGGCGCTGATAGCTGCCCAACACCCGGCGATACCCCCGCCGATAATCAGGACATCGGTCTCGATTTCTTGTTCCTCATCGTAGCGTATGGGGTAGGGCCAGGACGTTGGCTTGCCGTATTTTTCCAGTAAATCATACCATCTGGTCATATCATTAAACTCCTTTCACAAGTGATAAACTTAACTAAAAAAACCGGATATCAGGTCGGTTTCACCATTAGCTCCCTGCCATCCAGGTGACCGGATAGGGATGTCAGTTCAAAGCTACCTGTAATGGTTCACAAAAATAATACAACTAATTTTATATACCATAACCGGTATCAATATTACAAGTAGAACTTATAAATATTTGGTTGGAAATTACTGGAACGAATATGTTCGAGAGGAATAATCAGGAATCCCTGCACAAAGCACAGCATTGTTTCAGGGGGAGATAGGGTCTCCCCCGTCTCCCCCATAGTATAATCAGGCTCCTGAACAATTCCAGAACCTGCTTCTATATGGACGGTCTCGGGGTTAGGCCGGCTGGGTATGGCGCTCCTGCGTGAACTCTGTGTGTATTTTCAATTAAAGTATTTATCGATGGTTTCACCGGGAATAAAAGATACAACCTGACTCAACGGGTGTACTCGATATCAGGGGCTGGTCACACGCTGCCGTGCCAAATTGTAGATAGGGTATCTTTGTGTTATAATTCCAAGCAAAGTACCGAGGGGAAAACAACTGTTAAAGGTATCGGAACAGGGTAAATGAATAATTTTAAATTTTCCCCGAAGCTTCTTATCGGCTTACTCGTCGCCGTGTTCTTTTTTGTTGCTTTAAGCTTCCGGATTTTTCTCCCTTACGACCAGGTTTTCAGCAGTGAATGGATAAAGTTTACCAGTATTGACGCCTATTTCCATATGCGTCTGGTTGATAATCTGGTACACAATTTCCCCATGCTCACTAACTTTGACCCCTACTATATTTATCCTCAAGGCGTCGTGCTGGGCAATACTTCTTTCTTTGACTGGTTCCTGGCCGGTATTATCTGGGTGATTGGACTCGGTTCACCGACACAGCAAACCGTAAACACGATTGGAGCCTATTTCCCGGCAATCCTGGCTGCACTGACGGTTATCCCCGTTTACTTTATCGGCAAGGCGCTGTTCAATCGCTGGGCTGGCGTAATTGCGGCGGCTTTAGTAGCTGTGTTACCCGGTGAATATATCGGGCGGTCGATACTCGGATTTACCGACCAGCATGTTGCCGAGACCTTGTTCAGTACCGTAGCCGCCCTTTTCCTAATCCTGGCGGTGAAAACGGCGCACGAAAGGCAGCTGACTCTCAGCCACCTGATACACGGCGACCGGGCAATAATTACCCGGCCCCTGGTCTATGGTTTATTTGCCGGTATTTTCCTGGGCATGTATCTCATCACCTGGCTGGGTGCCTTGCTCTTTGTTTTTATTATTTCTCTCTATTTTATAATTCAGTTCATCATCGACCACCTGAGGCATAAGTCTTCCGACCATCTGGGCATTGTGGGCGTCATATTATTCCTGGTTGCCTTCATTATTTACCTGCCATTTTCGCCACGCTTGGACTTTTCCACTATTGCCATGGTCATTGCAGTATTTATCCCTGTGGTTCTATGCGGTGTCTCATTCCTGATATCGAAAAGGAAATTTAAAGCGATTTATTACCCGCTATTCCTGATAGTAATCGGGGTAGCTTTCACAGCGGTATTATACGCTATCTCACCTAACACCCTCGAGACGATGCTAGCTAAATTCGGGGATGTCTTCATCCCGGGAGGGTCTTCAGCCGCCACCACGCTCGAAATGCAGCCTTTCCTTTCGCCGCAGGGTAGCTTCTCCACGGGCGTTGCCTGGGGCAACTATACCACCAGCTTTTTCCTGTTTCCCTCGTGGCCTGTTCCCGGTTTCGCCTTTATTGCATTCATCGCCTTAATCTGGCTTTATATCAAGCGGCGGAGTGATGAAAAGCACCTCCTGTTCTTTTTCGTCTGGACCCTGATAATACTGGTGGCGACACTGGTACAGCGCCGTTTTGCCTATTACCTCGTGGTCAACATTGCCCTGCTTTCCGCTTATCTTTCCTGGCAGGCAATCTGGCTGGCCGGTCTCAAGAAACTGGAGCTGAAGTCCGGGCAGGTGCCGGAAAGCCCCCGTGTGGAAGGTAAAAAAGCCGGCACGAAAGAGGAGCATAAGAAAATCTGGGGCGTTAATATATACTACATCAATAGTGCTTTAGCGGTGATTATAATTTTCTTCTTTGTGCTCTTCCCTAACATCGTCAAGGCGAAGGAGGTTGCCTCGGAAGCACGCTTCGCCCCCTCGGATGCCTGGCAGGCTTCCCTCTCCTGGATGAAAGATAATACACCGGAACCCTTTGGCGACTCCGATGCCTACTATCAAATCTCCGAGGTGCCGGCGGGCCTGACGAGCAGCCGGCCGAATGAAGGAGCCAGCACTGAAGAGCTTTTAGAATGGGTGAGATTATTAAGAGAGCAGGTTGACTACCCCGAGTCCGCTTATGGGGTGCTGTCCTGGTGGGATTACGGGTACTGGATTACATATATCGCCCACCGTTCGCCCAACGCCAATCCCGGTCAGAATCCGGCTGCGTTAACGCTGATAGCTCGCTTCTTTATGTCTGAGGAAGAATCCGCAGCGGGGGAGATAATGCAGAGTTGGGACTCATCTTACGTAGTACTCGACTACGCGATGGCCACGTCCAAATTCTGGGCAGTGGCTACCTGGTCGGGTCGGGATGTTGATGAATTTACTGGTGCCTATTACTTGCCTCACGAGGGTCAACTCGTACCGGTACAATTTTACTATCCCGCATATTACCGGACTACGCTGGTAAAACTCTATAATTTTAACGGCAATGCTGTTACTGACGAGAGCCCGTTGGTGATTACATACGAGAATAAAGTTGACCGTGCCGGTAATCGCTACAGGCAGGTGACGGAAATAAATGAGTACGACAGCTATCAGGAGGCGCTTAACCACGTTGAAAGTGAGGGGCCGGATAATCACATTATCGTGGGGGTTAACCCCCTCGTCAGCCCGGTGCCACTGGAGGCGATGCAGGACTTCAAGCTGGTTTACAGTTCCGAGTCCGGTATATCAAACCAGGAAGTAGGCATGATACCGGAAGTGAAAATACTTGAATACCTCGGGGACTAGCCGGATTGCGGGTTGGTGCAGCCCATGTTTTCGAAGATTAAAGAGCGGATACCCAAATCTGCATATTTAATGCTGCCGGTAATGGCGTTGGCGTTCTATATCGCCTTTATACCGCACCAGGATTACCCTTACCCCGTCCATATTGATGATTGGATACACTGGGCTCATTCGGAAGCAATACTGGAAGCGGGCAGCCTTAATTACGTTAAACCATTTATCGGTGAAGGCACCATAAGTATCAGTTCCAATCTGGAGCTGGGCTTTCAATTGTTCTGGGGTGTTTTCCATAGTGTCAGCGGAATTTCCTGGTTGACCATCTTTCGATTTTTCCCGGGGCTTATTTTAGTCTTCATCGTGCTCGCCGTATATATCATGGCTCACCGGCACGGGTTCGGCTGGGAAGCCGCCTTTTTCACCTGCCTGATACCGACCACGGTGGGTATTTTGGGGCCCGCCTTTATCGTACCCGTCGCCATGGGGCTGCTCTTTATACCGCTTGCCCTGTTTGTTGTTTTTAACTTCCGCGGTTTCTGGACTTACGTGGTACTCTTTATCTTTAGCTGTTTCTTGGTAGCTATACACGCCCCGTCCGCAATTTGTCTGGTTATCGTCCTCCTGCCGTATATTGTCCTGAACTTAAAAGGTAGCTTCCTGCACAGCCTGGGTATATTTCTGGCGTTAGCCATTCCCTTCCTGGTGCCGTTCCCCTGGATATTAGACATGTTACTGCCGACGGCGCAGAAGTTACTTACACCGCAGGTCCTTCCCGATTATGTTGATTTTCCGCGTATCATCCGGACCTATGGTTATTACCCCGTCGGGCTTTGCCTGCTGGGCACCCTGGTGCTGGCTGTAAAGGGCGGCAAGCAGAATTATAGCCTGATATTCGGTCTGTTGCTGCTGCTGTTGATGCTGGTGGTCTTTTTTACCTTTCATTACGGAATATCTATTATGTATGAGCGCGGGCTCATGTTCATGATGTTGATGGTGGGCATCGTCGCCGGCGCCGGACTCATGGCTGTAAAGAACCTGCGCCTGCCGGAGAGTCTTAATTCCATTGCACGGGTGTCTAAATACACACGCTATGTAGGCTGGTCCCTGTGCGTGATTCTGGTGGGCGTAACCCTGTTTATTGCCATCCCCGACCGGCATGAACTTCCCTATTACCATATGATTGATGATAAAGAGTACGAGGATTTCGTCTGGATAAGGGATAACGTGGACGAGGGCTACGACAAAGCGATACTGGACCCGTGGAAGGTGACCCCTTTTACGGTGATAACCGGGATACCGGGCTACAGCCGGATACATACCGCGCCGACGGAAAAGGATGTTCAGGCGCGTATATTTCTGGACGGGGGGTGCGGCAATACCACGTTTTTAAAGGAAAACGGGATTTCCCTCGTTTATTGCCCCGGGGGATGTTCCAATCCGGATTTAGTCGAAATTAGAGAAGGGATTTTTGTCCTGAAAAAATGATAATATTAAGTACAGGTAAAGCATGACGAATATAGGCACCGTACTCCCCTGGTTCCCTTCCCACGCTGCGGGAGAGTCTATTCTGGCCGTTTTTGTCTACCGGGAACTGAAGAGACTGGTAGAAAGGGGTAATGAAGCCGTTGTCATCACGGTCCGGCGACCGGGTATGCCCGAATTTGAGGTTATGGACGGGATTCAGGTCTACCGTTTCCCGTCATGCGCGGTACGCCAGCTTAGATATGAACTGCCCAATTTTCCCAGGCTGAATCGTCTCATCGCCGATATCAGCAAACGTCATAAGCTGGATATCATCCAGTTCGTTAATTCGGATTTCCTGACTTCGATACCGGCCATCTATATCGGGAAAAGAACCGGGCTTCCCGTAGTCGTGGTTGTCAACGGGTTGCCGGGAATATCATGGTTCACCGGCAACTGGCTTATCGATAAAATGGGATGGATATATACGAACCTGATAGGCAGGAGGATTATTAAGTCCTCCGACGGCGTGAGGCTTCTCCAGAGTCCGATATTTGACGAGCTCGCCGGGATGGGGGTACAGAGGAACAGAATGAAGGTGATTCACCGGGGTATTGATACCGGCGTCTTTCACCCCGGCTATGACAAAATGGAGGTAAGGGCGGAGCTCGGGTTGAAAGAGGAAGATTTCGTGGTGTTGTGGGTGGGACGCCTGGTCAAACCGGTTGAAATGAAGGGTACGAGGCATCTCATCGAGGCGGTAAAAGAACTGGTGCCGCTCTACGGGAACCTGAAGCTGGTCCTGGTGGGCGACGGTAACGGCAGGGCGAAGAACGAGGAATGGGTACGGAGTATTAAAGACAGGGTGATATTTACCGGCTTCAGGAGTGATACCTATCGGTTAATGAGTGCGGCTGACGTTCTAGTACTTCCCAGTCTGGGTGAGGGTTGTCCCAACGTTGTACTGGAAGCCAGCGCCTGCGGAACGCCGGTAATTGCCAGCAGGGTAGGCGCCGTGCCCGACCTTATCGAGGATGGTAGGACCGGGATTATCGTCAGCCCGTCGAGTTCAGAGGAGATAAAGCAGGCGCTGATACAATTGATAGAAGACCCCTCTCTGATAAAGGGAATGGGAGAGAGGGCCAGGGAACGTATGGAGAAAGAGTTTACCTGGGATGCGATATGTGAGAAACTTGAAGGATTTTATCTGGAAGTAATCAATAATTATCAGCGAAGGGACAGCAATAAGGGACGGGAAACGTAATAATTTGAAAAGCTGTGTAGAAAAAAGCGATACTAAATATAACGGATGTAATTATTCTCTAGAGAGGAATCTTCATGAGTAGCATTAGAAAAGCGCGTAATCTCTACAGTTTGATGAAAAGCCAGTGGAAACCGTACGATGAACTGCGGGAAATTCAAAACAGGAAGCTAAGGGCTATCGTAAAGCATGCATACGAAAATGTGCCCTTTTACCGTGAGAAATTTACTTCTTTCGGGGTTAATCCTGACGAGATTAAAACGGTTGACGATTTACCTAAAATACCCATCACCACCAAGCAGGAAGCCAGGGATAATTATCCCGGTAAAATCGTGGCGCGCGGGGTCGACCTGAAGAAATGCTGGCTGCCGCATACCAGCGGCTCAAGCGGTATGCCCCTGTATGTTGTTTATGACGAGGTAACGGAAGACTATGAGAAGGCACTGGCTCTCCGGCCGAACCTGACCTGCGGTCAGGGCTTGTTTGATAAATGGGTTGTTGTCACCTCTCCTCTTGACATAATCGAGCGAAAACCCAAGTGGTTCCAGCGTTTCGGTCTGTTCCACACGATTGACGTTTCAATGATGGCGGACCTGGACGAGCAAATCTCGATAATCACGCGTGAAAAACCCGATGTGATAGACGGATATTCGTCGGCCCTTTTTATACTCGCTCAGGAGGTAAGCCGGAGAGGTCTGGAAATTCGTCCCAAGCTCGTATTTTCGACTGGTGAGCTTCTGGCGAAAGAGGAGCGCGAGGCCATAAACGCGGCCTTCGGTGTGAAGATGTTCGACCAGTTCGGTTGCGTGGAACTTTCCCGCACGGCCTGGGAATGCCCCGCACACAACGGCTACCACATGGATGCGGAATCGGGAATTATGGAGTTTCTAAGAGACGGCAAACCCGTTAAGCCGGGTGAGAGAGGCGAAATTACCTATACTAATTTATACAATTACGCGATGCCGTTTATCAGGTATTCAGTCGGCGATATCGGAATCCCCAGTGACGAGAAGTGCTCTTGCGGCAGGGGACTGCCCATGATGAAGGTCATCGAAGGTAGAAATAACTCCCTCGTCCGGCTACCCGGCGGGAGAATGCTGCCGTCGTTGTCCTTCTGGTCTATTATGGGTATGTTCTCCGAGAGAGACAGGATAGCCAAATTCAGGGTAATCCAGGACAAGCTGGAGGAAATCAGGATTCAGATAGTCCCCAAAGGGGAATTTACCGGGGATACCGCTAATCTTCTCGTAAAGCATGTTGCGCAGTCTATAGGCAGTGAAGTCAATATTCTGATAGAGCCGGTAGATGATATCCCCAGAGACAAGTCCGGGAAGATACACTCCGTAATCTCGAAAGTAGGCATCGACTGGGACAGTGCCTCATAATTGATTGAAGAAGTATTCTTTCACTCCAGACAGGGGGCTCATGTGGAGAAAGAGCTAAGGACAGGCAGTAAGGGCTGAAAAATATAAAATGAGGGTAAATGTCTTAACTGATATTCGCAGAGGCGGGCCACGTATTTGGGGTGCGAATCTGGCCTCTACATTAGGTCAATGTGGTATAGAGGCTAAACATGTTCATACGCTGGGGGCCCTGCTATGCAGCCCGATCTATCAGGATGCCGACATTATTCACACAATCCTTCCGCTGTCGTACCGATTGTGGAAAAAACCGGTGATAATTACTATTCACGGGGCGTTTCACGCGGAAAAGAATATCTGGAGGTTCTTTTATCCGGCGGCAATCAGGAAAGCGGACATTGTCACGTCGTCCAGCGCTTTCTTGAAAGAGAGACTCAACCTGGATAAAGCCATCGTAATCCCAAACTCAATCTTCCCGGACAGGTTCAGGATGGTCGAACACACAGATAAAGATACCATCAATCTGGTGACGGTTACCCACTTTTATTTCCAGGATAAGGCCAGGGGCATACTGGATATACTGAAATTCCTTGATACCGTAACGAGAATGGTGGACAAGAAAGTCAAATATGTAGTGGTCGGCGGCGGGCCCCATCTTGAGTCGGTGATGAGTGAGGCTAAAAGATATGATGTTGATGTGGAGTTTACCGGCAATATACCAAGTACGGCAGGATTTCTGGAGGGCAGCGATATTTTTATCTATTTTTCGCACCTGGATAATTTTCCGTTAGCGATTTTAGAGGCTATGGCATCCGGGCTGCCGGTGAT
>Ga0315544_1002561_pt1 | contig 12669 bp, 14 predicted proteins | sample SalMarSW160130MG_2_FD_202543 | JGI IMG/M metagenome (GOLD analysis project Ga0315544, IMG submission 202543) | Salt marsh sediment microbial communities from the Plum Island Ecosystem LTER, Massachusetts, United States - Salt Marsh Sediment SW1601-130 ... | reverse complement strand
CGGGGTTATTGAGCAGTATGTTATCAAAAAGCACATCCGCGAAAGAGAGCAGGCCGAGGAAAAAAGGCTGGTCGCCGCAACAAGCAAAACCGGCGGCAAAACAAAAAAGAAAAAACCAAAGCCGTTTTATAAGATGTAATTGGTAAATGGTAAATGGTAATTGGTGATTAATATGGAGTACGGAACCTTCGAGGACCTTGAAATCTATAAATCAGCAAGGGAGTATAGGAAAAAGATATACAGTTTGGCAAAACAATTGCCTGAATTCGAAAAGTATAATTTAGCGGATCAAATGCGACGAGCCGCAGTTTCCTTAACCAATGGTATCGCTGAAGGGCACGGCAGATTTCATTATCAGGAAAACATTCGGTTTTTAAGACAGTCAAGGGGTTCGCTCGAAGAATTAATCGACGATATTAACACTTGTATAGACGAAGATTATACTGATTTAGGCCGGTTGGATAATTTGAAAAAAGAAGGCTATGAGCTACTGAAAAAACTAAACGGGTATATCAAGTATTTGCGCAACTGTAAACAAGCAGCGATTGATAATCAGTGCTCAAACTCATCTTGACCAAATGCCGGTTACCAGTTACCGATTACCAGTTACCAATCACCAATGTATAACCTTAATGAAACCATTGTAGCTGTCAGTTCGCCGAGCTTCGGTGCAAGGTCAATCATTCGGATAACCGGGCCAGGCACTCTCGGCATTGTGCGAGAAGTTTTCAACTCTCCTGTCGCCCCTGACAAACCCGGCATCCGGACAGGCAACGTCACCATTGACCCCGAACTGAGTATTGATGCAACGCTCTATCTTTTTTTAGCGCCCCATTCTTATACCGGCGAGGATGCCGCCGAAATTTACATCGACGCCAACCAGGCTATTGTTCAGGGCCTGATGGAAACCCTGCTTTCCCGTAGCAATACACCGCTACGAGGCGCAGGGCCGGGAGAATTTACCGCAAGAGCCTATCTCAACGGCAAAATCGACCTCGCCCAGGCCGAAGCCGTAAACGAGATAATCACCTGTTCGAACCGCCTCCAATTAGCCGCCGCCGAGAAGCTGCTGGCCGGCCGATTGGCACAGGCCACAGAAGAAATCCTCACAGCGTTGATGGACTGCCTGAGCCTGACAGAGGCAGGTTTAGATTTCAGCACAGAAGACATCGAATTTATAACCCGCACCCAGGCTGTCGAAAGACTCGAACGAATAAAACAGATGCTCGAGCGGTTGTCAGCCGACAGCAACCACTATGAATCGGTAGTTGATTTGCCGGCTGTCGGCATAGCGGGTGTGCCTAATGCCGGCAAGAGCAGTCTGCTCAACAAACTGCTCGCCAGGCCAAGAAGTATCGTCTCAGTCCAGCGTAAAACCACAAGGGATGTCCTGACAGGCCTGCTCACGCTAACCGATTGCAGGTGCGTAATATTCGATTGTGCCGGGCTGATAACAGAGCCGGACAATATCCTTGACGAACTGGCGCATCAGGCGGCCGTCGAGGCACTTGAAAAGGCCTCAGCGGTCGCGTTCTGTGTCGACGTCTCGAAAATAGACTGGGCTGAAGATGTCGCGATACGCAAACTCATAAAAGACGGGGCGAGGGTCATACCGGTCGCAACAAAATCGGATTTACTCTCCGAAGATGCACTCACCAGACGCCTCGCAGAGCTAAACAAACTGTTCACCGCTGAATTTTTACCAACCTCTGCAGTAACGGGCGTCGGTTTGGAACAGCTGCGAGATACAATTGATAAAAAACTAATCGAGCTGGTACTTGGCGGCAGCCGTGATGGGCGCCCCGAGATAGTATCGGCTGTCGCACTGACTACCCGGCACAGGCAGGCCGTGGCCGAGGCTATCAAAAATATCAACGAATCCGTTGAGGAAATAAAAGCCGATAACGATGAAGTCGCTGCAATGCTGATGCGGTCGGCCTATCAAAGCCTTTCTGACATCGAGCAGCAGCCGATAGATGAGCAGATACTGGAGGGGATATTTTCGCGCTTTTGTATAGGCAAGTAACCGGTTGGCAGCTCTCGGCCGAACAAATCATATGCCACCGCGCGGCAGACCGACAAGCGGGCGCTTACGCTGGCCCAGCAACACAATGTCCCGAAGTGCTTCGGCGCTTCTGGCAGCCATCCATCTTTTTTCGAAGTGCGGGTCCTGCACTATCTGCGCGATGGCTGAGAGCGAATAAAGATGGAAGTTGCGCTCATCTTTGCTGCCCACAATCACGAAAATTGCCTGCACCTGTTTGTACTCATCTGAAAACGCTACACCGTCTTTGCAACGGGCAATAAGAACATCGAATGTGTGCTCACCTCCAATTACTATATGAGGTATCGCCAGACTATCGCTCAGAACAGTACTGCTTTCTTTCTCTCTGGCTACAAGTTGCCGGTGGATATCTGCTGTCTGCACACCGAGCCGACCAGACAGCTTCTCTGAAGCAAGATGGAAGAATTCGTCAACACTGACTGCCTTCTCTATGTCAAGAATAACACAGCGCTCCACTATGTTGTCAAATCTGTCTTTGACAATTTCGTCGCGCTGCCTGATGATTTCTCTCAGCTCTTCCTCGAGTGAGTGGCTGGTAAGTTCCTTCGCCGTGACTCGTTCAATAAGGTGCAGCAGGGCGTATCCTCTATTTGTCCTTATCCGGCCGTAAAACCAGTAGACGAACAGGCCCACGACGATAAGCAGCAGACTTACGAACAGAGCTTCCCTGCCCATTTCATAAATGAGGAACCAGAAACCGACTATTCCAACAAGCTGAAGCCAGGGGTAAAGCGGTGCGCGGAAAACCGGACGGTAGTTCTGGATGCGACTCTCTCTGAGGATAATGACGGATAAACACGCGAGAATATTCGTAAGAATGAGAACGAGGGAGGCTGCCTCGACAAGTATCTCGAGTTTTAGAAACAGTGAGACCAATATAAACAGAGCCGTCAGCAGCAGGGCGTTGTGAGGGGTTCTGAAACGTGCGTTGATTTTGCCAATCGCTTCGGGCAAGAGACCATCCTGACTGAGCGGTACGAGCGAGCGTGCTGCGGTCATAATTCCGGCGTTGGCAGTTGAGAGAAAGGCAAAGATGGCAGCGACACCAAGGGCTATTTCGCCCGGCGTACCCATAAAAACCTCTGCGGCATCAGAGATTGGACGAAGCGACCGACTCAGTACGTCACCTTCAAGCACGCCGATAGTAATAAAGACCACAAAGGTGTAGAATATACCCGTTACCAGAAGCGAAACAATCATTCCAAGAGGGATATTGCGCGCGGGGTTTTTTATTTCCTCTGCGACACTGGCGATTTTCAAAAGCCCCGTGTATGAAACAAAGACAAAGGCAGTTGTAAAGAATATCCCAGCAAAGCCATAAGGTGCGAAGGGGACAAGATTATCCACCTTGACCTTATTGAGGCCGAGTATCACGAAGAGCAACATAAGCAGCAACAGCCCAACTACAAGAGCGACTTGTGTTCTTCCAGCTTCTTTAATCCCGACCAGATTGACTGCGAGGAAAATCAAACAGAAAACGACAGCAATTATGCGGATGTCGATATTCACAATCAGAACCGTGAACACCGACATACCCACCAGGGCAAATGCGCTCTTCATAGCCAGCGCAAACCAACTGAGAAGCCCCGCGACCGTTCCCACGCTGGGACCTAAGCTGCGAATTATGGTGAAGCAATCGCCGCCGGCCTTAGGCATAGCAGTGGTCATCTCTGCTATGCTCAGCATACCTGGTAAGGATAAAAGCCCCGCAAGAAAATAACAGATGATGACCGCAGGACCGGCCTTTGCATACGCAAGCCCAGGCAGAATAAAAAGTCCCGAACTAATCATCGCACCTGAGGCGATGCAGAACACGTCAAGCAAACCCAGTTCCCGTTTCAACTTCATCCTTGATTCCTTCGACTGCCGTGTACGCCCTGCCGACCTCATAGTTCAATCTGCGGGGGAAGATAATACCCCACAACCAAGTGTTTGCCAACTTTCGTTTTCACCCGGCCCGGAAAACACTACAAGAGCAGCGCGCATAAAAAGGGCACAAACCCCATCGTATATGCAAGGGTTTATGCCCTCAAGCACTAAACATTGTCTTGACTCTCAAGGCAACTATTTGTCTTCAGCCTCGAACTCGGCGTCGATTACGTCATCGCCGCCTTTTCTTTTAACCTCGCCTTCCGGCGGCGATTCGCCTTTGGCGGACTCGGCCTGACCGGGGCCGGCTGAAGCCGTCCGCTTCTTGGCAGCCTCCTCGTAAAGAACCTTGCCCAACTCCTGGGTCGCGGCCCCGAGGTTCTCAATAGCCTTTCTTATCGCGTCGGCGTTATCGCCTTTCACCGCATCTTTTAGATTGTTGACCGCGCTTTCGATTTTTCCGCGGGTATCAGCAGAGACCTTATCGCCATGCTCCTTGAGCGTTTTTTCCGTCGAGTAAATCAACTGGTCAGCCTGGTTCTTCAGGTCAACCACCTCTCGCTTTTTCTTATCTTCCTCGGAGTGGGTCTCAGCCTCTTTGGTCATCCGCTCGACTTCCTGTTCGCTCAGTCCGGAGCTGGACTTAATTTCGATTGACTGCTGCTTGCCGGTTCCGAGGTCCTTTGCGGAGACGTTGAGAATGCCGTTGGCGTCGATATCAAAGGCTACTTCAATCTGCGGAATGCCTCGCGGAGCAGGTGGAATGTCGGTCAGCTGGAACCTGCCCAGCGTGCGATTGTCTTTGGCAAACTCCCTCTCGCCCTGCAAGACGTGAATATCAACGGTCGTCTGACCGTCAGCCGCCGTCGAGAAAATCTCTTTCTTGCTGGTTGGTATCGTGGTGTTGCGCTCAATCAGTTTTGTCATAACTCCGCCCAAGGTCTCGACACCCAGGGAAAGCGGCGTTACGTCCAAAAGCAGGATATCCTTCACGCCGGCGTCACCGGCTAAAACCGCACCCTGAATGGCGGCACCGAGTGCCACAACCTCGTCGGGGTTAATACTCTTGTTGGGCTCTTTGCCGAATATATCCTTAACGATTTTCTGGACCTTCGGAATCCTTGTGGACCCGCCGACAAGCAGTGCCTCGGTTATATCATTGGCGGCGAGTTTGGCATCTTCGAGGGCCTTGTGGCACGGGCCTTTCAGTCTCTCAAAAATCGGCTCAACTAAAGACTCGAACTTGCTGCGACTTATTGTAATCTGCATATGCTTGGGGCCCGAAGCGTCGGCTGTGATAAACGGAAGATTCACGGTAGCCTCCAACTGTGTGCTTAGCTCGCATTTTGCCTTTTCAGCGGCCTCTTTGAGCCGTTGATGGGCCATCGGGTCCTTGCGAAGGTCGATGCCCTCGGTCTTTTTGAATTCATCAGCCAGATAATTTATCAGCACCGCGTCGAGGTCATCGCCGCCTAAATGCGTGTCGCCGTTGGTGCTGAGAACCTCAAAGACGTTGTCGCCGATATCAAGAATTGATATGTCGAATGTTCCGCCGCCGAAATCGAAGATGGCGACCTTCTCATTCTTTTTCTTCTCCAGTCCGTAAGCTAATGCCGCGGCCGTAGGCTCGTTGATAATCCGTTCGACCTTTAAGCCGGCTATCTTACCGGCGTCTTTGGTCGCCTGACGCTGCGAGTCGTTAAAGTAAGCGGGAACCGTAATAACAGCGCTTTCAACCTCTTCACCGAGATAGTCCTCTGCAGTCTTTTTCAAATCCTGCAGAATCATCGCCGAAATCTCGGGCGGCGTGTACTCCTTGTCCCGCACACGGACCTTAACCAGTTCCTCGGGGCCGCCTGTTATCTTGTACGGCACAATCTTTTCTTCCTCGGAGACTTCCTTATGCCGTCGGCCCATAAAACGCTTTATGGAAAATACAGTGTTCTCAGGATTGGTTACCTGCTGATGCTTCGCGATTTGGCCGACCAGCCGCTCGCCCTTGTCGGTAAAGCCCACCACCGAAGGCGTCAGCCGAGAACCCGAAGAGTTAATTAAGACCTTCGGCGAAGAACCTTCCATCACGGCAACTACCGAAAGTGTTGTTCCTAAATCTATTCCAATGATTTTAGCCATAATTGAATTCCTTTCGTTTTTTGCCTGCCCGCCGCAGGCGGGCCTGCTTCAATATGTAAAAGCCTCTGCAGGTTCAAAGTGCAAAAGCCGTGCCAAGCGGGATTCTTAACCAGTTTGGATAGATTAACTTCTTATATTTCAAGAAGTTAGGATTTTCTGACTTCTGTTTTCTGAATTCTGTCTGCTGGTCTACTGTGCCATTTTGGCAGACTCGCCTTCGCGTAGCGCTATGGCGGAGCGAGGTAAGATAAGCCCCTGCTTAACTTGACCCCTACCCTGATAAGGGTTAATCGCCCTGATTCAGAGCTGAACGAATGATTTGTGCCCGAAGCGCATCCCTGTGTGTCGGGTCAAGCGCTTTTCCGTAATTTAACTGCAAATGAGCCGGCAAAGTCAGCATAAAAAGCCGGTTTATCGTGGCAATCGAAAGCCTCTGACCCTCGCCGACCTCACCCGGCGCCCGCAAAGACTCTATCGCCGGCGTCGATGCCCCCATATGCTCACGCATATTAACCCCCAGCCGCAAATGGCTCAGCAAAAGCAAGGCCTCCTGCGAACTTATCAAATGCGCATTTTTCAATAGCGCCATCGCACGTGATATCTTGTCATCAAGCACATCAGAATCCTTCGAAAGCAGTTGGCTCCTTGCTGCATTTTCATATTCGACAATCTCCGGTATGATGGCATCTTCAAACCGGCAAACAATCTCAGACTCTGAGACGCCAAGGGCTGCCTGGTTCGAGAGCTGATAAAAATCACCTGCCGCCTCGGTCCCTTCGCCGAATAGCCCGCGTACAGCCAGATTCATAGCCCTTGTCGCGTTGAAAAATTTCTCTATTTGGCCGGTCATCTTCAGGGCCGGCAGATGCAGCATCACAGAAACCCTTATGCCGGTCCCCAGATTGGTCGGACACGCCGTCAGGTACCCGAAACGCGGGCTGAAGGCGTATTCGAGCTTTTGCTCAATCATATCGTCAATTTGGTTTATGTGCTTTGCGCATTGGGACAGCTGCAGACCGCCCTTTAAGACCTGAATCCGCAAATGGTCTTCCTCGTTAATCATGGCCGTAAAAAATTCCCGATGGGCGATAACCACGCCCCGCGGACCCTGGCCGAAGGCGTGATGGTGGCTGATAAGATGCCGCTCTACCAAAAAATGCCTGTCCAGAGCGCCGGCCCTGTCGACACTTATGTAGGAGACCTTATCGCCCAAATCGAGCGACATCAGGACGTCTTTGAGCTTCTTGAGTATCTCAGACTTCTCAGCGGCCGAGCACCGGCTGAGGAATTTGTACCCTGCCAAATTCCTCGCCAGACGAATCCGCGACGATATAACGATATCCGCCAGCGGTCCGGAACCGTCAAACCATTCGTTTATGTTACTGCTTATCTCAGTCAGCTTCATACCTAACGCTTCACTCCAGCTCGCTTATCTTGTCACGCAACTTCGCCGCTGATTCGTAATCTTCAGCCTGCACAGCGGCTTCAAGCCGCTGACGCAGATTCAAAAGCTCTGTCTGCTTCTTCGCACCCTTCGGGGCCCTCGAAGGGACCTTCCCACAGTGGGTTGTCCTGCCGTCGTGGGCCCTGGCAATAAGCGGCAAAAGTGACTTCTCAAAAACCTCATAATCATGAGGACAGCCCAGAACAGCCTCTTTGCGGAATTGCTCTAACGTAAAACCGCAGTACTCACACGAAACTTTTTTGTCCGAAAGACCAAAAAGCTCATCGTCCGCCGGCGCAGAGGCAAGCAGCCCGCTGAGCAGCTCATTTACAGGTATATGGCTCTTGACCGCTATGCCCTGCTCCGTGGCGCAGTGCTCACAAATGTGTATCTCCGTCCGCACTCCGTCCGTAATCTCAGTAAGGTGGATGGTCGCTTCTCTGTCTTTGCAAATCTGACACTGCATATTCTTACGCCCTCTCGGGGCCCATTTTAGAGTTTGCTTTGTGTTTCGCGATAGATATCACGCCCAAATATATTATACCAAAACTCCACCTTAAAATAATCGTCAAATTCACAGGACCGCTGTAGGTCCAATTGCCTATTCGCCCCGTTAGAAATTCCACAGTGTTCCCAAACGCCAAAAAGGCTCGTTGCGGAACACCTCATAATATAGCATAAAAAGCAAAGATTTCTAACGGGGTTCGCCAAATTCGGCCCGGCAGCCCGGCTCCTCCGTTACCCTGATACTTCGCAGTTTTACGCCCCTCGGCAGCTTCTCTTGCAGCCTTGCGTATATATATCTCGAGACGTTTTCAGCCGACGGATTGTTTGCTCTGAAATAATCATTTTCCGCCAGCGAAGTATTACCCAGTTCACTAACGATATTATCAACCATAGCCTTGAGCCGGCTAAAATCCATAACCAATCCCATACTGTCGAGCCTGTCGCGACAGACCTCAGCGGTAACCAACCAGTTATGGAAATGCGCTCGCTCCTTTGAGCCGTCCGGTAAAGTCAACCGGTGTGAAGCCCGAAAATGTGTCTCTACACTCACAGTAAACATATCTCACCCTCTAAGAGGCCAAAGTCCGGCCTCAGACTTTGAGGCCTTCGGCCATAGCTCCCCGAAACCGGCGCCGACGACTACAAACAATTTTTTTCAAATCGTTTCCGCAAACGGTCATAGACATTTTTGGGGACCAGATTCGAAATATCACCACCCAATGAAGCAACCTCGCGAATCAGGGTTGAGCTTGTAAAGCCGTACTGCTCACTGGTTATCATAAAGACGGTCTCAATTCCTGTTACAGAACGGTTAGTCATAGCAAGCTCAAACTCATATCTCATATCGGTAAGGCTTCGCAGTCCCCGCAGGATGACGTCGGCCTTCCTTGCAGCGGCATACTCAACCGTCAATCCATCGAAACTCTCAACCGAAACATCCGGCATATCGGCCACCAATTCGGCAATCATCTCCACTCGCTCCTCGGGTGTAAAGATGGCATTCTTAATAGGGCTTCGGCCAACCGCTATAATAAGCTCATCGAAGAGCTTTATGCCGCGGTGAATAACTTCGAGATGCCCATTAGTAATCGGGTCAAACGAACCGGGAAATACCGCTCGTACAAATTTTCTGCTCATTAGAACTCCTTCGCCGCCAAAAGGATGCTTTTAGCAAAATTTTGCTCTTTCGTCAACCGCCATAAGGCATCCCCGGGCGGAGAATTTGAATTGTCTGACAGAATCTGGCAGTATATACTCGCACGATATGGCTAAAAAAACCGACAAAGCGATATATTACACAATTTTCAACACCGAATGGGGTTACTTCGGCTTAGCTGCAACCGAAGACGGCCTCATCCGAGCCCACCTGCCCGAACCAATTCCCGAGATGGTCAAGGCAAGGCTGCTAAAAAGCTTATCTGCTGCCCAGTACAGCCAGTGGCTTTTCAACCCTCTCCAGCAGCGGATAATCGCGTACTTTAAAGGCACTCGCATCAATTTCCTCACCGATGTCCCCCTCGTCCTGGATGAATTCAGCTCGTTTACCCGGCGGGTTTTAAAGGTGTGCAGAAAGATTAAATTCGGCCAAACGGCAAGCTATCTCGAACTGGCAAAGAAGGTCCAATGTCCCACTGGCAGCCGGGCCGTCGCTGGTGCCTTGGCCAGAAACCCCCTGCCGTTGATAATCCCCTGCCACAGGATAATCTCCAGCAACGGCAAAATCGGCGGATTTTCCACCCCCGGCGGCATAACACTCAAAAAAAGGCTCCTCCGGCTTGAACAAAAAGCTCCCTCCCCCACCTAAAAAATTTTTGAAAAATTGTAAAAAATACTTGACACCAAGTAACATTTCCTTTACATTATGTACGATATAGTATACATCTACCACAGAATTTCGGGATTAAAAAAGGAGCAGAAATTATGAATAGTGCACAAAAATTTGCATGGTCTAATCTGATTATAATAGGACTAACTCTCACGCTCAGCGGAACGATGATTCTTTTGTTTGCTCCACAGCACGGGATTCCACTTATGGGGTTGCTGGGACTTGTGGGCATATCGAGCGCGGTTTTCCGAAAAAAACGACGCCAAGGCGGGACAAATTTTGACGAGCGTGACCGTTTGATTTACGAAAGGTCTCTTACTGCTGCACACTCGGTTTTTTGGCCTTTCTTTGTCGCCGCCTGTATGCTTCCGTGGCTTGTTTTCAGGTCGAGCGGCCCTGTCCCTGTTTATGTGCTACCCATGATACTTGGTGGTGGAGGTGTAGTTGCAATTGTGGTGCAATCTTTGGCGATTCTGATTCAGTATGGCTGGAGAGGTAAAGGAGAAAAATCATGAATAGAGCACAAAAAATAGAATGTTTCAACCTGTTTGTTACAGCACTGAGTACAGGCGGCAGTCTCGGAGCTGTTATCTTGCTCGCTCGGCTGGTGGGAATGCCCAAAGCGTGGGCTGGAATGGCATTGATGGGTCTTATGGGGCTAATGGCATTAGGGCCGTTCATCTTTCGGAACGAAAAGGGGCGGGACAGGGTTGCCTTCGATGAGCGAGACATGCTGATACATAAACGAGCTGCATCAGCCGGTTTCATCGCAACTTATGTCTTCTTTTTAACGTTCTGCTCTGGGTTATTAAACAGTGTTGGGCTAAACGGCCAGGTTCCTAGCTACATGCTTCTAATACTGCTGGCTGGCGGTTTCGTTGTGCTCATGTTGGCAAAAGCCCTGGCGCTTATAATTCAATACGGCTGGAGGAATAAAGGAGAACAATAATGAATAAAACACAAAAAGGTGCGTTATTTTCTCTCATTAACTTTCTCCTACTTATCATTTTTAGTGTTTACAGCATCAGGATAATACGTAATATATTCTCTCTCGGAGGCTATCCCAACGCACTAAAAATCGTGTTATTCTGGGCATTTCTCATTTTGGGCTTTATGGGGATCTCGGCCTTTTTGCTCTACAGAATGCCCTACAGAAAAAAGCAAATATCCGCTGAGGTAGAATCTGATGAACGTGATGACCTTATAAAAAAAAGAGCCGTGCTGGTCTGTTTCATTTCAGTCTGGTTTTTGTTAATCACCAGCTACACAATTCTGTGGTACATCATTGGATTAGACGGTTCGATTCCTTTGTGCATACTACCGCTTATTTATCTGGGAGTATTTACTGCCACGATGCTTGTTTACAATGTTGCGGTTCTGGTTCAGTACGGCTGGAAAAGTAAAGGAGAAAAATCATGAATAGACAGCAAAAGATTGCATGGTTTAATTTGGCTGTGATTTCAGGATGTATGATGCTGGCAGTGGGTATGACGACGAAATATGCGTTCCAGCACGGGTTTCCCAGCGCTTTCGGTGGTATGGGCTTTTTGGGGTTTGCTTGTTTGATAGCGTTGGGGCCGCTTTTGTTTCGTAAAAAGAAGGGCCAGGTTGCGTTTGATGAGCGAGACGTGATGGTTGAAAGAAGGGCAGTGCGATGCGGTACGACGGCATCATATTTTTATTTTGTGTTCGTCTGTTTGGCGACGTGGTTGTATGTTGGGTTTGACACCAAGATTTCGGCTGGGTTGCTGCCTATGTTCGTCGTGGGAGGTTTCATTGTTGTTAATGTGGTTCAGTCTATCGTAATGCTGGTTGAGTACAGGAGAAGAGGGACGAGTGGCCAAGAGTGAAATTTCAAATCAGATTCGCAGACTGCGGTTTGAAAACGGCGAAATGACGCAGCAGCAGTTAGCTGACAAAGCTGGTGTAACCCGCCAGACCATCATCGCCATCGAAGCAGGCAAATATTCGCCATCGCTGACACTGGCGTTTAGAATAGCTAAAGCCTTTGGCGTGCCGTTAGAAGAGGTGTTTCAATATGAGCAGGAAAGTTCATAGTTCATTGTTCATTGTTTATAGTTCGTTGTTCTTGGTGGAATAGTCAATAGTCAGTTATTCGAGGTGGACTACGCCGCTGCGCTTGTCGGCTTCGAGGCTGGCTTTTTTGACGATGTCGTAAAGCTGACGGGGCCTTTTTATCTTCTGAAAAGTAAACTCCGGGTCGGTCTTGTCGGTGGTTATTAAAGTGACGGTGCCGATGCCGAAGAGGCAATCGAGCGGCGTCCTTCGCATACGCAGGTCGATTACACGGAACATATCGAGGTTATCTACTCTTCTGTCTAAGATGCCGCGGCCCCATTCGATTCTGTCAGTGGTAACTTCGTAATAAATCATCTTTAGCTTTACCGCATTTATCAAAAGGCCAAGTACAATCAGTGCCGCCACTGCAATTGCGGCCATCTCTCTATAGCCGGCAAAGGCCAGAGCCTGGCTGTCGGTAAGGGTGAACCACGACAGGCTCTCCACAGGATAAACAAACAAAAAGGCTGCAACAGCGAGAAAAAACAACGCACGTATTGCCTGGCCGACCAATCCCCACAGTGAGGGCCTGCCTCTGAAAAGGATATTAGCAGGTTCCTGCTGGTCCTGGGATGAATCTGCATCCAGCTCTGAGCCAGCCTGTGCGGCCCTGGCAAGGTCAGTATTTAGAAACTCGTTGCAGAACCGGCACTTAACGGCACGGGCCTGGATGGTCTCTGCACAAAACGGGCACTGCTTTGTCTTCGGCTGGTCGAATGTAACAATTTCCATTATCAAGGTATATAT
>Ga0315544_1002559_pt1 | contig 12676 bp, 11 predicted proteins | sample SalMarSW160130MG_2_FD_202543 | JGI IMG/M metagenome (GOLD analysis project Ga0315544, IMG submission 202543) | Salt marsh sediment microbial communities from the Plum Island Ecosystem LTER, Massachusetts, United States - Salt Marsh Sediment SW1601-130 ... | reverse complement strand
GCCCCGACGCCTTCAATCCCGTGGTGTTCGAGATAAAGCGAGTCAAGGAGGATACAGAAAATGATCAACCACGATAGACTGGTCTCGACTTTCCTGGAGCTGGTTCAGATTGACAGCCCCAGCGGTCACGAGGAGGAGATAGCACGGCACCTGACGGCCGAGCTAAGCGGCCTGGGCTTGACAGTTGAACGCGATACCACGGGCAACGTCATCGGCCGCCTGGCGGGAGAGGGGCCGCCACTTCTCCTCAGCGCGCACATGGACACCGTCGAGCCGGGACGAGGGGTGAAGCCCCTTATCACCAACGGAATCATCACCAGCGACGGCACTACCATCCTGGGTGGCGATGACAAGTCGGGCGTGGCAGCCATCCTGGAGGTTCTGCGAGTGCTGATGGAACAGGGTTTGCCCCACCCTCCCCTGGAGGTGGCCCTGACGGTGAGCGAGGAGACGGGGCTGAATGGCGCCAAGGGGCTGGACTTGAACACCCTTCGCGCCCAAGAGGGTATCGTCCTCGACAGCGGCGGCGAGACCGGCAGCATCGTCGTCTCCGCCCCCTCCCAGGATAACATCAAGGCCACTGTTCACGGCAAGACAGCCCACGCTGGGGTCGAGCCGGAGAAAGGCATCAACGCCATCGTGGTGGCAGCCGAGGCCATCGCCGCCATGCCGCTGGGGCGCATTGACGAGGAGACCACGGCCAACGTCGGACGAATCCAGGGCGGCACGGCCACCAACATCGTCCCCGACCGGGTCGAGATGGCAGGCGAGGCTCGCAGCCACGACGAGCGGAAGCTGGAGACCCAGGTGCAGGCCATGACCGAGGCCCTGAATAAGGCGGCAGCCCGGCATGGGGCTACGGTGGAGGTCGTCGTGGAGCGTTCCTATTCCACCTTTCAGCTCAGCGAGGCGGACGGCATCGTGCGGAGGGCGATGGCCGCAGCCAAAGCCCTGGGCCTGACGCCGGTTCTGGTTCCCAGCGGCGGGGGGAGCGACGCCAACGTCTTCAACGCCGGGGGCATAGCGACCATCAACATCAGCACAGGTATGGATAAGGTGCACACGACGGAAGAACGCCTCGCCGTGGATGATTTGGTCAAATCCGCCGAGTTCCTGCTGAGTATTTTGAGGTTGGAGGTTGGAGGCTAGAGATTGGAGATTGGAGATTGGAGGTTGGAGGTTGGAGCTGAGCGACGGAGTCCCGAACTTGTTCGGGTCGCTCCCACAACCGCGTCAGTTCGCGGGCAAGAAGGCCTCCAACAAGACTTCGGCGAACTCAGTCGAGCCGTTGGTAAGTCCCACTCGCCGGGACGGTGGGAGATCGTTCTGCTGGTAGTAATCCTGCTGATAGCGGCCTTCTTTCGACTCTACCGCCTGGAGGCAGCGCCACCCGGCCTCCAGCACGACGAGGTCTTCCACGGCCACGACGCTTCAGTGGTGCTGCAAGGCGCTCCCCGCATCTACTTCGAATCCAACGCGGGCAACGAGCCACTCTTCGTCTATCTCATGGCCGGCACCATAGCCCTGTTCGGCACCAACTACCTGGGCATCCGCCTGGCCGCCGTCCTGTGCGGTCTGGCCACCATCGTCTTCACCTACCTGCTGGCGCGAAAGGCTTTCGGCTATCGGGTCGCCCTGTTGACGAGCGCGGGCCTGGCCGTCTCCTTCTGGCCGGTGTTCATGAGCCGGGTGGGGTTGCGGGCGGCCAGTCTCCCCCCCATGGCCGCCGCTGCCGCCTATTTCTTCTGGGCGGGGCTGAGGCAGCCGACAGTCGAACGCCGATATTGGATTTACTTTGCTCTGGCTGGCGTCTTCCTGGGAGGCACCCTCTACACCTACCCCGCCAGCCGGATGATTCCCCTGATCTTCCTTCTCTTTGTAGTCTATCTGGCGTTGTTTGACCGCCCCCTGCTGCAAGAGCGGTGGAAAGGTATTCCACTCGCCTTCGCCCTCGCCGCCCTCGTCGTCGTCCCGATGGGTGTGTACCTGTGGACTCACCCCCAGGCCGACGTGCGATTGCAGCAACTCAGCCAACCCTTGGGCCTGCTGGCTCAAGGCGATCCCAGCCAGGTCATAAGGTTCACCCTGGATACCCTGAAGATGTTCACCTTCCGGGGCGACCCCGTCTGGCGCTACAACCTGGCAGGGAGACCCGTCTTCGAGCCGATCAGCGGCGCTCTGTTCTACCTGGGCCTGGCCCTGGCCCTGCTCCGCTGGCGGCAACCACGATACGCTTTCCTGCTGCTCTGGCTGCCCCTCGCCCTGGCGCCCAGCATGATCACCGATTCCGCCCCCTCCTTCCTGCGGGCCAGCGGCGCCCTGCCCGTGGTCTACATCTTCCCTGCCCTGGCCGTCGAGGCCATTTGCCCCCACCCCAACCCTCCCCCGACTTTGAGGGAGGGAGCACGACTCACCAGGCGATTCGGCCAGAGAGCGATCTATGGGCTGACCGCTGCCTTGCTGCTTCTCCTGGTTGGCAACGCCTGGTGGACTTTCCGAGACTACTTCACCGTCTGGGCGCAGCAGCCTGAGGTGCGCTTTGTCTACCAGACCGACTTGGCTGAGGCCGCTCACTATCTGGACCAAAGTGACGTCGCCGACCCCATCTGCATCTCCTCCTCCAGCCCTCACGACCTGGACCCCTTCATCTTCGATTTCACCCTGAAGAACAAACGGAAGATCAAATGGTACGACGGCCCCTACGGTCTGGTCTTTCCAGGCGGAGGCGAGAAGGCCCTGTACATCTTCCCTGCCTCCACCCCGCTCCATTCAGGGCTGAAAGAGGAGTTTTTCCAGGACGCCCATCTGGTGGAGGAGAGGCGCTTCGCCGATGGCGCACTGGCCTTTTCCGCTTATGAGCTGGAGGCCAGGGAGATACTCCAGGACAAGATCGAAGCGCTGCAGAGAAGCTCCTCCGCCGTTTGGAGTTCGGAGGTGCAATTCGTCCCCGGCGACCCCCAGGGCCTCCGCCATCCCGTCGCCTTCCCGGTGGACTTCAACCACCAAGTGGAGTTTCTAGGCTACGAACTGGAAAGCGATACCTTGACTCCAGGAGAATGGGCTCATCTGACGACCTACTGGCGAGTCGTGCGGGATGTTGCGTCCCCCTTGCCCCTGGCCATCTTCGTCCACCTGCTGGACGGCCAGAGCACCGTCTGGGGGGGCAAGGACACGCTGAGCGTGGCAACGGCAGGCTGGGAGGCCGGTGACATCTTCGCCCAGGTGCACCGTTTCCCGCTGCCTTCCGACGTCCCAGCGGGTCAATATCAAGTGGAGATCGGGGTCTACTCCCGGACGGACATGCAGCGTTTCGCCGTCTTCGAAGCAGGGCAGCCCGTGGCCGATAGGCTATTGCTGGAACCAATCAGCGTCACGGGGCGGTGATTCGAGTTGTGTTGGAGGTTGGATATTGGGTATTAGATATTGGAGATTGGAGGTTGGAAGGTGGAGGAAATCGTACCGGGCCTGGCAGGCCAGAGTGAGATGGTGGTGCATGAGGAGAATACAGCCCGACACCTGGGCTGCGGGAACGTGGTGGTGCTGGCCACTCCAGAGATGATCAGGTTGATGGAGAAAGCGGCTGTGGCTGCCGTTGACCACCTCCTGCCCGATGGCTACCGCACCGTGGGCGTGGAGGTGAACGTCCGGCACCTGGCGGCCACCCCGGCGGGCATGAGGGTGCGGGCCCAGGCGGAACTAACCACCGTTGAGGGCCACAAGCTCACTTTCCGTGTGGAGGCTTTTGACGAGGTGGAGAAAATCGGCGAGGGAGAGCACAGGCGGGTGATCATTGACCTGGGGAGGTTTCAGGAGAGGGTCGAAGCGAAGAGAGGTTATCAATAACCAAACAGGGCTTCTGGCGGTCTCGTTTGCCAGAAGCCCTGTTCGTTATTCTTGACATACTCAACGCACTTCAGAAGTGGGAATCTGCGCGTGCGGGGGGAGAGTACCACGTTTTGTCTCAACTCGCGGCTGAATCTCGTGTATTTCCACAATCCGTGGCACTCTTTCCGCCACCACCGAAATCGTCACTACTCAGCCGGGCAATCAATCTGCTTTCAGGATTCTCTGTCAACGAATAATCAACGAATAAACGAATGACATCTGCCGTCAAAGCCTATTCGTTTATTCGTTGCTTCATTCGTTGACAGGATGAACGCACCTTGTTTGAGGGTCAAGGGCCGACGCGAACTTGTCTCTACAGACAAAGTGTGCTATACTTGGTTTGTCAGGCACTACCTCAGCAGGAAAGTCACAGGAGCCACGCCATGTCCAGGTGGACAGTCCATGACCGCTACGGCAACGCGATCTACATGACGCAGGAGCGATGGCAACATATCCTTGAATCGCGCCCTGACCTTGAGGATCATCTTGACGAGTTTCTGGAGACACTCAGAACAGGGCGAAGAAGACAGGATTCTCTTGTTCCGAACAAGTATTTCTACTACAAGCATTTCACCAGCCTGTTACCAGAGAACAATCATTTGATCGCGGTGGTCATCTTCAAGACTCAGGTTGATGGGAGTGGCAACTATGTCCCCAACAACTTTGTGACTACCGGCTGGGCGAAGTACATCCAAAGAGGTGAGGCCAATGAATAACAGATGGGATACTCTTGAGACCACCCCGGCGGTGGAGCATGACCAGAACATTCGTCTGGCGTACGACGAGCAAGCAGACATGCTCGACATCTTCTTCGGAGAGAATAGGAAGGGCACCGGTGTAGAACTGACTGAACATATCCTGTTGCGCCTGGATCGGGAGAGCGGTCGAGCGATAAGTCTCAGTATCCTCGACTTCTCCATTCTCGCCTCGCCGACGGAATTCGGAGTTCGCAGCTTCGCCCTCACCGGCCTGGACGACCTGCCAGAAGAGCTGCGGGAGATGGTCGCGCGTCTCATCACCACGCCGCCCGTCAATCAGTTCCTCAAGGTCACGACCTTTTACGCCTCCCCCGCCAACCAGGTCCCCCTAACCTATGTCGAAGGCCCCAGCGAGCTGGTCATGGTGGCATAGGCGGGCGCTGCTGGGTCTTTGGGCTCAGCCGGAGACCTTCGCCCAACGGAGCAACTATACTTTACCTTGTGGCCAGGCAAACAAAAACGCCAGCCTCAGGCGCTCATGGAGCGCCTTCAGGCTGGCGTTGCGCATAGTCGTTGGCCAGGCGTACAAAACCGCCGCCGCTTTTCAGGGCACGCGTCTGGCCCTGATCCTTGATCTACCACCGCTTCCTCCCTTTCGGGGCGCATGATGCCTTTCTAGTTGTAAGAAGACAAGAAGGCGATTTAGATACGGTCTGGAAGGACGAATCTCGAGGATTTTGAGTTTGCTTGAAGCTTTCACATAATACCATAAGGGGAGGGTTTGTCAAATGACCATTTGGAAGTTTTAAGGTCGCTTGAGAAGCTTTTATACCACTCTGTCCCTCTCCCAAACCCTGGTTATCTTCCACTGCATGGCGCCCGTGTCCAGGCAGAGTTCAAAAGTGTCCTGGCCTGGCGTCATGACCAGGTAGTGGCGCAGTTGGTGAGGGTCGCGCTGCTCTGTCCACCTACGCCCGACGTCGCTGATGCGCACCTCTCGCCCTTGCCAATGGAACGCCGTGGGGGTAACCCGGCCTTCCTCGTCGAAGCGGGCCTCGACTGCGGTGGGGACGTCCACGAATCTCATGGGTGCCTGGCCTCCAGGTATTGGCGCAGCATCTCCAGGGCTGCCTCTGAGGTTTGTCGCTTGTTCTCCAGGCGGTCTCCCTGCCATAGATGCCGCTCGCAACTCTCTTGGTCTGAAGCGGCCAGGGCCACGTAGACCAGGCCCACGGGCTTCTGGGGCGTGCCCCCGGTCGGGCCGGCGATACCCGCAGCCGAGAGGGCTACGTCGGTGTCGAAGAGGCGGCGGGCACCGCGAGCCATCTCCCGCACGGTCTCTTCGCTGATCGCCCCGTGTGCCACCAGGGTCTCGCCAGATACCCCTAGCACCTGCTCTTTTACCTCGTTGGCATAAGCCACCACGCCGCCGACGAAATAGGCTGAGCTTCCGGACACGTTGGTCAACCGGTGGGCGATGAGGCCGCCCGTGCAGGACTCGGCTACGGCGATGGTCAGTCCCTGTTCGGTCAAGAGCCGACCGACCGTCTCTTCTAAAGTACTCATGAGATCACTCCCCTGTAGTTGCAAAAATGAGGCTCCGATTCGAGATCGGGGGCCTCTTTCTAGTTTCTTACTCCACAGCGGATGACATCCAATCACGCCCGCAGACGCTTTATCTGCGGCTTCAGCGCCTTCTCCAGGCGCACCATCGCGTCTATCATCGCCTCCTGGATTTCTGGCCAGCGGTCGCGGTCAGCCAGTCCGCCCAAGGTCAAGACGTGGCGGATGCGACAAGCCCGACGGTCATCAAGCCGTTGCCACTCAAGCGGTTCGCCAAAAGCTTCCTCGACTTGTTCTTTGCTCGCGAAGAGCTGGTCAAAGATATGTTTGTTTGCTTCCGCCTCGCCCTGGTCAATGTACAGCTCAACCTGAGCATCACTCATGCGGATGACATAGTTGAACCCAAGCCCACTCTTCCCCGCCCCAGCGCTGATCCAGTGCTCTTTGCCCGGGGAGATGCGCGCGTGCAGGCTGGTGTGCTCCTTCGCTCGATCCAGCAGTTGTCCCCAGAACTCCAGCCTCAGTACATGGCGCTGAGCCAGTTCCTTCTTCTGACCGCCAATCTGCTTGGCTTCGGGACTGGGTCCGGCTACGACTGTCAATAGCGGCGCCGGGGGTGAGTCGCCGATGCGGTAAGCCTCCAGTTTCACCAAGTACAAGACCACGTCGGCTGGCAGGGTTTGGTTGAGCCAGTGGATAGCTGCTTCATGTTCAGGGCGCGGGTCGCTGGTGATCCAGATGGCGGTTTTGGCATCCAGGTTGCTCAGGTAGGTGATGAGTTTGCCCAGGTGATCGTGGTCAGTGCGCTCCAGTTGGTTTTCGATGATCACTGGGTTGCCACCCACATCCTCAGCCAAGACGTCGGCTGCGAAGATACCGGCGGCTGCCTCCTGCTCTACCAGGGAAAGAGATAGCTCCAAGGCTTCGCTCAGAAAGTCCAGATTCTCCGCCAGCCAGGTAGTAAAATCACGGGCTTCGTTGGGCCAAATCTCTCGCAAAGACACCTTTTCCAGTCTACCAATGGGCATAATACACCTCTCCAGGCTACTTACTTCCCCAACACCATCTCCTCCACTCGCCGCTTGGCGTCCTCTAACAGGCGTCGGGCATCGCGACTAGCTTGAATGCCATTCCGAATGAGACGTTTTATTTCTTCCTGAACCCCCAAGATGCGATCCGGGAACTTGAAGGTCAGGAGTTCATCTTCTCTGAACCGCGGATGGTTTGAGCCATCTTGACACCATTTGAGAACTGTCTGAACTGGGGGACAACGCAGATAAACCAACAGCAATTCTGGACTCACGGTTTTACTCTTGGCCCGCAGCACAATGAATTCAGACGAACCGACACAGCTAGCATCATCTGGGGTCGCCACAATAGCTATTTCTTTCAGATAGGAACGCAGCCGGGATACAACTATATCCCCTCTCTGGAACCGTTTCTTGGTACTACCCAATTCGTGAGTTGGGACAAGTTCAACCTCATCATCGAGGAAGAATCTCAGCGCGTCAGTCAGGTCATAGTTGTAAACCATTTCTCCCGTGTCACGTTCTGGCGGGCTGAGCAACTCACGAACTGACTGGAAGCAATCACCAACCATCCTACCCGGTATCGCCTCCAACTGGCTGAGGATTTCCCATTTCTCGGGATGAAAATACTCCGCATCCAGCCGCCCTGCCGCCCACGCTTGGCTGAAATCCTGCGTGTAGGTTGACCGGTGCGAAAGGCCGAAATCATCCAACCCCAGTTCGGCCAGCAGCAGTGCCTCAGCTTCGGTGTAGAGGGCTTTGGCATCTTGCCGCATTTGGAAGGATGCTCGAAGCATTCTTTCTACTTCGAGCTGCTCGCGCTGGGAGATCCGGGGAATAGAAAGGGATTTGACGGTTTCCACAGTAATCGTTGGTTGGGCTACAACTTTTATCGCCCTTTCCAACTGCGAGAATCCCAACGCTGTGTTCATAAAGGTTGCCAAGAAGTAAGGGTTTATCGTCCGTTCGTCTAGCTGAGCCACGATAATATTGGGACTGATCGTTATGGGCTTGCCGAAATCAGGTATGATACCACAGCGAATATCGCCCACTCGGGCAAATGCTACATCTCTTGCCTTGTAGAGCGGCAAGCCCTGTGCTTCGCAATCTGCTTGGGATATAAAGACAAGATTCTCGTCCTCAACAGTTGCATGCTCAATGTTGAACGGACGCAATACAATTACCCCGTCGTCAACATAGAGACTCTTGAGTAAGTTCGATCCAAAAGGCCCACTGTTGATATTCAGGGCAAGATTCTCAAGGCGATCACATCCGATTCCGCTTAACGTCCTCTCCAAACTGAGATATTTGGGCTGGTGATACTCTGGTTCAAATCGCAAATCTGAGGGCACGCTTGACCATTGCACAACACTCCACACTGCTATCGTCTCTGCCCCGGCGGTGAATGTCTCCAACGTCCACGGCTCACCGTCGGGGCGTTTCAGAAAGGGCGGTCTTCGTCCTTCCAGAAGCTCAAACCCTGCTCTTTGGCGAAGATCACAAAGGCAGTGGCTATCTCGTCCAAGTCGTGATCAACGATCAGGTGCCCATGCTTGTCCAACAGGCGGTGGCCCTGCTCGTCGGTCTGGTAGACGTAATTGCCGGAGTTGTCCTTGCCGCTCTTCTTCGAGGTGGCAAAGAAGATGGGGTAATCGTCCACGCGGGGGCAGAGGGGGCCAGCTTCGGGGTCGTCGTTCCACTTCTGCACAAAGAGCAGACTGGTCTTGGTGCCGGTGTGCGGCTTGAAGGTGTTGTTGTCCAAACCCACCACCGCCAGGATGCGGCACTCGCGGGCGATGAACTCCCGGATGTAGGCATCGCTGGTGTTGTTGAAGCGCCCCTGGGGCAACACAATCGCCATCCGCCCGCCGGGCTGCAGGAACTCCAGGTTGCGCTCGATAAACAGAATGTCGCGCCCCTGTTTGGCCGCCAACTTGTCGCGCCCTCGTCTGGCGAGTTCGTACTGGTGCAGGATTCTGCGCTCGCGGATGTCACCGGCAAAGGGCGGATTAGTCATCAGCACATCAAAGTTGAAGTAGCGGTAGTGCTCCTGATTCCAGCGGTTCTGCTCAGGGTCATTGGGGAAACGGCGCAGACGGTCGCGCAATCCCACCTGCACGGTGTCATCCCACAGGTAGGAAGCCAGGGTATTGGCCCGGTAGACGTTAGTGCGCCCATCTCCTGCGATCAGGTTCAGCGCCTGGGCGATTTTCACTGCCCTCGCGTCGAAGTCAACGCCGTAAACTTTGGTGCTGGCGTACTCCCGCTGCCACTGGCTTGGCCCCTGGGCATTTAGCTCCTCACCCCACACCCAGAAAGTGGCGTGCACCGTGAAGCCACAACTCCCGCACGCCGGGTCTATGACGTATTCGTCGAACGTCGGATTGAGCATCTTGACCGCCATGTCAATGACGTGGCGGGGGGTGAAGTATTGTCCCTTTTTGCCCTTGCCCACCTCAGTCATCAAGTACTCAAAGGCTTCGTCAATGATCTGCAGGTTGGAGTTGAAGAGCTTAATGTCCTGGAGGAAGGAAACGCAGGTCGCCAAGTGAGCCGGCGTCAGGTCAATCTTCTCGCCGGGCAGAAAGATTCCTCTCCACTGGTCTTTGGCCCGATTGAACAGGCTGTTAATGCGATTATAGAACGCCTGTTCATCCGGGTCATCCAAGACGCGGAATTGGAGATACTGGCCACCTGGACGGGCAGCGTGCCACTCGTCGTACAGCTTGGCGTAGATCAGCTTGAACACTTCTTCAAAAGCGTCCACGCCAGCGTTGGCCAGCACCAGGTTCTCCAGATCAAGGATCACGTCTTTCAAAGACAGCCGTTCAGTGACCAGCTTGTCGCGCTCGGACAGTTGGGCCAGCGTCACCTTCTCAGCAGCGATAGCCTGGAGCGTTTGGTGAACATTGGGGATGTCACTCAAGCTGTGGTAGAGGTTGGGATCCACACGATGCATGACCACGATCTCTCCGCCGTTGGTCCACACACCGATGGGTGATCCTTCGGCGTTGCAGTAACTCCTCAACTGCTCGATGCCGTCCTGCCGCTTGGGTTTCTTGACCTCAACGATGATGTAGGCTGCTTCAGGGTCATCCGCGTGCATCACCACGATGTCAGCCCGCTTCTTGCCCATTCCAGAGCCAAAGAAGACCGGTTTCTCCACCTGGATGCGCTCCTTGGGATAACCGTAGCCGTCTATCAACTTCTTGATGTAGAGCTGGCGGACAATCTCTTCCGGGTAGGCGCGACGATCTCGTCCTGACGCCAGGCATTTTAGGTAGGGGTAACCGCGCTTCTCAAAGAGTTGGTCTTCCAGCCAAGCGATGGCGTCGCGGTGAAAGATGGCCAGTTCGTATTGATCGGCCTTTTCGCGTAGGATGTCAGCAATCCGATAAGTTGGTTTGTTCATAGCCTTCCTCGCTTACAGTTAGTCAGCTTCCAAACTCCCCTCATCTATGCATCTGGAATTGTAACCCAGATGAGAGATATGGTCAAGTCGGCACGGCAGCCCTGGTTTTTCACGCGCTACCAACACGAAGTCACTTGACTAAAAGGCGAAAATCAACGACAATAGACCCGGCACGAATGAACACTATCGAATAAGGAGAATGCACCATGAAGACAACCCAAGAGTTCATCGGAAGCTTGCGTGAGCTCAAGCGCGAGCTGTATGTCCTCGGCGAGAAGGTGGCGAACGCCACCGAGCACCCCATCCTCCGCCCTTCCCTCAACGCGCTGGCTAAGACCTACGAGATGGCTCACGATCCGCGCTACACGGAGCTGTTCGTGCGCCAGGGGCTGGACGGCGAACGGGTCAACTGCTTCACCAGCCTGCACCATAGCACCCAGGACTTGCTGAACAAGGTCAAGGCGCTGCGCATCCTGGGCCAGGAAACGGGCACCTGCTTCCAGCGCTGCGTGGGATGGGACGCTCTCAATGCGCTGGAGAGCACCACTTTTGAGATGGACCAGGCTCTCGGCACCACCTATCACGGCCGTTTCATGGACTACCTTCGCTACGTCCAACAGAACGACCTGGTCTGCAACGGGGCGATGACCGATGTGAAAGGAGACCGCAGCCTGCGCCCCAGCCAGCAGGCGGACCCCGACCTGTTCCTCCACGCGGTGGAGCGCCGCTCCGACGGGATCGTCGTGCGCGGCGCCAAGGCCCACCAGACCGGCGCCGTTTTCTCCCACGAGATCATCGTCATGCCCACGCTGTCCATGCGCGCCGACGACCAGGACTACGCCGTCGCCTTTGCCAGTCCGAGCGACGCCGACGGGATCATTCACGTCCTGGGTCGTCAGTCCTGCGACACGCGGAGACTGGAAGGCTCACGCCTGGACGTGGGCAACGCCACCTTCGGCGGGCACGAGGCGCTGGTCATCTTCGACGATGTCTTTGTGCCCAGCGAGCGGGTCTTCATGGACGGCGAATGGCCATTCTCCCGCGTCCTGGTGGAGCGATTCGCCGGCTACCACCGCCAGAGCTACGGGGGGTGCAAAGTCGGCGTGGGGGACGTGCTGATCGGGGCTGCGGCCACGGCCACTGAGTACGCGGGCGTGGCCAATGCTTCGCACGTCAGGCGCAAACTGGCCGAGATGATTCACCTGAACGAGACGCTCTACGCCTGCGGCCTGGGCTGCTCTGTCGCCGGCACGGCCAAGCCTTCGGGGACCTATCTGGTGGATCTGCTGCTGGCCAACGTCTGCAAGCAGAACGTGACCCGTTTCCCCTACGAGATGGCGCGGCTGGCCGAAGATCTGGCCGGCGGGCTGATGGTCACCATGCCCTCGGAGAAAGACCTGAATCATCCGGAGATCGGGCCTCTGGTGGAGAAGTACCTGCGCGGGGTGGCCGACATCCCGACCGCTGACCGGATGCGCATCCTGCGCCTGCTCGAAAACCTCACCCTGGGCACAGCCGCCGTGAGCTACCGCACCGAGTCTATGCACGGGGCAGGCTCGCCTGAGGCGCAGGTGATCATGATCGGCCGGCTGAGCGACCTGGAAGCGAAGAAAGCCCTGGCGAAACGTTTGGCCGGCATCAGTCTTTAGACCGGCACCCGTCAGAATACCTCAAGCGCGCCAGCCGCGCAGCCCCCATAGCAACACGACCAGCGCCAACCCACCAACGGCAGCCGAGACAAAACCGGTCGCCAGCAGCCCGCCGGCCAGCCACACGGGGCCACCGACCAGCGCACCCATCACCCGCCCGATGCTGATCGCCGCCACGTTGGACGACATCATCGTCGCCCGCGCAGCGGGGAGGATCTCGGTGAACAGGGAGAAAGCAGTGACGATGGTGAACTCAAAAGTGAGAAAGGTGAGGAACAACCCCATCAGCGCCAGCGGCAGGGTGCGCCCCATCAGCGGCAGCAGGACGTAGCTCAGCACCGACAGCATCGAGCCGGCGATAATCGCTCGCTTCAGCCCCAACTGATCGGCGATAGAAGCGGTGAGTCCCTCGCCCAGGAGCTCGGCCACGCCGATGACGGT
>Ga0315544_1002557_pt1 | contig 12678 bp, 9 predicted proteins | sample SalMarSW160130MG_2_FD_202543 | JGI IMG/M metagenome (GOLD analysis project Ga0315544, IMG submission 202543) | Salt marsh sediment microbial communities from the Plum Island Ecosystem LTER, Massachusetts, United States - Salt Marsh Sediment SW1601-130 ... | reverse complement strand
CTTCTCTTGGCAACGTATAATCCTTCATATACACTGTTTATCGGACATGAGCCGCTTTCTGATTGAAAAATCCTGTATTTTTCAATCAGGAGCAGTATAGTAGTGATTGTCCAAAAGAACATGGCAGGAGCCACGACTCCTGTTGTTTAAGCCAGGACCATGGTACAGACAGCACCTCGCCGAAGATATCGCCGTCAAGTCTGATCAGTGTACCTGCCTGGTCAGAGAGAAGGTTTGAGGGCTCCATCTCAAGTAACGCTCTTGCTATTGTGACCGCATCACTCACCATACGAGGATTATGCCAGAGGTTGACGAAATTCGTGTGTTCGTTCTTCGTGGCGTTAGAGTTCATCTTGCGCAAAACGAGTAGGACTTCGCTTAGACTCGTGTTTTCTGAGAAGTTCCATTGTCTCGGATCATGGCTTGTTATTACCCATTCTAACGTGTACTTTGATGCCCACAATTGACGAGTCTTATTCCATGCTACACCTGATAGACATGCCATAGGAAGCACAAGAGCCAACGCACCATTCTCTTTCAGATAACGATCAGCAACAGCAACAAAGACAGAACCCAACCCCGCAGTAGAGCTGGCGGATATGTTGTTACGACTCAGGAAGCCTGATAAGCGTTTTTGCATTTTCTGTCTGTCATCAGGCGGGCAAGAACCAAACAGCAGGTTTCCTCCAACGCTTCTTGTAAAAGGCGGATTCATAACGCAAACATCCAGCTTAGGAAGAGATGCTCCTTCGGAAGTCTCTTTTTTGTCTGAGCGCATTCGAACCGTCTCATTATTAGGTTCTGAAAACAAGTATTTTTGTGCGCTGATGGCGCTACTAACAAGAAACTCGATACTTCCAAGTGACTTTTCTTTGCCGCCATGAGGCAGGGAATAGAGATTGGTTCGGTAAAAGTTTATATCAGGGGCACGCAATGACAAAGTCGAAGCCGTCAGATGGACAGCAGAAGGAAGGACATCAAATCCGTAAAGTGTTTCTTCAATGAGGGTTTTGTGCAAAGACAAGAGATTGGGTTTTACATTTGATTCTACAGAACTGCGGATGTAGTTCTCCTCAATAGCGGAGGCTGCGGCCATAAGAAGAGTTCCTGTGCCGCAGGCAATATCCGCTATTCGGGCATTTGAGATTGACTCAAGGGAATTGCATAGGGCGCTTTTATGAAGGGCAAGACGCAGAAGCAGCGCCGCTGATGGTATGGATGTGAAATAAGTAGCAAGGAATTTTTTTTCAACAAGCAATTTGTGATATACTCTGCCCATAAGGTCGTGGCGCAGAGAGACACGCTTTTCGACCACCTTTTGAGCATCAGCAATCATCATTCTGAGAATGACAGAGAGGCCCGCATCAGTTGGAAGTGTATTTACGATTTTCCATGCAATGTGAAATATCGGATACCAGTTTAGTTTCAATATTTCCCACCAGTGATTAGACAGAGCAGAGAGCAGCAACTCTTCAGTCATGAAATCTCGCAGCGGTTTCGCCTTTTTTACCTCGCCAGATAGAACTTCTTGGAAGACAAAGGCATTTAGAAGCACAAGTCCTCCTATTCTTCGCAAAGCTTCTCTTTCTTTCTCATTCTTAGGCTCTTCTTTCATTCCCAGCGCATCAGTCAGTCTATCCATCACCGTCTTGAACTTCTCTGTATATTTTTCAAAGGAAATGACAGCATCTTCTACTGCTCTTGCAGCATCTTCTATTACCTCTTCACCGAGGATGTCTTCGTAAATAGCTCGCAGTAATTCAGCAAGTTTGGAAACTGTTACGCTGCGAAACTCGGAAATTTTGCCAATGCGAACTGTGGCAACCTGGAGAACGGATGGATCTGCAGTATCCCGGAGTTTGTCAATAGGTGCTTTTCGCAGTTCTGATGGATAGATTACGGAAAGTGCCGCATCAGCGATTCTTTCCTCAACTCGCTGATTTGCTGCCTTCAAACATTCAGCACGTGCTCCAGAAGCATCTTCTATTTTCCCTTCAATCGCAACCCTTAAGTCGCGATACTCCACCAATACGTCTGGGTAACGCTTACCACCGCCAGATAAACGCAGAATACTCTCTGGTGCCGAAACAAGACCCTGTTCCTTCAATATGAGCGCCAAGTGTACATTCAGAACTTCTTCACGTTTTCTTTCCATTCCCATATTTTAGAATACTCCTTGTGCTCTAAAATCAAAATGAATCTTACGGTTAAAAAAGATGCAAGTCAAGTGCGATCATGGAAGACTTTGAGATGGGAAGGAAACCCGGATTTATCTTTGCTGAGATTACAAAAAAAAGCCGCCAACGAGGCGGCTTCTAATTCATGGTTTACAAAATATGAACTGGACCTTAGAAACTACCGAAATCATCTCCCCCTTCAAAAGTTTCACTCTCAATTCTATCGGAATGCTCTCTCGGGTGAGCAGTTTCGTAAACTTCTTTTAGCTTGCTGGTTGTAAGGTGGGTATAGACTTGGGTGGTTGACAGTGACTGATGACCGAGCAGCTCCTGGACACTCCTTAAGTCTGCTCCGTTGTTCAACATATGCGTAGCAAAGCTGTGACGCAGAGTATGCGGACTAATCGATGGATCGAGTCCGGCCATCTTAAGATATTTGTCCATCTTTCGTCGTACGCTTCGTGTACTTAGTCGTCGTCCATGCTTGTTCACGAACAGAACCTTTGAATCAAAATTGCTGTTACTCTGTGCTCGTTTGTTCCGAAACTCGATGTAGTGCTGAATGACCTGCAATGCCGAAGAACTTATCGGCGCAATCCTTTCTTTCTTGCCTTTGCCTCTAATGTGTACAACCTCTCCGAGAAAATCTATATCATCCATATTTAAGGCTACAAGCTCGCTGACTCTTATGCCGGTGCTATAAAGCGTTTCCAGAATGGCTCTATCCCTAGCACCGAGCCAATTATCGATGGGAGGGGTTTCGAGCAATCTCTTAACCTCCTGATACTCAAGAAAGCGCGGCAGTTTCTTATCTTGTTTGGGTGTTCTTATTGCTAATAGTGGATTAGAAGCGAGACGATGCATCTTCACAAGGAACTTATAGAAGCTACGTAGTGTCGCCAGCTTGCGAGCTATGGTCGCCTTCGAATATTGCTTTTCGTTCAGAAAAGCCAGATACGACCTGGCGGCGTTGATATCCGCCGATAGAAGCAACTGGTCCAGTTCCTGCTCGATCTGCGTGGCCACGGCAGTGGCAGGACCACCACCACCGCTCTCCTGAGCCAACGAGACCGGTTCCACAGAAGGAATGTGACCTTCAGAGCTGCCAAGCAAAAACTCGCCGAACTGTCGCAAATCTGCGCCATAGCATTTAGCTGTGTGTTCCGAAAAACGCTTCTCAAATTTCAAGTAATTTAAGAACTGCTGTACAATTGAGTCTTCCATATTTTACCTACCTATTTGATCTGTTTAAGTCTCATATTACTATCTGACGTAAAATCGATCTCAGGTTGCCTATAGGATTGTGGCAACCTTTAAGCTGTCTTGGTCGTTTAGTTCGCTAATTTACCTGCACATTGCATATCTGAACCCTCGCGTAAAAGCTCTTCCGCCTGACCCACAAGCATCTGTGTCAGTTTGAAGCTCAACACTGCAGCATCAAACCAGTCAAAACTCGTCCGTTTGTCTCGTGCCTGTCCAACCAAGGCGTCCAGAAGTTCATCTTCCCTGCCAACCTCATAGCGAAATATGAATTTCTCCCCTCCCTTGTTTAATACCATCTGCCGCTGAACTTTCTTCATTAAGAGCTGCACTTTTAATCCAACCTTTTCTGGACTGCCAAATACTCAATGATCAGCCGCTGCACGCTTTTGCCTCAACTGATGGATTTCTTATTTAAAGAGCAAGTACCACCATCCCCATTCACTGCCATTCATAAAAAAGAAAAAGCTACATGAAACACTACAACGCTTTTATCGGCCAATAGGACTCCCGTCTTTACAAAATGGGTGAGAATGTCTGCAGATTAACCTCACATTTAGGCAAATTTATTGGTTGGTACTTAATTTAAACACAGCTAAGATTCTCAACCTTAGCTTATGAATGGCCTATCTTTGCTTTACTTAAGATGAGACTTTGAAGAATGTCACTCCCCCATGCTTCATTGAACTGATCAACCCCCCTTGTTGAAGATAATCGAGATATTTCAGTGCTTCGAATTTGTTCACCCCCAACTCTGCATATATATCTTCTAAAGTGCAAGGCCCACGTTTCAGTATTGATAGTACGGCCTCATGAAGATCTTAAAGTAACTACGATACCCAACCTCTTTACCCTCCCCCCAAGAACCAGTTTGAGAGCAGTATTCACCTACACTTTATCGGGAGGAATGCGGCCTATTGCATACTTGATCCCTGCAATTTGAAAAAAAAGACCTCTGCCAGCAAATTCGTTCCTGAACACGTAAGGCACTGAAATGAGCTTGCTAATACTGATATCCCTATATAGGCGATTTATTCGCTGAAATGTGTCTTCATCGTTGCTATCGAGCAAAGGTAGCACTACATTTGACCGAACACAATCTGCATGGATATTTTGCCGAAACAGCAATGTTAGGTTTGTCAATAGATAGCTACGCGGGTATCAATTATTGATTTCAGGCCTACGTACAATCTCAAATATCTCTCTACATACCTTCAGCAAATCCTCAATCCAAGCAATCGGCATGATAGTGGCTCTGTCTGATTTTGCATTTTCAGGGTCAGTATGCACTTCAAGGAAAAGGCCGTTAGTGCCGGCGGCTACCGCAGCTTTCGCCAATATCGGAGCAATCTCTCGCTGACCACCACTTGTATACCCTAAACCTCCCGGCTGCTGAACGCTATGAGTTGCATCAAAAACCACAGGATAACCGAGCCCTTTCATAGTCTCTATGGCTGTCATGTCATTTACCAGACGATTATAGCCAAAAAACGTGCCTCGCTCGGTCAACATAATCTGATCGTTGCCGCAGGCATGGATTTTCTCTACAACATTTTTCATCTCATCAGGTGAAAGGAATTGACCTTTCTTCACATTGATCGGCTTACCAGTCCCAGCACAGGCACAAATCAGGTCTGTTTGTCTGCACAAAAACGCCGGCACCTGCAGACAATCAACGACCTCGGCTGCTATTGCAGCCTGGGCGGGTTCGTGGATATCAGTAATAACAGGCAGGTTAGTCTCTCGTCGCACCGCTGTTAGAATCTCCAGGCCCTTCTCAAGACCAGGCCCACGAAAGCTGGATATGCTGCTCCGATTTGCTTTATCGAAACTAGCCTTGAAAATAATCCCGATGTCAGTCCTGCGACTAATTTCAACAAGTCTATCTGCGATATCCAAACACAGACTTTTACTCTCGATAACACAAGGCCCAGCTATTACAAATAAAGGAACATCCAAACCAACATCCACATTCCCAATTTTGAAATTGCACTTACTCATATCCATTATCTTATAAAATGCATTTCATACTGTGTTAACTTTTTCGCAATACGCTTCACGCACAACACACACCAATTTATCCCAGCGCTCTGATGATTCTAGTCCTTATCCCCGCTGGTTTAGCTCCTTTGGGAACAAGGCAACGCACAGCTTGTGGTATCACCTCAATCTGCACAGGCAGATCTGGTCCGGGATCACCATCGATTTCAGTTTTTATCGAAGCAGTACGAGAGCTTACCAAAATGCTCTTGCCCTGCCGATATATCACATCACGACAATCAGCATGGTGTTTTAGGACTGTCATTGCCGAATGTTTCATCAGGTGCATCCGGCCTGCACATTTGTAAATACACACATCCAGCAAACCGTCTCCATAATCGGCATAGTGTAATATCTGCAATCCCAGGGAATACCTTGATATGTTTCCAACAAAAACCAATCCTGGCCCATCAAACACCTGCTCGCCATCGACCTCCACTTTCATGGCATCATACCTGTAGTTCCAGAATGTTCGCCAGATTGGCCCAAAGTAGTCGAAATAATCTATGTGTCCTTGCCGTTGTATACTTACACGCTCAACTACCTGGCCATCGAATCCGAAACCTGCTATAGAAGTAAAGCACTTGCCGTTTGCACTTCCAAGGTCCAAGGGCCTAACATATCCTGTCTCAAATGTCCGAACTATTGTACTCAGCTTTTCATCAAACCCCAATTCATTTGCCAATAAATTCTCCGTGCCGTGCGGCACTATAAGCAAAGGCTTGTCACTACCCTCTAAACCATGTGCAACCTCCCTGACTGTGCCGTCTCCGCCGACGACTACAACCATCTTGCAGTTATAGTCAACCGCTGCATCCGTAGCAAACTCGCAAGCATCTTCCAAGGAAGTGGTCGTACGAATCCTGACGTCATAGCCTCTGTTGGTAAGATACTGCTCAAACCTGCGGCCAGTCAACTTGCTACTGCTCGCACCGGATTTGGGATTAACAATATAGCTGATATAACCGTCTAACTTCATAATTTCTTGCCAGAGCCACTAAGAAAAATCTCTCTTTTCTTTCTGCCAAGTTGATTGAGTTTCTGCTCCATCAACAATGCGTAGCTCTGCTCAATGTGCGGCAAATGTGCCAAATTCAGGCTTTGTTGTACATCAACGATTCTTTCAGCGTCTGGTCCTTCTATCTCCACAAAGCAACCCAACAGCGGCAATTGATCCAAGGCAATATCACACTCTCCAAGCCGCCAAAGTTGACGCTTTTTCTCATAAGTTAGTGTCTTCTTATAACCCAGCTCTATTAGCAATCTTTCAGTCATAACGCCATTGTCAACCTCCGTCTCTATCTCGCGTCTCTTTTTGAAGTTGTCTGATTCTCTCGCACCTTTATAGGTCAAAAAGAACCTTTCGCTCTCGCTAACCAGCTGCCGGCGCAATCGAAGACATTTGTCGGTTTTCTGTAAGGTCATATTTGCGTCATCGAAGTGGCAATCCGTCTGCAACTGCTCCTGAAGAAATTCAGCGCCAAGCTCAGCCAGCTTCACCTCCACCTGCTCCAGCGAATCAACTTTCAGTTTTGCTTCGATTTCAATATGCATCAGGCAATCACAGAATACAAACCGACTTCATTTATAGCCGGGCTTTTATTTCATCCAGCCGTTTTTTGGCATCCCCCTCTATGTCTTCGGTATTAAAAAACTTGCTCAGCTCTTCGCAGGGATACTTATCACAATATGCACAATTCCGGAGTCCTTTTGCTGCCGCGCATTTCCTGATTTGGCAATTTTTGCAGCTTGAAAATAATCTTCCGCCTTTAACCATGCAGCCATCGCAATCATTAACTTCTTCTGCGCGGATTTCCCACCCATAATGTTCCTTGATAGCACGAGCTATCTGCTCCCTCATTTGCTTTTGTTTTTCAGTGTTTTTCTCTCTCGTTGCCAGGTAAATAGGGCACTTGACACAATTTAATCCACAATACGCAATCATTTCCGATGCCATCTTCTCATCTGCTCCTTTTCCGGACTGACTATTACAGCCGATAAGACCAACACCTCCCAGAGCCAGCCCTGCTGCCACACCTGCGCCTCGCATAAGAAAGCATCTTCTACTGCATTCACTGTTCAGTGCGATGACTCCTTTCTCCTTTTAAACAACAATATTTACCAGCCGTGACTTGATTACGATTACTTTTTTCGGCTTTTTGCCGGCCAACGCCGCAATTACTTTTTCGCTCGCGAGGGCCTCTTGCTTTATCTGTTCTTCGCCTACATCAGCGGCAACAATAATTCTGCCTTTTATTTTGCCGTTTACCTGCACCGCCAGCTCGATTTCCTTTTCCGCAATGAGGTTCTCATCATATTCTGGCCACGGTTCATAAGCAAGGCTATCGGTATGCCCTAACCTCTGCCAGAGCTCCTCAGCGATATGAGGTGCAAATGGAGATAATATCAGCACAAACTTCTCCACAACAGACTTTGGCCTAACCGTTTGCTTGCTAAGGTGATTGACAAAAATCATCATCGCGCTTATAGCCGTGTTAAAATCAAAACTTTCGATATCATCGCCAACCTTTTTTATCGTCTGGTTTAACAATCGAAGTGTCGTTTCGTCCGCTTGAGATTCTTTCACAGCCTGTAGAAGATCGCCCGTTTCTTCGTCAATAATCATGCGCCAGGTTTTATACAGAAACCGGTGCACTCCCTGCACACCCTGTATGCTCCAGGGTTTTATTGCTTCCAAAGGCCCCAGGAACATTTCATAGAGCCGCATCGAGTCCGCACCATACTCTGCGACAACCCGGTCTGGATTTATCACGTTGCCCCGCGACTTGCTCATCTTCTGGCCATCCTCGCCCAAAATCATTCCCTGATTGACCAGTTTCTTGAACGGCTCTTTAGTGCTGACATAGCCCAGGTCATAAAGCAGTTTGTGCCAGAATCGCGAATACAATAGATGCAGTACTGCGTGCTCTGCGCCGCCGACATATAGATCAACAGGCATCCAGTATTTTTCTTTGTCAAGGTCCCAGCCCCGTTCGTTGTTGGCAGGATCGATATATCTTAAATAGTACCAACAGCTTCCCGCCCACTGTGGCATAGTGTTCGTCTCGCGTTTCGCCTTTCTGCTATCGGGCAATGCTACGTTCACCCAATTATCAATGTTAGCTAACGGCGATTCACCTGTACCCGGCGGCTTATAATTCTCAACTTCCGGCAACCTCAACGGCAGGTCTTCTTCTTCAAGCCCAACAGGGTAGCTATTCTCAGTATGCAGAATCGGAAACGGCTCACCCCAGTAACGCTGTCTACTGAAAAGCCAATCACGCAGTTTATAATTTACGGCCTTTCTACCTTGCTCCCTTTCCGCAAGCCAGCTTGTGATATTCTCCTTGAATTCAGCAGTTGATAGGCCATTAAACTGACCGCTATTAATCGCCGTACCGTCGCCAACGAAGCACAACTTGCCCTGCTTAACAAGCTCAGCTTGCTCACTATCCTGCGGCTCAACAACTGGGATAATTGGCAACCCAAATTTAATGGCAAATTCAAAGTCACGTTCATCGTGTGCAGGAACTGCCATAATCGCGCCCGTACCGTAGCTAATCAGTACGTAATCGCTTATCCAAATCGGTATCTTCTCGTCGTTAACCGGATTTATTGCGTAAGCGCCCGTGAACACGCCGGTTTTTTCTTTAGCCAGGTCCGTTCTGTCAAGATCGCTCTTGGTAGCAGCAAGCTCACAATATTTTTTCACAGCCTCCTTATGTTCTTCGCTCACAATAATATCAATAAGCCTGTGCTCAGGCGCAATAACCATGTATGTTGCGCCGAACAGTGTGTCCGGCCGAGTCGTAAATACCCATATTTCTTCGTCAAAGCTGTCCACTTTGAAGCAGACCTCAGCCCCCACACTCCTTCCAATCCAATCTATTTGTAATTTCTTTATAGACTCAGGCCAATCGACCTCCTTTAAGTCTTCGAGAAGCCTTTCCGCGTATTTTGTTATCCTCAGCATCCACTGTCGCATCGGCTTTCTTACTACCGGATGGCCGCCCCTTTCACTAAGGCCCCCTACCACCTCCTCATTAGCCAGTACTGTCCCTAAAGCAGGACACCAGTTAACTGGAACATCAGCCTCGTATGCAAGACGATTCATATCGACAAATCTGTGCCTGTCTTCATCGCTCAAACCTTCAGGCATAGGCAATTGGTCGATGGGCTTGGCCTTTTGCTCTGTCTGGTCAAAGTAACTGTTAAAGAACTGAAGAAATATCCACTGCGTCCATTGATAGTAGTTCGGATCGGTGGTATTAACCTCTCTGTCCCAGTCGTAGCTGAATCCCAGGCTTTTTATCTGCCGGCGCATGTTCTCTACGTTTCGCTCTGTAGTTCTTGCCGGATGCGTGCCAGTTTCTATTGCATACTGCTCCGCAGGCAATCCAAACGCGTCCCAGCCCATAGGGTGCAAGACATTGAAACCTTTCATACGCTTATACCTGGCGACAATGTCACTAGCCGTATAACCCTCCGGATGGCCTACGTGTAGACCTTGCGCACTGGGATAGGGGAACATATCCAGCACATAATACTTAGGCCTGGAATTGTCACAATCGAGAGCTTTAAATGTCTTATACTCCTGCCAGAACCTCTGCCACTTCTTTTCAATCTCACCAAACTTGTAAGGCCCTTTCCCGCTACACATCGATGCTGAGCACTCCTAAAAAATCCACAGATCACACATCAAGATTCTTGTTGCCTAATTCCGGCCATACTAAACTCTATCTGTACAGATCGCTCTGCGATATACATCGTCTGTTTAGCATCTTTACCATACAATAAAGCAAATATCCGGAAAAAAGCCAGAAAAATTCACAAAGCACCCGTCATCACCAATAGTAAAAAAGACAGCTCAGGTACGAAAATGGGCTGACTAAATCTACCCCCAAGTCACTTGAGAGAATAAGAATTAGCTTGTTGATTAAAGGTAGCACACGTCACTATAGATGTGCCGGCTCCTGTCATACCTAAAGGGCATGAGGTCCAGTTATACTAATTGTGCTTGGTATTTGCGCCTTTGTCATTTCGACCGAAGCCCCTAAGGGGCGAAGTGGAGAAATCTATTAAAAAGCAGATTTCTCGACTCCGCTTCGCTGCGCTCGAAATGACAAGAATAAACGCATTGATTGTTCACAATCAGTATAAGTGATAATGCTGACCGGATAGTTTCTACACGAACATATCTAATTTGTGCAAGCTGGATCGTGAGGATTGCCACATTCAAGCCAGTACGAGGCCATCAATGCAAAATCAGCCATATCTACAACACAGTCTCCAGTCACATCACCGAGCACGGCACACTGGTATATCGAAAATGGCTGGTCACTAGTATCATAGACATTAAGATCGGAAAGATTGCTGATACGAACAAGGCACTGCTCGGCAGTCACCAAAGGTACAAGCCAATCATAACCGCCAGTATTACCAACGTTTGGTTGATCGACCCCAACCCAAGTTCGACCGTTGTCGAGCGAATATTCGATCAATACACTCTCAATAGGGCCTTCACTCTGCCATAAAATAGACTGAGTTGTTCCAGCCTTGAACACTTCTGTATCGTTCGGATACAGCAATAATATGGAAGTCGGCTCAACAACTACGATTCGCAAGTCAGTGAAATCTTGACGACCCCACTGGTTAGCAGCGCCAAACGTACTGAAATCATCCCCATCATCATAGCTTTCTGAATTAGCATCTATAGAATCGCTTGGATCATCTTCAAGCCTGAATACCTCTGTACTGCCTATACCACTTGAAGGACTAATCCCTTCGCCCGCAGGACCAAATACAATACCACCATCAGAATCCCGTATTCCGAGTTGCCAATTGTTCGCGTTAACGGCAAAACTGGAAGCCTCAATATAATCTCCATCCGCATCATCATGCGCCTGAACATTAATCCACCAGTCACCTGCCGCAGGATTGTAACTCACATCGCTTGGTACATCTTCTGAAACCGTGATGATTGTGCCACTTCGCAAGTCTGCCCAGATACCATGATCGGTTATATCCAGCGTTTCGTCCATGTCACCGTCAACATAAATATCAAGCTTCCAATTGCGCATATCCAAATGGTCCTTGATAACAATTAACTCAAACCAATCACCGCCGTTACCCTGAATACGACCGAAGTGGCTGTCAGAGGCCCGTCCACCATCCTCATCAGCTTGCGAATCGCCCCCATTGAGGAATTCCTGGGCATTTACGGCGTTATATTCGTTAAGAATAATATCAGCACCAAACGCATACTGTGATGTGAACAATACCATAAATACACAGCTGCAAAACCTCAGCTTCCACATCTTTATCCACCTCCTACAAATGTCTCGAATGAAAAGCACTTAATCGAAGTTCTTATCCCACATGCCATCCGGCCGAACCTGAAGCACTCCGACATCTCTGTAAAAATTCAAGGTCGCAATAGCATAATTCACCAGCGCTTGAGTTGCTTCATTCTGGGCTTCATATAAATCGCGTTGGGCATTAAGCACTCGCCGACTGCTCGCCCGTGCATATTGCATCAAAAGATAGGTCTTCCTGAAACGCTCTTTAGCCGTTTCAAGAGCCTCTGACTGAATCCTATATCGCTCAATAGCTTCGGCAAGGTCACGGTACGCCTGCCGCACTTGGAGCCTTACTGTGTCCGCAACCAACTCATACTCCCGCTGCCGCTGATTCAGTGTAATTAGCGCTTTGCGATAAATGTTTTGCTCAGCGACACGATCCAACGGCAAACCAAGCTCAAGGTCAAGATTGTAATTCTCCTCAGCTCGTAATGTGCGTCTGCTACTCACTCCCGAGGAGACAGCATCAACACCACCAGACAGATTCAACTCGGCTCGCAAAGCATCTGCAGCTACATAAACCTTACGCTGCGCATCCAGAATCGCATCGGCGCTGTTAGTTAGATCAAGGCGTCGAAACAAAGCAGTCTCTATAGCCTCAGTCTCATCAAATTCCGGATAGTGGTTTGCCGACCGTAGTCCTTCTAATACGCTCGCATCCAGTTGAAATTCCGTTGTGGTTGGCAAACTCAATGTAATCTTGAATAAATCCAACGCCGATTCATATTCTTTGCGGAGCTGAACATATTCGTCCTTAGCTTTTAGCATCTCTTGATGCATCCGGTCGAGTTCGTACGTCGGCAAACGCCCAGCATTAGTTAGCTTCTCGACGCGCTCATATA
>Ga0315544_1002556_pt1 | contig 12681 bp, 7 predicted proteins | sample SalMarSW160130MG_2_FD_202543 | JGI IMG/M metagenome (GOLD analysis project Ga0315544, IMG submission 202543) | Salt marsh sediment microbial communities from the Plum Island Ecosystem LTER, Massachusetts, United States - Salt Marsh Sediment SW1601-130 ... | reverse complement strand
CGGTGAGTCTCGTCTGGCTGCTCTTAGTGCACTCGGGAAAAAACCATAGCGTTCGAGTTCGCGTTTGCTATGATAACTAATATGAAGTTGTTGAAATCCTGAAGCGGCATGTATATTAAAACTACACCCACACCATTTTAGACCTCCATAATGGCGGAGAATGGCAATCTGTGATTCAAGTTTGTGAGGATACCACTGATCGTCGGCATCCAAAAAAGCTATCCAGTTTCCTTTTGCCTGCTCAATACCTTTATTTCTTGCAGCTCCTGCACCGGCGTTCTCCTGATATATATATCGTACACAATCTCCGTACTCACCGACAATTTCAGCCGTGCTATCGGTTGAGCCATCATCAACCACAATAATCTCAAACGGTTTGACAGTCTGATCCAACACACTTTCAATAGCCCGTTCAATCCACTTCTCCGAATTATACGCCGGGATCACTACTGTGATATCAAAGGTATCGTTATTCATGGTTATCTATATCCCGTTTCTCCGCTTCGACCCTACTTGCATTAAAATCACTGCTAATAATTTACTGACTAATCTTAACAAGCCGACCGTTGAGTATATCGATATTATCATTGCTTCAATATGAGCTCAACCGGCTCTTCCCTTTCAATGCCATATCTCAGGATGTTTTAAACCCTCCCGCTCAACGTAATCCACTTCGCACATCGCCTCCAATGTTTCTCGCAAATCTTCTGCACGGTTATATGTCGGTATTACTACGGAGATGTCATATTTAGTTATGTTGTTGGTCATAATTTTCTCTTAAGTGTGTTTTTCGTTTTAGTTCTTATCATTCAATAAAACTTTTAATTTTATCACTCATTGTTTGCCCTTATTATTTGTGCAAGCTTATCATAATATTGGAGCAAACAATTATTATCATATTCGCAACTACCCAGTCTCAACAATCTGACCACATAGTCTGATATTTCATTAAGATTACTAACCACCTCGATGTATTTTAGATGTTTTATCGTTTGATAACAACCTCTAACTTTGCCACTTTTGTTGTCCAAGGCGATACAAGGCGTACCGGTTACAGCCGCAAACAGCATTCCGTGCAAACGATCCGTGATGACCAGCTTCGCTTTTCTGAATTCGTCAAATTTGGAGTCTAACACAACATATCTCTCATCTATAGATACACCCCTTTCTATAACAGTATCTGTATAATGAATATCTTCACCACTCATCTTCGCATAAGATTCAATTTCTCTCTTTTGTTCATTACTCAAAATACACTCTTTGTCTTTTCTGATACAAATCAATATTCCACTTCGCAACATATTGGCCTTCGATTCAGATAGATATGTAACCATATCGGGTATTAGATAGCAGTTATTTGTGTTAGTAAGTAACCTATATTTTGTTACATAATTATACGAATTTTGCTCTCTAGCACAGAAGAGCAATCTTTTGTGATTGCTATATATGGACCTTGTGATTGCCAATTGCTTTTTTGCCTCATCACTATCTTCAAAGAATATGGTCTGCGGCAATATTACTATCTTGTTATCAGGAAAGCTCTTGATAATATCCCTGACCATTTCTTCATTATGAAACCAAAGCGTGCCAAGATAACCGCCACCGTTTGTTATCAGCAAATCGATTTGTGATATATATCTTTTAATTTGCGAACGATCATACCGATAGTGTCCATACGATATTTCTACGATTGGAATTTCAGGCATATAATCTCTGAAGAAAGCCATTTCCGCTTTCACAATGGCATGATCGCCAAGGTTTCCATGTTCGGGAGACAAGAAAAGTACCAACCTCCTCTCAGCCACTGTATTTCCAAACACTGACTTTGTGCGCTTTCTGTATTTTCTTCGAGCTATTTCTCTTTTCGCTGCGCTTTTAATCTCCCATATTTTTTCTTTAATCCTCTGCGGGATCGGTCTTCTAGCGACTTTGCAAATTTCTTCGATATGCTGTTCCATATTTAAATCCCCGTCTCAGAATGTAATTCCTGATGGAATCTGCTCTTCTATAGACTTTGTAGAGTAATTCATTCCTGTACTTTATAAAGCTTCGCCAGTCATTGAAATATTGGACCTCCCTCATGAGTTTAAACAAATATTTCTTAGTTTCTATATATTCCTCTTGCTCTCCTTTGCCTAACCTACTGTAACAATTATAAGTGATTTCAAAGAAGTTGTTAATATGCTTTTTGACCGCATCGTCAATATAAGCCCTGAATTTATTCCTTTTATAGTATCTAACCATCTCATCAAGAACACACTTATATCCAACGAAATTCATACCGGTTATGGGGGTACTCATAATGGAACCAGCTCTTATGCGTCTATAGTATAGGGGCTTAGAAAGATGCCCTGCTCTTTTACATTGCATAAGTAGCAAAAAAGTAAATAATTCATCTTCATGCAAAATGCCTTCGTAAAAAGACAGATTACAGTCGATTAAGCTGACCTTTCTGATATAAAGAAACTGCACAGCAGATTTGTAATCCGAATTGCGAACCATCTTAGCGAATAGGCTTTTCCCGTCATATACATTATCGTACCTGCCTTTACGAATGTAACGACAATTGTCTGCATCGCGTCTTCCATCTTCACCTATGACAAAACCGTCGAATAAGACCACATCAAGGTCATCTTCTTTTGCTTTATTATGTAATTGTTTGATAGTGTTTTCTGCTATATAATCATCACTATCGAAAAAATACACATATTCACCTTTTGCCATTGCAAGGCCACTATTACGTGCGGCAGAGAGGCCACTGTTTTTTTTATGTATAACCTTAACACGTGAATCAAGAGCCGCATATTTATCACATATTTGTGGACAGTTATCTGGGGAACCGTCATCTACTAAAATTAACTCTATATCCTTATATGTTTGTTTCAAAGCACTATCAATACATATGTGCACGTACTTTTCAACCTTGTATATCGGTATGATAATGCTGACCAAATCGTTAATGATATCTATATTATTCATCTCACTATTGTTTTATCTTCTACATTATTGTTATATGTAAAGTAATTTTTTCGTTTTTTCTTTCAACAATAATTTATCTGCACAACATAATTAATATAAACATTCGACTGCTGGTATAAAGAAGTTAGAAGTTATATAGTCTTCAGCAATTATCATCGAGATTTCTAAAGTCCGACAAAAAAACTACAGAAAACACGATCATAATTAAAGCCAAAATAAAGGCATCAAATGTCCCGATAAAGTTGACTAGGGTGTCAGTGTCAAGGCAAAGATCGCGGATAACCAACGAAGAAGAGCAACATTAGTGCAGTGTGACTGCAGGTCGCGAAATGTTCGTGGCTTATCAAGAAAAAGTATTATATAAGTATTGACCATATAATATAGATATATTTTTTTTACTTTCTTGTATAAAAAAAGAATTTCCTATTCCCTAAAATCCTTAAAAAGCTATCATTCAACTCCCCAATTTTTTTCTGTTTGTATTTAAGTCTTTTTTATAATTTTATTCTGACTGAATATTATTGGTACTTTCGATGAAACTCAGACATTTCTTTCCAGCCTGTCATAAATTATGCTGGTAAAAATTTTCTTGCCAGTGAGCGAAAACGTCCTGGTACCAATTCGATAATCAAGCGTCTGTCTTCACTTGACAGAACAAGCCAGACAGCTACAAGCCCAATTACTCCAAGTATAAGGGCTGATGCAGCCAGCGAAATTAATGTCGTCGGCTTTATTAAATAATTCATTAAATAACCAAGCCCTGTCAAGCCTGCCAGCATAACAAGGCCGATAACAGAGGATTTCATAAATATGTGCCATGGCCGCTTCAGTATGACAGCGGCATAGATCGGTGTGAACAGGGCATTCTTCAGAGTCAGCACAACGCCTCCGGCAATTGCAACTCCATAAACCCCCCATCTCAAATATTTAGCAAAGATTATGGCCAGCAAAAGATTTGCAATTCCCAGGATACAGGTAAGAATACCAGGCCACTTAACCTTATTCAAGGCTGTATTGATATTAAATAGGGGCCGAATACCAATATTAATGGTAAGATGGCATAGCATGATGGTCATAAGAGGTGCCAATCGACTAAATGATTCCCCGAGCCAGAGTCTCAGGATTGAAGAACTAAATGCACACAAAATGCTAATCGGAATAGCAAGTATCAAACACAGTACACGCACGGATACCTGGCTAAGACGAACAAGTTGTTTGACCTCGGACCGGGCATAATAGATGACAATCATCGGTCCCAACACACCCGATAAAACGATTCCCGCCTGTCTGATTAAGTTGGACCATTGTAGCACGGCCGCATAATCACCTGCTGCTTCGGCACTGATGAATCGATTGCAAACCCAAATATCAACTCGCAACAATAGCAGGAAGCCCAGATAGTTAACCAGCAGCCAGCCTCCCATGCCGACGATTTCCCGAAGTTTGCTCCAGTCATAATTGAGCGGATTTAGTTTTAGTTCAGGTGCGAATCTTTTTCCAATAATTGCCCTTATAATAGCACCAAGTACGACAACTGTAAGATCCGCATAGCCTACAAACCTCAATGCCGGACCATAGATTGCAAAGAGTATCAAAATTATGGTTAAGCGGCCGACTCTTTTTGTGATATCAAGTGTGCGTGAGATATCGAGCCGATTGTTTGCATAGATTGGCACGCCAAAGACGCTGCACAGCAATCCTATCAGGAAACTAACTGCACCGCAAATAAGCAGGATTATAGCATCTCGATATAACTCCGGCGGGATAGTAAATACACTGTTTGCAAAATAGATTATAAGTCCGAATATCGGAATCTGCAGCAGTGAAAGTGCGAGATAGGAGAAGAAGGCCGTGTTAAAGACACGATTTGCATCTTTATTGCCATCGCGCTGCAGAGCTATTGTGAGAAATCGTCCGACTGCACTGGAGACCGTTTGTGTCACAATACTTACATATTCAGTCATAGCTCCCGCAAGCGGGACCAAACCATAAGCTGCTCGTCCCAGGTGTTTGACAAGATAGGGCGTCAGCAGCAGGCCGACAATAATATGTGTTAGAAATGACAGTATTTGCAGGAACAAATTGCGGGGCAACTGGGACTTAAATTGCCTGGTTGTGTCTGTGCTGATGTTATCAGTGGTTGTCATAACTTGTATCTGCCTGTTATTCTATGAATCTATTATATTATTGTATTTGTAAGAGCAGGCATTAAAAATAAGGTATCCTATCCTTGGATTAAAGATATTTATTCTCAAGAAATCAATTCATCGTCTTTTAATATTAGAATCTGTTTCTACATATGTGTACTATCTGTAACTACAAAAGGCAACTGACTACTGACATCACAATAGTTGTCGTTCATTGCACAGCTTCGTATCTTGCGTTCTTCAAAATATACACGAAATGTGAGAAAAGCAGATGCCCATATACCCAAAGTATGTTCAAGCGGTGCCCAATGCTGTCCCGCTATACCACTTATAAGACTCGTCAGCATCAAAGACAGAGACAGCCCCCCAACTGCTGAACAAAGATGGTTTTTACTTATAAATAATCTTATTGAATAACATACAATTATTCCCCAAAGAAAGAATATAGGCAATGAGCCAAGTATCCCATTATCAAGTAATGTTTCATAGTACAAATTATGCGGGTGTTCAACAGCCTCATGCGGTCCATATTTTTCCAAAAGAAATTGCGTTAAGCCTGTACGCTGCATAGCTCGTCGTCCATGACCGATAACAGGCGACTCCCAGATTGTATCAACAACATGTGGCCAGAACAAATTTCTACCAGAAAGAACTGTCACTTCGTCAACTGTGGTTTCACCAGATATATCTGTCCGTCCAAATCCCTGTAACATGCGTGCGGTAGCATTTGGAAAAATTATAGGCAATAACACTATGATTACAGGTGTGAGAAGCAAATACTTACGCCACTTGATTATGCACATCAACAATCCGGTTGCTGCCCAGGCGGCATACCCTGCCCTGCCTCCCGTTGTAGCCTGTCCGAAAGCAACTATGCAAATAGCCACCAACGCTGGTAGTTTATATATTTTCTTGCGTATTAAAGGCAGTGAAGAAATCAATCCCCAGCATGCTCCGCCAAGTAAAACAGACAGGTCTGTAGCTTGATAACCAACTGATTCATTCAGCCCCATACGCGAGTGCATTATTACATAGGCATTCGAACCTATGGCCGCCTCAGGAGGCATATACCTGACCACCTGGACTGCTATCAGGAAATACATTACCAGCAAACAAACAAGAGCGATGACAACTCGCTTGCGGCTTCGACACCCGTCAAAGAGCAAAAGGCCGGGTAATACCCATTTAATCGTATTTATCAGCTCTTCACTAATCAGATTGCCGGTTGAATAACCCTGAAATTCGCCTCGGTCAAAAATAGCCCTTACGACGCCAATAACAATCACTCCTATACACATAAGCAATAATATGGCAATATGTCGCGGCATATCCCATATCAAACCCTCGCGATGCCGGCTGGTGAGCCAGGCTATGAAAATTACTGCGAACAAGACGTTCCATAGATTTAATCCCTGTATGCCCAGAAGGCTTTTCGGCATATCCCCATGTTCGATAACGGCCATTAGTAAAATAAGACCACAAAGACTCTTAAACCAGTCTTTCCATGCGTAGATACAAAGACTGAATACAAATATATATAAGGCTACAATGCGGATGCTCATATCAGAGACTCATTGCAACAATTGTGATTATATGTTGCATTTCTCCTTATGTGTGCCTGATTCAAGGTATTGCTAAGAACAGCAAATAATCTACCGATTTGAATAAAGCTTTCGGTCTTTTGTGAATGCATAAGAACGATTATTTCAGAGAGTGTATGAGAAACCCTTCTGTCATTTAGAGCGAATTAAGTAAAGCAAAGGGAGTGTAGATGCGAAGCACAATTTCGACCCTGCTACGAGAATCCGATAAAACGCAAATATCAGTAAATTCTTCGACTCGGCTGCGGCTCGCTCAAAATGACGTTCCTGTCTTCTCACAAACTTTCTCAAATATCCAATTAATCCCAAGATAGATGCTTACTCAAAATACTCCTTGGCTCTCCTTCTCCTGCCTGCAGTATTGTAAGGATGCAATTGCCTAAGCCTGCAAAATACATGCTTTGTTTTTCCTTTATTGCCGGATTCATCTCGATTTGTAATTTTAGCTACTGATTCAGGGGCAACGGCCTGTGTTGCTGTTGCTTCCGTATTCTCTGGTGTAGTTGTATCTTCTACTTCCGCAGACAGATTTTCCGGCTCTGCAGAGTCTTGCAGTTGTGTATCCGTTTCTGTTTCCGGTGTATCAGATGTGTCACCGCTCTCAGTGCTTTCTGCGGTAGAAAGCGGAACAATTCTTGAGACCTGCGATGTAAGGTCAAAACCAATATCTATGCCATAAAGCGTATAAAATCTGTCGAATACCGCCTGGACATCCGGAGACATACCCATCGTGAGAGCCGGACTGTTTTCCTGCAGGTTGAAATCACCATTTTCCGGATCAACAAATAGTGGATTAGCTTCAATACAACCACAACATTTATTTGGCTCTCCTGCTACAAATGCTGCCAAAGTGCTATAAGTAGAATATTTCCCCCATTTTATACCGCCCGTGCTGTCATAAAACAGGTTATTCTCAATAGGCGTATTATCTGCATTGCTGTCCAAACCGATAGATACCCAATAAGGATTACCAGTACTTTGTGTACCAGGCACGGTGCAAAAGATATTATTGTAAAGTGCATACTGTGAGCCTGTTGCCTCGCTGTCAGAAGATGCTAAAAAACCCGTTCCGCAGTTGTAGATTGTATTAAACAGACAATAGGCGTTTTGCTTTCGGTATGTATTAACGAACTGCTTGGTGATGTCATGGACGAGATTTCCTATTATATATACATCACTTACAGTTTCTTCATCTTCAACCCTTATCGCTCTTTCCGCATCGTGAATACGATTGAATAACACCCAAGTTCGTTTTGCGTTTTCATTACAGGGCAAAAGGGCGGTTCCGTCACAGCTATGCGGTGTTCTCAGGTTCGGGTCATTGCCATATATTCTTTGGTACAATCCATAATCATAAATATCATTCTGAGATATAATAACATCTTCGCATTGCTTCAGGTCGATGGCATTTTCCCTGTCCCCGTGCATTTTGTTTCCGGCGATATAGATATATTGTCCGCTGCCTACCTGCAAGGCATCTCCATCCTGTGCAGCTATATGGTTGTCCAATACCCATATTCTCGTTCCGCTGGCAATAGCAATACCATGAACATCGGAACCTGCGCCCTGTTCGACATAGCCGTTGTGATGGATATAATTGTCATAGACTACTATATCCTCTGCGCCAATCACATGAACGATTCCGCCACTTCCTGTGCCGCTATGATGAAATTCATTATTCCTGATGGATATATGGTCACGGGTAGGATAGCTATCATGGACAAAAAAAATGAATTTTCCCGTAACCTCGACATCTTCAATAACCATATAAGAACCGTCAATACGCATAATCAAATTAAAGAAAGGCTCATCTACGCCTCGTACAAAAACGGGATATTCTTCCGTACCCTGACCGTTAATAAAACCGTAACTGTCACTATAAGGCGCCCCTCCTGATTTATACGTCCCCCTAACCTCAACTACACTACCGGCAGGAATTGGGTTTGGTATAGTCCTTCTTGGTTTTTCAGGACTACCGTAAGGATTATTTGTATTCGTCGCATTGGGATTATTATAATCCACATAATGTGTATAGTATCCACCCCCTGAACTTTCGCAATAAGTCAAAGATGGATTTCGATTATTCGGGGCATCATACATCCGGTATGTTTCATCAATTCCAAATGGCGGCGTTGGTATTCCTACCCACGAATCAGCATCATCTAATGAACTTGCATGGGCAACTAAAGTTAATATCATAAACAAAGTTGTCATAGCGTGATTTCCTCCCCCCAATGATATAAGATGAATCTTCTACTATTAAAAATCTAATAAATCAACATATGATTTACAAATGCAGTCGGTTAATTTGTATGAATTTAACAATTCAAATACAAATGACTGATAATATCTAAGTTTGAGGATTATACATACTGATATAAATAGTTCACTTAGGTTTAAAATTCATATAACTATAATTAATCTTAAATAGTGAAGAAAGATTAGTGACGGTTTTCCAGATATTTGGATACAGAATATAAACTATATAGATTTTTTTACACAAGCGAAACTTTCCACAATTTTATGCATATCTTCTCCATAAATGTTAACCGTTATTTCGTTCAGACTGATTTCTTTCTAAAATCGCCGGGCCATGCATGAAGTATCCATCCCATGTGATAGGGACGACTCTCATAATCGATTGAGACTGGCGGAAATATCATGTTAAGGCCCGGCAGCCGAAATGAAGGGTGCAATCGGCTAACGGTAGCCTGTAAACCACGGACAAGTCTGCGAGGCTCACGTCGGGTAACCTTGCGCCATATAACGTTTCGTTCCATATCAATCAGTGACTGCGGAATCTCCGGCGGGTTGGTCAACCATCGCAGACTTTTCTTGATTGATTCAGAATAATCCCGGCCTGTTGCCTGAAACAGTGCAAACAACGCCATCGGAGCCATCGAATCCTGATGCACCGAATAAACAGGAAAACGCTCTAATACACGACCTGTTCGCACATCGAAGTGCCACCACCACTGGCCCTGAAGTCCCTGTAGTTGACACATACGTTCGGCACAACTACACGCAATCTTGGCTGCCTGGGAATCTCCGGTCGCCAGATGGTAATAGGACAGCGCCTGGATTGGATATACCAAATCCGCAAAACAGCACACATGATCACGAAGTAAAAATAGACTTTTCCTTGAAGGATTATGAGGAAAAAGGCCCGATTCAGGCTTAAAAGAACCCATCAGGACATCGGCAATTCTTTTTGCATGAACCATATCGGTAGCCTTACTACCATTAACAACCAGAGCCGTCAATGCCCAAGACAGTTCAACCGTCGGATATATCCCCTTTGTCGGGTCTATGAGCCTCAGCGTATCCACAGCCTTGTGAGCATGTGTATGTTGAAGCATTCTCGCCGCCCATGTTGTCAGAGCAATCTCACCCAGTTCCTGAGATTTTTCACAGTCGGCTATAAGTCGTCCACAGACATCTTCCCTGCTGTGTCGTCCAAGCACTTCCGCCGCAATATGCTCATCTTCACTGGCCAGACCTATTAGAGCCGTAGCTGTATATCGCCTGCTTATTCCCTCTGTGAGCTCACCTCGACTGGTTCTTTTTAATCGAAAAGCAAACAGTTTCTCTTGAGGCAGGTACATCCTTGCAAGCGAACATACAGCAAGCGTACGCAGTCTCCGGACAGCTTCAGAAACATCTGAATTGTTATAATGACTTCTTTGATTCACTGTCTATCTATCAGGTTAAGACTAACTGGTTGCCGAATAGTTATAACCATATCCGTAATAATTACTACCATATCCGTATTTTTCGTAACCACTTGAACCAACGAAGACAACCCCCAATAGGTGTCCCCCAGCAGAACCAAGACGTGATATTGCATTTACTACACTTCCACGACGTGATACAAGTTCTCGTTCGACCATAATAGTGCCATCCACCTGGCTCGACATTATTACCGAATCCGCTATTGGCAGAATAGGAGAACTGTCCAGCAGTATGATTGTGTTTTGTTTACGAAGTTCACCAATATAGGCCTCGAAAGCACCGTTGGCTATCTCCTCATACACAACATTACTATCATCTCGCCTTCCGGAAGGCATAATACTCAAGCCTGGTATATCCGTCTGGTATATATGTCTATTATCTATAGATCTGGAATTCAAACCCTCAATAAAGCCGGGTTTATCGACCAGTTCGAACCACTTCGAAAGAGTCATTTTATGGAAATCCACATCTATCATAAGAACCTTCTTGCCGGCCTTTGCCATACACTTACCCAGAATCTTTGTAAAGCTTGACTTGCCGGTTCCGGCTGTGGAGCTTGTTATTAATACAGTAGCGCCACCCTGACCATCCAGCCGTGACAGCAATGTCGTACGCATAACCCGAATAGATTCGATTAACAAAAATTGATTATGCTCTATTTCTTCACGCAGTGTTCCTCCAAACGGTTTTCTCAGACGAATCAACGGTATATGTCCAAGAAATGGAACCTGCATAGGAAGAGACATGTCTTTAACACTGTAAACTGCCTGATGCTTATTGGCTCTCAGTAATGCCGTACCACAACCAATGCCTAATCCAAGAATCAGCACCATTACAGAGTACACAATTCGACGGTCATTATGTGGCTGAGAAGGAACAAATGCCCACATCAATACATTGATCGATCCCGGGGCATTTCTTTCCACATTCTTCTGATCCAAACGCCTCCGGACAGAATTGAATAAATCACGTTTATGCTGAAGCTCGTCACTTTCTTCCTGAAGTAACTGGACGCTTTTGAAAAAGCCATCATATTCCACCTGCTCTTTCTCGAATTCAGCAAGTAAAAGCTCCTCTTCATGTTTTAACCGTTCCCACTGATAATCCAGAGACTTCAACTTTTCTTCATAATTACTGCCACTCATTCCGACAAGCAAACCATCATCACCATTCATAGACCACTGTTTTTCCAATTGCATCTCTCGTTCTCTGAGCAGTTCATCTTTAAATTCTAGATCCTTTTCGGCTCGTACCATATTCGGATGTTTAGAGGTATATAAACTATTCTCAATCTGGTGTCTAAGAGTTTTAACATCTATATCCAGCCTTCGCCATTCGGCGTCCTCATAGTATTTTGATTGATTATCCATGCTATCCATAAAAGCAACCGATGTGTCATTACTGTCACCTGCATCGGCCTGCTCTATCAATTCCATCAATTTCTCACGTTCCCATTCCAACATGGCTATATTTTGCTTCAGTTCACCCAAATGAAACTCTGTTTGATCCAAATGAATTTTCTTGTTCGCTACGAGTTTCTGTTTCTCACGCTCCCATTCCAATACAGCAAGACTTTGCTGCATTTCATCCAAGCGGTCTTGAGTTTGTTCAAAATGAGACTTCTTAGCGGAGATGAGATCCTGTGGAACTTCCGTACCGAGTGACCTGCGAAGCTCGTCAACAATCTTTTCTCTGCCCTGTATTTCACTTTCCAGGGATTTGTACTGATCCACTAATTGACGGTAAAGCTGGTCTTCCGTAGCATCAGACATTTCCCTGACATATTTTATGTACTGGTCCAGAACAGCATCAACAATAAGCTTGGCATCCTTGGGATTTTTAGACAAAAAAGTAACGTCGATTATTTCAGTTCGACTACGAGGACGAACCAAAAGATTATCACGAAGTCTTTCCATGGGAGGTGTTTTCTTTCCCTGCAGCCACGGGATGACCGATTTACGCCCCCCCTTGTACCAATCCGTTTCCTGGGTTTCCTGCCGATCCAAAACACGCTGTAGAACCGTTAAGCTCCTCATAATAGAAACCTGGGTATTCAGGAATGAACTATATAAGGGAATCATTCCATTGTCCTCGGTCCTGAAAACCAGCCGCGGGATAATAGGCCGAACACGCACTTCTCCCCGGGCTTGATATTTTGGAATTATCTGGGTCCAGATAATAACAATCGAAGGAATGGACACTAACAAGAATATGACCGCAAT
>Ga0315544_1002551_pt1 | contig 12693 bp, 11 predicted proteins | sample SalMarSW160130MG_2_FD_202543 | JGI IMG/M metagenome (GOLD analysis project Ga0315544, IMG submission 202543) | Salt marsh sediment microbial communities from the Plum Island Ecosystem LTER, Massachusetts, United States - Salt Marsh Sediment SW1601-130 ... | reverse complement strand
CGTCTCAGTAAAAAAAGGGCAAAACATGGCTTCATACGGCTCTGGCTGTAAAAAGCAGGTTTCTGCTCGAATCTATCATTGGTCCGAGAACGCTCGAAACTGCCTTGCAATTGACTGCTTCGGTAGCTGTGCATGCAAAAGACAAAGACCCTCCGCTGATTCTCATCGACGATCATCTGCCGTACCCACGAGCAATTTTGCAGGTGTTTGGGGGTATCAAACATGGTCGTCGCAAAAACGCCAGAGGCAGATTCAAGCATCCCAGACTCAAACCACCCGTGGATTTGCAGGTGGGCGTGGTAAAGAAAATTCGAGACAACCGAGGCTATTTGTTGAAGGTATCGAGCAAGGCGTTGTTTGGCAAGAAGAAGGAAATCGAAAAGCGTATTCAAAGGCTGGGTATCGGCCGCAAGATCAATACCTCTCATATGGAGCGACTCAACGGCACGATAAGAGGACAACAGGCTCGTCTGATAAGACGTACCCACGCTGGCTCCCATCTGGAAGAGATGTTGCAATATTCGATATGGCTGTGGCGGGATTTGTACAACTGGACAAGGATACATTACTCTTTTCTGGACGAAACACCCGCGATGGCTTTGTGTCTGGCCGGCGAGGTTTGGACTGTTTTGAAGTATATTCTGTATCCGGTTCATGTCAGCGACCTTCAACGTCGGGACTGGGCTGAGCAGCGTAACAACGTGCTGGAATCAGCCGTTGATGTTTATAGACGTAATAAAGCTTTACCAATATCATGAGGTAGGACCAACTTTCTATAATACAAATTAAATATTAAAGGGCAGACAAGCCGTGAGTTCTGGCAAGGTAAAAGCGTTCGACCTGATATCATCCTGGAATACATGATTGATGATGAGCAACATAGAGTGATCATAGATACAAAGTGGAAAGTGCTTGCTAGTGAAGGACCACATGATAGTGACCTAAGACAGATGTTTGTGTATAATGTCCATTTTAAATCATTCCACGGTGTTTTACTGTATCCAAAAGTTGAAGATATATCGCAGGTGGATAGTGCGTATGAACCATCGCTGATGCTAGAGAATTGTGAGCATTTCTGTAGAACGTATTCTGCAAATTTATTTGATAATAGAGGAAGAATTAAAAAAGACCTGGGAAAAGAAATAATCATGGACCTTACATCAATTTACAATGTGGAAGCTAAGGCACAATTATAATCAAGGAGAATCCTAGAATTTTGATTTTGAGAACCACGTATGGCTGTACAACGACAAGACCGGCAAAGTCGATGCCCACAGCGGCTGGCCCATAAAATAGTTCTTGGTGGTAACGAGCAAAGTAGTGCAGCATATATATTGGCTGCGCGGTAGATTATTCTGTTAGGTGGATACGAGAGTAGTGGGAGGTCATACAATATGAAGACTTTTTCAATTGCGTTAAGAGCTCTGATAATCATATTGGCTGTCAGCGTTTGTGCCGGGGGTTGTGCCGGTGCAAAACTCGGTTCGCCGAGTAGGGTCGCGGTTTTAACGTACAATATCTACCACGGCGAGGACGCCAACGGCGGTTCAAATCTGGATGCCGTTGCCGGGATAATAAACTCACTCGAACCCGATCTGGTCGCGCTTCAGGAAGTTGACAACAAGACGACACGCGCCAAAGGGCTCGACCTGACAGCCGAATTAAGCAAACGCACCGGGATGCAGGGAGTGTTCGGCAAAGCTATGGACTACGCCGGTGGTGGGTATGGAGAAGCCGTTCTTTCCCGCTATCCTGTCCTCGATACGAAGAATAACCCGCTGGGGCACAGCGCTAAAGCTGAGCCTCGAACCGCCCTGGAAGTTCAGATAGAACTGCCGACTGGAGCGAAAATAGCGTTTGTAGGTACGCACCTGGACCATCTTCGTGACCAGAGCAATAGGATGATGCAGGCAAGCCGTATCATGGAGTTGTACGAGAATTATGACCTTCCGATAATCCTGGCGGGCGATCTGAACGCGGTTCCCGGCAGCGATCCAATCAATCTTCTCAGCCGACAATGGTCTTATGCCGCTCAAGGTGATTTGCAGCCGACAGCTCCCTCCGTCAGGCCCAGAAGAAAAATCGACTACATTATGTACAAACCGAAGGACCGATGGAAGGTAGTGGAGGTACGGGTGATAGATGAGAAAGTTGCCTCAGATCACTGCCCGGTGTTCTCGGTGCTGGAGCTGCTGCCGGACGGCGAGGGCAAGAAGCGCTAATCGCAGCGGCCGGCGAATAAACTAAAATTCTCTTAGCTCGACTATAAAAATTTACCCTCCAGCAAAAAAGCCCCGAACTGGCCTTCGGCTGCGTATCTCGTATCTCCTGGCAAAAGAAGTCGGAAGACAGAAGTCTGAAATCGTTGGCCAGATCTTTCGACTTCGCTGCGCTTCGCTCAAGATGACATTCGACGGCGCATTAAAAAAGCCCTGTCCGACCCTTCGACTTAGCTCAGGGCAGGAGACAGGGCTTTAAAATCAAGAAACAGTTAAACCATGCATTCGGCTGCTCTGGCAAAATGTAGCTGTGCTTCTTCTGTCAAGCTCTAATTCCTTCTCTCTTGATAGCCCTGTGAATAGCGAAGCGGCCGGTCTCGAGGTCACTTTCCTCTGCAAAAAAGAAAAGAACAACCGTGTTATGTTCGAGGCTGATCTCGGAACCTAATTGGCTCGTGCGTTCATGCTCTTCAAAACGACTTTTTATCTCATCCAGAGCAATGGCAATATCGATATCACTATCGGGTGTTAATTGGTCACGTGCAGCCGAACCATATAAATAAACGCCGCGGAGACGTTCACCATAAATTTCCTCGAGAACTCTGCGGGTCTTAGAAGCTATCGTCAACGCTTTTTCTTTTGTTGTTACCATATAATTATCATACCTTTTTGGATGAGCCGATGCAACAAAAAAGCCCTCCTAAGGGGGGCTTTAATATCAAGCAACAGTTAAGCGGTGTTATTGACGTTGGCCAGGTTATTTCCGGATACATCAATCATTTTTATTGACAAGGAAAACCGAAAGTGCTATGTAGTCAAAGCTTATGAGTTGGGAGTGTAGCTCAGCTGGTAGAGCAACGGCCTTTTAAGCCGTAGGTCTTGGGTTCGAGTCCCAACACTCTCATTTATCCTGAGTCTGAATCCGGCAGGGGTGACTGATTAAGGAGACCTGAGAAGGTGAGTGGTTTGTTCTACAATTTGGGCAAAAAGGTCGGGCCAAAAGTTCGCAAGGCCAAGTGGTTCTGGCAATCAATAGTCGGCAGTGAGGCTGATGCTATAAAAGTCGAACACGAGGTTGGTCAGGACCTTGCACGCGAAATCAGGCGTCAGCTGGAACTTGACCTGGAACCGCAAGCCGAACAAATACTGAACGAAGTTGGCCGTCGTCTGGCTGCCTGCGTTGCCAATAAGTCCCGTAAATTCAGTTTTGAAATCCTTAAGGGCGCCGAGCCGAATGCGTTCGCTCTGCCGGGCGGGTTCATCTTTGTCACCCGCTCGCTGATGGAGCTATGCCGGTGGAACCAGAACGAGGTTGCGTTCATCCTCGGACATGAGATGGGCCACGTCATCCGGGGCCATTCAATGGCCCGTATCATCAGCAATTCAGCCATTGCTACTGCATCCAGGGCTGCACCCATTCGCGGCGTTCTTTCCGGCTGGCTGCGAAAGGTAGGTGTGCAGTTCCTTGAAAGTGCCTATTCCCAGGACCTGGAGTCCGAAGCCGACAAGCTGGGAGTGCGTCTGGTTGCCGTCGCCGGTTATGACGCCGGCGCCAGTGTGCAGTTACTTTCGCGTTTGGCCACGATGAGCAAGCCTGCCGGCCAGTTCGACCTCGGCAGTTATTTTTCCTCACATCCCCCTTTCAAGGCCCGTATCCAAAATATCAATCATTTGCTGCGCAAGAGGCCGAATTAAGTGGAATTTATACTTCACAAATTTAGAGAAATATGCTTGAGTACGTGACTGTTTCTGATAAAATTCTGAACCAGTGAAATATACGGGCGAGTCGCTGTTATTGCAGAGCGAATAAAGGATTGGTTAATAGTCGAACAATTGGAGGATTACGAGTATGCTAAGAGTGGGCATAACAGGATTTGGGTTTATGGGGCAAACGCACTACAAGTGCTGGAAAGCCCTGAAAGGTGCTGAAGTTGTGGCAGTTTGCGACGTAAATCCGAACATAGTGGAAGATACGAAAAGAGCGGTGGGGAACATCGGAGATACGGAACAGGCGATTGATTTCAGCAGCTTACAGTTGTACACGGATTTTGAGGAAATGCTCAAAAGTGCCGAGCTGGATGCCGTTTCGATTACACTGCCGACGTCTCTGCACGCGGACTTTTCGATAAAAGCATTGGCATCGGGAGTCAATGTTTTTTGCGAGAAGCCGATGGCACTAAACGTCGAAGACTGTGAGCGGATGATTGCAGAGGCCGGACGCAGCGGAAAGGTGCTGCAAATCGGACACTGCGTACGGTTTTGGCCCGAATACGCCAAGGCAAAGCAGATAGTTGACAGCGGAGAGTACGGCAGGGTCATTGCAGCGACGTTTCAACGCCTGGGAGCGGCACCAACCTGGAGCATAGACAACTGGTTTTTGGACGAAAAACGCAGCGGAGGAATGGCCTTAGACCTGCACATCCACGACACGGACTTTGTTCAGTATCTTTTTGGTGTGCCGCGGGCGGTTTGCAGTTTCGGAGCAAAAGGCCCTGGCGGAGGTCTGCTGCATATAGTGACACAGTATCTCTATGACGATGATAAGGTGGTAACCGCAGAAGGCGGCTGGGCGATGATGCCGACGTTTGGCTTCGAGATGAGCTTTAATATTGTGCTGGAAAAAGCAACGCTTGTCTATGATTTGACGCGTGAGCCGGCGTTTAGGGTTTGTCCGGCTGAAGGTGAGGCTTTCACTCCCGAAGTGCAGGAAGGGGACGGCTGGTTCCTGGAGATAGCCCATTTTGCCAAAGCCGTAAGAGGAGAAAAGGTCGAGGAAATAACAACTCTGGAGCAGTCACGGGATTCGGTTAGAATCGTGGCGGCGGAGAAGGAATCCGCGAAGAAGATGGAAAAAGTTACGATTAGTTAGTATCTGTTGAGGAAAACAAAAACTGACTATGTCACCCCTGCGAAAGCAGGGGTCCACAGAGAAAAACTGGATTCCCGCTTTCGCGGGAATGACAAATACTGTTTCCGCAACAAGAACTATGTAAATAAAGAAGAAAAAGATTTGAATTGGAGAATAGCACAATGAAATGTAAGGATTGGCCGATAGGGATTTGCAGCTGGTCGCTGCAAACAGACGTCGCCGGCGTGGCAGATGCGATGGATAAAATAGGAATTGAACACGTGCACCTGGGAGTCAGGGCCGCATTGGAAGACAAGGGAGACGATTATCTTGCAGCCGTGCAGAAGCAAAACTGGACGATAAGCTGTACAATGATAGACTTTCCACAGGAAGATTATTCTACACTGGATAGCATAAAAGTAACCGGCGGAATTGGGCCGGATGAATACTGGGAGCAGAATCGAGAGCTGTTTCTTGGCGCCGTTGAGGTAACGGTCAAGCTCGGTGTCAAATACCTCTCGCTGCACGCCGGTTTTATCGATGAAAGTGACCCTGCATACATTAAGAAATTTTACGACCGTATCAGCTTTTTGGCTGATGCCGCCGGCCGAAAGGATATTATGCTGCTGCTGGAGACAGGCCAGGAGACGGCCGAGGAGCTGAAGCATTTTATGGAGGAATTGAATCATCCGGCGATTGGAGTCAATTTTGACCCTGCGAATATGATTCTTTACGACAAGGGCAATCCAATCGAAGCGGTGCGGGTGCTGGCGCCGTGGATAAAACACATTCATATTAAGGATGCGACTCGAACTACCCAGCCGGGGACCTGGGGTGCGGAGGTCCCCTGGGGTGATGGTGAAGTTGGAACGGATGCTTTTTTAAGTGTGCTCGAAGAAATCGGCTTTGAAGGTGTTCTGGCAATCGAACGCGAAGCCGGCGACGACCGGTTCGGAGATATTAAGCTGGCGGCTGAAAGGCTGTTGGAATATAACGCATAAAGGACAAATAAACTAAGGAGAACAAAATGGAATGGAAACTGTACTTCGCCCTAAGCATTTTGATGTTTTTAGAGTTCGCCGTTTGGGGTGCATGGTACCCGGTGCTGGCGGCCCGGCTGCTGGGGCCGCTCAAGTTCAGCGGCAAGCAGACCGGCTGGGTATATGCAGCGCTGCCGATGGCCTGCATTGTCATGCCGTTGGTGGCTGGACAGCTTGCAGATCAGTGGGTAAACACCGAAATCATTCTTGCGGTGGCCCATCTGATCGGGACCTTCCTGCTGTTGATCGCGGCCTGGAAGAAAGACTTTAAGTCCCTGTTTATTGTGATACTTCTCTATTCACTCTGTTACGCGGCGACCATACCGTTAGTGAACGCATTGATGTTTCATCATTTGAATGCCAATAACATCGATTTAGGAAAATCAACATATATCTTCATGTGGGCGCCCATCGCCTGGGCGCTTGCGGGCTATTTCCTGACCGGCTGGAGATGGATCTTCAAGACGGGCGAAGAGGGACGCGACTGTCTGGTATTGGCTGCGGCACTTTCGATAGTCATGGCGGTGACCTGTTTCCTTATGCCTGATACCCCGCCGGCAAAAACCGGAGAAATCCCCATACTCAAGGCCTTCAACATGCTCGGTAACTCGAATTTCTTGGTCTTTATTATCATTTCATTAGTCGCTGCCGGCATGATGCAGTTCTACTTTCTGGGCACGGCGCAATTCATGCAAGATAACGGGATTGCACCCAAGAATGTGCCTGCGTCGATGGCGATCGCACAGGCGGTGCAGGCCGTCGCTACGTTGTTCCTGCTCGGGCGATTCATCGCAGGGGCAGGCTACAAATGGACGTTGACCATGGGCGCTGCTTCCTGGCTGATATTGTATATATTCTATGTGGCTCCAAAACCGCGGTGGTTAATTGTCGTTTCGCAGTCGTTTCACGGCTTGGCATATGTATTCTTCATCATTGCCGGTCAAATGTTTGGAGCCTTCGTGGCGCCGGAAGGAACGGGCGCTTCTGTGCAGGCCCTGGTCATCACGGCGCAAAGCGGCATCGGGCTATTCCTGGGAACGCAGCTTGCAGGCATTGTGATGGACAAATACCGGGTCGAGGGCAAGTTCCAATGGCGTACTGTTTTCTCAGTACCAGCTCTGGTTATGCTCGTATGCGCTTTGGCACTTGTCTTTTTCTTCAAAGGATGAATGCTGCTCGATAGTGGATGCTCGCTCCTCGATTTTCACTGAAAACCGAGGAGCGAGCTAATTTTTCCTTAGGGGATATCCAGCGGGTCAATATCTTTTATTTTCTCGGTATAGATTTTGTATGGATATTTCTTCAGCAGCTCGTCGCCGTATTTGGCCAGGATGGCATCTCTCTGTTCGCTTACTATCCTCTCTTTGGCGCGCTGTCCCATATTATCGGAATATCCTTTTAACTGACCGGGGTTCTTTTCCAAGATTTTGACGATTCGCCACTTGATGCTGTTCTGGTAAAAACCTTTAACCGGCCCTAATATATCGTTGGGGTCGCCTTTCCATAAATCCTTCCAGAACAATCCTTCGCCGCTGGGATAGGTATTGAACGGTTTGGTTTTCTTATTCAAAGAATATTTCTGTTTGACCGGCTCGAAATCCTCACCGCCGTCTAATTCAGCCTTTGCCTGCCGGGTTGTTTTAAGGTCCTGACACCAGATGAGGTCAATCTTGAGCGTCCTGTCTGTTCTGAATGCTTCTTGATTCTTGCCGAAGTAAATCATTATCTCATCATTCGTTGGCTCTTTAATCTCCTTGTACTTTTCAGACCTGACTTTAGACAGGAGCCTGGTGTCTTCGTATTCTCTGACCTGCTTTAATAGATTTTTATCATTATCAAGCCCGAGTGACATGGCCTCGGATATAAGAAGCGGCATCCTCAAAGTCATCTCTAACAACCGGTCAACCCCCTTGGGAGTATTAAGGTCTTTCGGGCGGCTCGGCGGGGCGCTATTACACAAAGCATCGAACCAGTCCTTCAATGTTATCTTTCCATTGTCGAACGTTGCCAGAACAATGTTTTTCTCTTCCGGGCTCAGCTCCTCTTTTACCTGATAGATGCGGATAAAAGGAACTTTGCGCGGTTTCTTCGGTTGAGTTAGCAATCTTTGGTGGATTTGAGACGCTTTGAGGTAATTCTCGCTTTTTTTTGTCATATGGAACTTTTGGCATATTTGTTTGTAATACTGGTAAAAAAGCATGCGGCCTTTTGCGTTTTTAAGCATCGCTTCCGCCCTGGCCCGGTCGAGTTTGGGGTCGGCTTTCATCTTCTGTTGAATTTCGGACTCTGTTACTGTTAATTTGGGCTGCAGCTGTTTTTGTAACAACAAGTTTGCAAGCCGTTTGTCTTTGAATTGTTTAATCTGTTCCGCGAGCGATTCATCTTTGAGAAACCCAAGTTTGCGGGCCTCGGTAACCATAGCTTTTTCCGCTATCATTTTCATAAGCACCGTTCCGGCATCAGCCGGTTCAGCTTGCTCGTTGTAATTATCATAGCCACGAGGGTAAAGCTCTGTCATTAGTCTTTTCTCAAGCTCCTGCCTTGTAATGACATAATTACCTGTTATCGCAACAACGATAGTTGGCGGCTCAGCGGATGGTTTAGTTACGGACTGTCGCTGACGGTTTGTTTCTCCGGCTCTACCGGCTGTTGTTTGGGCCCTTGCGGCCAACATCTGGCAATGTGCTATTGATAACCCTAAAACAGCCAATGCTAATTTGCTCGAAAATAATTTCTTCATAAGTGTTTTCCTCAAATATTGCTGGTTTACATCAGGTACCGATAATTTTTTCGGTTTTTCCAGCCCCCCGAATAACGTTTTTTGTGAGTTTATTATAACTTTTTCATCGCCTTTAGTCAAGTTATTTTTCATTTGATGGTTTTTAAGGGTGTTTATTGTCAACCGCCCCACCCTATTTTCTGTTTGCGTCAAAATCGGAGAACACTTACAATGGTTTTAGTTGATATTTTGTGCTGTTAGTTACAAAATGTTCAATTCGGGAGCGATAAATGTTTGAGAACATAACTCGTAAATGTACAAATCACAATCGCATAAATCATACGTGCCTTTGTGCTCTTGTGCTCTTGTGCTCTTGTGCTCTTTGTTGGGCGGATATAATTGTCCTCAAAGAAGGCCAGACCATAACCGGCGAAATACTCGCCGAAAAGCAAACCCAATTGTACGTTGATATCGGCATAACGGTCCTGACTATTCCGAAGGAAAAGATACTCGAGTACAAATACACCGGGGCTCTCGATGTTGAGGACGTCAATGACATAAATGTTTCACAGGTAGAAGCGGGTAAATTGAAGTTTGCCATAGGCCCAGTCGGTCAATTATACAAAATCGCCAATCTGAAAAAGACAACTATCGAAAAATGCGTGAACGCAGTCTCTGAAGCGGTTGTCAAAATCTCAAGCCCTGCGGGGACGGGCTCGGGTTTTTTTATCAACGAAGATGGGTTCCTGATAACCAACTATCACGTAATAGAAAAAGAAACGAGAATCGAAATTACTGTGTTCCAAAAAGCAAAGAATGGCTTTGAGAAAAAGAGATTCAAAAAGGTCAAAATCGAGGCCATTAATCCTTTTGTTGACCTGGCACTGCTGAAGGTCGAAGACCTCGGTGATACAAAGGTCAAATTCGTTTACCTCGGCGATATCGGCCGCAACAAAGTAGGCGAAGAGGTCTTTACTATCGGCAATCCGCTCGGCCTGGAGCGAACTATCACTAATGGCCTCATCAGCACGAAGAACAGGGCTTTTGAGGGGCTTATCTATATCCAGACTAACGCCGATATCAATCCGGGCAATTCCGGCGGCCCGCTGTTTAACCTGGCCGGCGAGGTCATCGGTGTTACCAATATGGGATATATATTTTACGGCGGACTCGGCTTTGCCATACCGGTCAGCTACGTTAAACATTTCGTAGAAAACCGGGACGCTTTTGCCTATGACAAGGATAATCCGAACACCGGTTATAAATACATCCAGCCGGACAGAAGACGCAACAAAGCCAGGCCGAAATTCCTCGAAAGCCTGTCGCGACGCCCGTTGCGACACAACGCGGCGAATGGCCCTGACACGGCGGGCAGGAGTGAATAATACTTAGACATCAACCGCAAGCAATCGACGGGTGGCAGCCTCAAGCGCAGCTTGGGGATGGCTCGTTGCTCTTTATGTAAAGCGCAACATTTAATGACAATGGGTATAATACTTAGGTATCAGTTCGCAGCCGACCATTGATACTATTGGACTTTGCAAAACAAATGAAACAAAAAATTTACAAACCCGGCTCCGGCCTCGGCCTTCGCCGAGGCGAGAGAGGCAGGCTTGACAGGCAAGACCACCCCCAAACAAGTTTGAGGGTGCCACCCTTTATTCCATTAATATGGATACATACGCTTCTCCGTAAGTCCCGTAAGGGACGCCTTGCGGCGGAGTCCTTAGGACTAACAGGCGTAACGCAAAGCTCAATAATACTAACAGCCAAATTCGCGAAAGGTGCTCGAATGAAGCATGCTGCCACAACTACTCATAAGCCCCCCTTTGCTCTTATGCTTTTGTGCTCTTATGCTCTTATGTTTTTGTGCTCATCAAACTCTGTCTGGGCCCAAAAACTGCCCGACACGGCAAAGCTTATTCCGCCTGAAACAATCCTGCTGGTGGATTTTGACGATTTTGACCGTCTGCGAACGCAGTTTGAAAAAACCAGCTTTTATAAACTCTATAAAGACCCGGCAATGGCGGCCTTTGTCGATGACTTTAAGACCAAATGGCGTGAAAAAATCCGGAAACCCGATAACGAGCTTCTCAGGGTAATCGCTGATATAGATACGTTACCCCACGGCAGAGTAGCCGTCGTTTTTGTATTAAACGAGCAGATAAATAAAGATGCCAATGAGCCGCCGCTTTTGCTTATAACCCAGTGGGGACAGACAATAGCCAAGATCAAAGAAGCGGTGGACAAGACGGTCGAAAAGGCCATCGAAGACGGCGCCCACCGGCAGAGCGAAGACTACCGCGGCGTCAGTATCACAACCATAATTCGCCGGTCTTCTGCAGCTCTAAGCTACTGTTTTATCGACGATTGTCTGATAGGCTCTATGGACCTGGATGTTCTAAAATTCGTTATCGCGCACATCAAAGGTGCCGATAGCGCGACACTCGCTGATGACGCCGACTATAACGCCACTATGAAAGCTGCTGAATTGTCCGCTCAAACACAGATTGACCTCTACGTTAATATAAAACAAATCATCAAAATAATAATTGCCGAGGATGATACCAGCAAGACAAAAACAACAATGGACAACCTGGGCCTTGATAATGTTACATCTTTTGGTTGTTCAATTGGTCCTGGACCGTCAACAGCGGGTAGTAAAACCTCCTTTGGAAAGGCATTCCTGAAAGTCAGGGGTGAAAAAAAGGGTATTTGCACAATGCTCGATATAGAGACGGCCACTCTCAGGGTGCCGCAATTTATTCAGCCCTCGGCATATTCGGTATCATTTGTGAATTTGAATATTAAAAAGGCCTATAATGAGCTCGGCAATATTCTTAATAGTATTTCACCACAGCTTGCTGCGATGATGTATATGCCGCTTTTGCCGCCGAGCCCGCAGGGCGAACCGCCGCTGCAGCTAAAAGCTGATATTGTTGACCATCTCGGCTCGCAAATTATTGTCGCCCAGAGCATAAGAGAGCCTCTATCTGATGTTAGCGGGCCAAGGCAGAAGAAATCACTTATTGCCGTGGCGATAGAGAACCGCAGCGCCCTTGAAAAATCTTTGTCGCTTCTGCACAGCACATTATTAGCCGCGAACAATCCTGCCGCGAGGCGGCAGCTTCTCGGCCACACAATATATTTAATTGACCCGTCGGCTATATTTCCGGCTTCTCCAAAGAGACCAAATAGCCCGATGAAAATCCCCGGCAGAGTGACCCCGCAAGGCGGGAACCCACCAGAGACTCCAACAATGCCTAAATTTGCATTTAGCGTTACCGACACTCATCTGATTTTCTCAGATGAATCTGCTGTTGAGCAGGTCATTCGCGTATTGAACAGCACCGAAACCGTATCGGTGATTACTGAAGAGTGGTTTAATAAGGCCAAATCGGCTATTCCTTCGGTTGTGGGATTGGCCAGTTTGCAGAACGATGCGGCTTCCGGCGAATTCTTCTGGTCCGAGCTGCGCGAATTAAAGAAGGAAACAAGCAAGAGCAAGGACACAGATTCGAGCACCAAGATAGGCCTCGGAGTAAGTTCCGGCTCGCCCTTCCCGCAGTTGGTGCTCTCACAGGCAGGTTCTGATTTGTTTGATTTCAGTCTTTTGCCTGAGTTCGATGAGGTGCGGAAGTATTTTGGCCTGTCCGCTTTTTACGGCCTGAGCAGACCGGACGGATTCTTCTTCGAATTCAAGTATCTAAATCCACGCCTTGATAATTAAAAAACCGTTTTAAACCCCTGATGTATGGAGGTAACATTTATGGCAAGTTTCAAAAACAACATAAACAGGCGCCGGTTCCTGCAGATTAGCTCGGGCTCGGTGGCCGCAATGTTCTTACCCCAGATTCCCGTTAGCGC
>Ga0315544_1002549_pt1 | contig 12699 bp, 10 predicted proteins | sample SalMarSW160130MG_2_FD_202543 | JGI IMG/M metagenome (GOLD analysis project Ga0315544, IMG submission 202543) | Salt marsh sediment microbial communities from the Plum Island Ecosystem LTER, Massachusetts, United States - Salt Marsh Sediment SW1601-130 ... | reverse complement strand
ATATAAAACCCTGGTTCCGATCTTAGACCCCTTTAAAATGCCTTTTCGGGTGTACGTATTTAAAGTAGGAAGGCTAATTCTTAACAAACTGCATACCTCCTCACGGGATAAGTATTTAGGAATTGTCTCCTTTGGTTGGAGTACTAAAAGCTCTTCCCGGATAATTTCCCGGAGTTCCTCTGGGGTCAGATTTTGAATTAAAATTGAATCTGTCATATCACCTGTCATTTATAAAAAACAGGTGAATTTACTCTGGCTTATTTTGAAAACTATGCCGGAATTTCCAGAATGGAATAATTGGAATAAAAATATTTATCTGATTTCCTTTAATGGCTCCAAAAGAGTTAAAAATTCAATGTAATCCGGTTTCTCTTCTGGATCATACTTAGGACGATTCAGTAAATTTTTAAGGGATAGTTCGGCTCCTTTATCATAACTTGCAGTATAACCAAATTCTTTACACCATATTTTTAATTGTTTTGGTTCATCACCTGAGCGAATAATACCAAATTCATTTACCTCATCTTTTAAAATATAATAAGGTAATGCAATTCTTTTTAATTTTCCTGAGCTAATCCACCGGTAGGCATCATCTAAATAACCATTTTCTTTTAATATTCGCTTTACCTCTTTTGCCATTTGTGGATCAGAAAATAGACTCTCAAAGGAAGGAAATTTTTTATTATCATTAATTACTGATTTTGATTTGAAATTTTTCAACCATTGCAAATGTTGATAAAGTCCCGTTATTCTCATATTGTCATTAAGAGCATAGACAGAATATCTATATTCTCCCGTGGCAACTGTATCAATAAGCCTTTTATCCTTTATAATCTTCCGGTATTCACTTCCCTTTATGGTTGTATATTGTTTTTTCCCGGCCAGTACATAACTCTTTTCATCCAGGTTCTTATCAATCAGTTCCTGAGTTATCCTGATTTTGTTATTAAGATATTCTGTTTTATAAGGCGATTTATTATAATTTTTTGAAAAATGCCAGGCATAAAATTTGACTGTTAATTCAACTGCCGTATCATAAACTTTTATCTGACAACTTTTAATCTTATCATAATCTTGTCTTGTCAGCAATTTTTCATAATGAAGTGTGTACAATCCATTTAACGCTTCAAGAATATTTTGTCCACCAGGTAGCCTGTAGTCTATCCTGTCATTCAGCCAGTCCTGTAAAGTATATTTTTTCATCACTTTACAACTTTAAGAACGTTACCTTTGAAATACGGATGATTTGCCAGTGAAACAGCCGTCTCTTCTTTACCGAGCCTGATATATTTCAGAAATTCCCTCTCAGTCCGGTGTCCGCTGATCTTCATAATGTCAATAGTATTGATCTCAGCCAGGTACATTAAAGTACATCCTGTTCGTCTGGCTGTATGGCTTCTGATTAGTTGATATTTATATGCTTTCTTCTTTACGGTTAAGCCTCCACGGTTTTGCTCATATTGGATTATTTCATTGATCTTTGCAGCTTTCGCAATCTCTCTGATATACTCATTCAGTTTTTGTTCATAAGTTCGTGGCAGCGTGTAATTATATTTTTTCAGGATAGCTTCACACTCCAGACTAATAGGTATAATGCACTTTTCCCCCGTCTTTTGCTGATGCAATTCAATAACCTTTGCATCCCCATACATCCGGATATTGTTCTTTGTGATCTTGCTGTAATCGGAATATCGTTGAGCAGTATAGACTCCAATAAGAAATACATCCCTGGCTAACTCATGCAGTTTATTCATTGATAAATCCATGCTATACAATTTCTGGACTTCCTCAGCAGTCAAATAGATACTGTCAACATCCATTCTGATTACTTTAAAAGCCCTTGCATCGGTTTGTAAATTGGTATGCAGCCCCTCTTCCCTGCTTGCTCGCATAATGGTTTTAAGATGCTTAATAAGCCTTCCAACATAGTTACCGGAACAATTCCTATCATAATAAAATTGAACAAAATCATTATAAAAGTCCATATTAATATCATCGAAATCGTATTGTTTGCCAGTTTCATTACAGAATCGTTCAAAGGATTGCTTAAAGCCTATTAGTACCCTACATGATCCAATAGTGTATTTCTTCTTTGTGCTACCGGTCAACCGCTTGCCTGATTTTGCCTCAGCAATAAACCGTTGAATATACTCCGTAAGGGTTTCGTGAGAACGAGCATCTTTGTAATAAAACCTGTCAATAACATCCTTTAACCATTTTGTTGAGGCTGGCGCTGTCAGTTTAAAAGATTCCCTCAAAATAGCATCCCTAAGCTGTGAAAACTTGTCCTGAATGTCCATGGCCTGATCTCTGGTAAATTCTTGAGAAAACAGAATATTATCTGTTAACCTTTGCTTCTTTTCACTCCAGTATGAAGGAAATATCTTGAAAGGAGTAATAAGCCTGATATTAATTGATCGACCGTCCTGATAACGGATATAAACAGGTACAAGTTTGTCAATCTTTGATCTGGTATAAAATCGTATTGTTGCCATAGCTTATAAATTAAAAGCTTCGGATTTGTGAAGGTCACTGAGACCCTCCAGGTCATTACTGATTCTGGAATCCGAAGCGTAATATCTTTTTTCAGTGAAATCACAATGCAAATATAATAATTGTGCTACCGTTGTGACTACCAAAGTTTAATTTATTTGTCAACAAATTAACTTACTTTTATTATTAATAACTAATAAATGTTGATTATCAGTTAATTAATACAATATTTTTTAATTTTGCAAATTAAAGTAAATTAAATAAAAAAGGTCGCCATCGGATCATGTATCGGTTCCGGTATTTTTGTAACTCCTTCCCAGATTGCAGGACTTGTACCTTCTGCAGGCCTTATACTGGGAGTTTGGACTTTAGGCGGCTTGATTGCAATGACAGGTGCTCTTACTTTCAGCGAACTGGGTGCAATGTTTCCCAGGTCAGGCGGTATATATGTTTTTCTTAAGGAAGCGTATGATGGATGGCTGGGTTTTCTTTACGGATGGGCCTATCTTCTGATAATTACCTCAGGTTCAATAGCTGTTATCGCTCTGGCCTTTTCTTACTACTTGAGTTTTTTCATTCCGATGAATGATTCATGGAAAATCATTACAAGTATTCTTGCCATTTCTGTTCTTACAACCTTAAATATACTCAGGGCAAAATTCGGTGAAATTTTTTCAAATATTTTCACAGGATTGAAAATAGCCGGTATACTTATTATTATTTGTACAGGATTTTACTTTGGAAACAGTAGCTTGTCTTTTGGCGACGGCACACTGTTTACAGGCTCAAATTCCGGATTATCGGGTTTTGGAGTAGCTCTCACAGGTGTTTTGTTTTCCTACGGAGGGTGGCAGCATGCCTCATTTATTGCCGGTGAATCCAAAAATCCTGTTAAGCATGTCCCGATCGCCATGATAACCGGCGCAATATTTGTGACCATTATCTATCTTCTGGTCAACACCGGGTATATGTTGCTTCTTCCGATCGACAAAATAGTATCATCACAAAAGATAGCCGCAGAAGCTGTAAGCACGGTTATTCCTTTTGGGGGTTCATTAGTTGCTGCAGTAATTGTAATCAGTACTATCGGGACAATCGGAATTTATACACTTTCAGCTCCACGCATCTATTATGCTATGGCTGATGATGGGCTTTTTTTCAAAGATATCGCAAAAGTGCATCCAAGGTTTAAAACGCCCATAAATGCAATTATTTTGCAATCAGTCTGGGCTATAATTCTACTCCTTTTCTGAGGAACATTTGAAAACCTCATAACTTATACAGTATCAATTGAATGGATTTTCTTTACACTTGCGGCCGGAGGAATTTTTATCTTCAGAAAGAAAATGAAACATATTGAAAGACCTTATAAAACCTTAGGATATCCGTTTACACCTGCCATCTTCATCATTATCAATATATGGTTTGTTATAAACATACTGGTTAACAAACCTTTACATATGGCGATCGGAATATGCTTCCTTCTTATTGGAATTCCTGTATTCCTTATTTTTAAAAGGAAAACCCACAAGGAAGGCTTTTGATAAAAATCAACTTATCTTAATAAAATTAAAAGGAACATCCAGTACAGCGGCGAAATATTCTCCTCTTTCAAGGATATCTTCGTCTCCTTCTTCATAATACCAGTTGAAAATAAACTTTTTATTTTTAAGCTGGACATGAATTATCTTTTGAAGAAGATGAATTATTGTTCTTGCACTGGCACTGTTAAAATACTCAAGATTAATATCAACGCAGGTAATGTCAGCAGGAACTTCTACGTACTCATCTATCCAGTTTTCAACCGGTTCAAAAAAATCAAGCACATTTTCATGAATTGAACGTCCCCTTATCTTAATTATCCCGTCAGGAGTCATTAGTATCTCCGGAGAATTTCTTGTCGGTGGAATCCTGAACTCCTTCATTTATTAACTTTTGATTCCCGAATATAAAAAATTAAACAACAAAATATCTGTACTTTTCATTTCCTAATCATATTCTTTCTATCATAATCTGGCAACCGGAGCCACTTCCTGATTTGAAAACTCACCTCTAAGATACTTATAATATCCGGTAATCCCAATCATTGCTGCATTATCAGTAGTATAACTAATTGGTGGAATAAAGATGTTCCATTTTCTTATTTTTGCTTCTGCAATCACTGCACTCCGCAAACCCGAATTAGCCGATACACCCCCAGCGATTCCAATTGCCTTTATTCCGGTCTGTAAAGAAGCTTTTACAAGCTTTGAAACGAGAATAGAGATTATAGTATGCTGAAGAGAAGCACAAAGGTCAGGTCTGTTTTTTCTTAAAAAATCAGGATCCTCTCTTAACCGGTCCTGGAGAAAATAGAGAAAGTTGGTTTTTAACCCGCTGAAGCTGAAATTCAGCCCCTGAACCTTAGGCTTTGAAAAAAGATAAGCATTTTTATTCCCTGTTTCAGCCAGTTTATCAATATCCGGGCCTGCAGGATAGGAGAATCCCATTATTTTACCGCATTTATCAAAGGCTTCGCCGGCTGCATCATCAATTGTACTTCCAATAACCTCCATTTGCAGGTGACTCTTCAATATTATTATTCTTGTATGCCCGCCTGAAACCAGAAGACAGAGAAAGGGGAAAGAAGGGAATCTTTGTTCTTTGCCTTTCTCAATTATAAAATGAGTCAGAACATGAGCCTGCAGATGGTTTACTTCAATTAATGGTATTCTTCTTGCAAGGGCAAATCCTTTTGCAAAAGAAGTACCCACCAGTAACGAACCCAAAAGTCCGGGTCCCCTGGTAAAAGCAACAGCATCAACCTCTTCGATGGTAACACCTGCAACCTTAAGTGCCTCATCAGTAACAGGAACAATGTTAACCTGATGGGCACGGGAAGCAAGCTCTGGCACCACACCTCCGTAAGACATATGAATATCCTGGTTGGCGATTAAATTTGACAGAATATAACCATCCCTTACGACCGCTGCCGAAGTATCATCACATGACGACTCTATTGCTAATATAGTTACTCCCATTAATACTTTTATTTTCCGTATATTTTAGGTTATTTTGTTATTGACTTTTTTGTCTTCTTCAATGATCAAAAGTATTAAAAAATCAATTAAGTATCTGATTATCGGAATCGGTATTATGATGCTGGTAATAACAGTCCTGTATAGCCTTATACGTCTCCCCGAGGTTCAGACATTCATTGTAAGAAGAATTACAAGTCATCTCTCAAATGAGATTAAGTCCACCATAACTGTGGGCAAAATTGAATTTTCATTCTTTAATAAACTAACAATAAATGACTTACTAATTAAAGACAAACACAATGATACTTTGATATATCTGAAAAATGCTTCAACAGGAATCAGAAGAATTGACTTCCGCAATAAGATCTTCAGACTGGGGAAAGCTGAGTTAAATGAACCATTAGTTGCATTTATAACCGATTCCACCGGATTAATGAATCTGAAATGGTATATAGAAATGTTAAAAGCATCTAAAGACCCTACAAGGAATACTGAAACAACATTTACAGCAAACCAGATAATTATTAATGAAGGAAGCTTCAGACTTTTTAAAAATACAGATAACAAAAGTAAAACAGTGATCGATTTTAATGATCTGAAGTTAAGAGAGATAAATGGAAACCTTGAATACTTTGAAGTAAAAAGCGATACAGTCAGATTCGATTTGAATAATCTTGGATTCCGGGAGTCACATGGATTTGCAGTAAATGAATTGAGCACCAAGGTAATGATTGCCGGGCAGGATATTATATTCAATTCTGTTCTCTTCAGTTGCGACAGCAGTTCTGTTAATCTTGATCATATTGGTCTTTTAGCTGATGCACCGGGTTCATTCAGTAATTTTACAGAAAAAGTCAGACTTGATCTCCTCCTTCAAAAATCATTGTTAAGCACTTCGGATCTTCAATATTTCATACCCTTCCTGACTGAAACAAATGATTCTTTATGGCTATCAGGCAGAGTTAACGGGACAATTTCTGAACTCAGGGGCCGTAATCTTGAATTATCATATGGTGACAGCAGTTATCTGGCCTGTGATTTTGACTTTTCAGGACTACCGGTAATCGGAAATGCATTTATTTATATCGGTGTTAATACACTAACAACTAATGCTAGCGATATCAGCAGAATAAATATACCCGGTAAAGGAGCATTAACAGTACCGGATTTTATTCATAAACTTGGAAATATCTCTTTTAACGGTACTTTCACAGGATTTACAACCGATTTTGTGACTTACGGAAAAATCGGCACCGCAATAGGAAACATTAGTACAGATATCTCTTTCCGACCTGAAGAAAAAAATAAATTCAGGATCAAAGGACTGCTTACAGGTTCAAATATTGATCTTGGTGAAATCTCAGGAAACCATGAAATGTTTGGGAAATTAAGCATGGAGACCAATATTGATGGATATGCATCCTCAGCAGAAGAATTCGCCGGAAATCTTACAGGTCGCGTGGACAGTATTGAGATAAACAGTTATAATTACAGGAACATTGCTCTGAACGGCGTTTTTACTGAAAAAACATGGGATGGAAGCATTAATATCACCGACAGAAATATCAGAATGGATCTCCTGGGAATGTTTAATTTCAGGGAAAAGCTTCCTGAATTTGACTTTACTCTTAATCTTGCCGAAGTTGATCTGTACCGGCTCAATTTTGACAAAGCAGATACAACTTCCTCACTAACAGCATTATTAACTGCCAATTTCAAAGGTAATAATATAGATAACCTTGATGGAGAAATAAAACTTCTTAATTCAACCCTGAGGAAATTCAACAATAAGCTGGAACTCTATGATTTTTCAATCAAGACCTTTACAGAGGCTGATAAACCTGCTATAAACCTGCGTACTGATTTTGTAGATGCAGATCTTAGAGGCTATTATAATTTTACTGAAATAGGAACTTTGACAATATCAACATTAGCAACCCTGATGCCCTCAAGGTTTTCAGCTCCTGTTGTTGATAAAAGTCAGATTAAGAATAATTTTACCTTCAACATAAATTTTAAAAACACTGATAAAATCAACAATTTTTTCAAAACAGGAATTTTATTGGCAGAGAAAAGTTACCTGACAGGGGCAGTATATTCCGACAGCATTATCTGGATCGATGGAAGGACAAGAATGCTTAGTGTTAAAAATAATGTATTCAAGGATTTGACAATTACTGGCGATATTTCGGAGCAAATGCTTACAGCAGAACTAAAAAGCAGTTCCCTGTTGCTTGTCGGTCAGGCAGAGCTCAATGATTTAGCTGTCCGCTTTGGCACAAAGCCTGACAGTTTAAGTTTATCAATCGACTGGGACAATAAAGATAAAATACTTAATAAAGGGGAATTTATTGCATACGTATCCATATTCAGAAAGGAAGTTGAAAATGATAAAGTCGTTATGAAGATTGATATCGAACCGTCAAAAGTCTATACAAGGAACAATCTCTGGAAAATAAACAGATCTGAAATCCTTATAGATTCGAATACAATAGATATCAACCGTATGTATATCAACAATAAAGAGAATTATTACCTTGTTAACGGTAGAATTTCAGAGGATCCTGGTGACACACTACAATTTGAATTTGAAGGCCTTGATCTCAGTCCGTTTAATAAAACTGACAATAACAACAATAATGAGACACTGCTGCCTCTTAATTTAAAAGGAATTCTCAGCGGGAAAATCCTTCTGACCAACTTCTACAGGAATATGTTGCTTGAAAGTAATATTAATATTAATGATTTTTCTCTTCTTGGAAGTGAGTACGGAGATATATCTGTCACATCTGTCTGGAATAATACAGAAAAAGTTGCTGATATAAATGTCAGCAACAACCTGAAAGGAACCAGGATGTTTGATATAGGAGGGAATTACAATCCTGAAACCGGAAAAATTGATTTGAATTTAATAGCAACCAGACTTCCTGTTGATGCACTGAACCCATTATTGAAATCCTTTGCCTCTGGTATCAGCGGATATGCTTCCGGTAAATTAAATCTCTCAGGCGAATTGGATAAACTTGTTCTTTCAGGTGCAATTATGGCAGAAAATACCTCTTTAAAGATAGACTACCTGCAAACAACATACAGATTCAATGACACAATAAGGTTAGACAAATCCGGGATTAAATTCAACAATATAAGGTTGAAGGATGAAAGAGGAAATAATGCCACACTTACAGGGTCAGTCAATCATAAATACTTCAAAAATTTTCGTGCTGATCTGCTGATAAATACTTATGAATGCCAGGTTCTGAATACAAAGCCAAAGGATAATGAATTGTTTTATGGAACTGCCTTTGCATCAGGTGTTACAACAATAAAAAGCGGACCAAATTCAATCTCATTCGATATATCAGCAAAAACCAATAATAATACTAAATTGTTCATTCCTCTTAATACAAGTTTGTCGGTATCAGAGTATTCATATATTACTTTTGTCGGACCTGACTCAACAGTCAGTGATAAATATGAAAGGACAATTCCTGTCAATAATTCCTCAAATAAAAATTCTCTTGATCTGAATCTCGACCTGGAAGTAACACCTGATGCAGAAGTAGAGCTGATTATTGATTCAAAAGCCGGCGATGTAATGAGTGGTCACGGATCAGGAAAACTGAATATTAACCTGAATCCGAACGGGGATTTCAGGATTCTTGGTGATTATATCATTGAAGAAGGCGAGTATCTTTTTACGCTGGGAAATATATTGAATAAGTCGTTTAGTGTGGAAAACGGAGGGCGGATTAGTTTTAACGGAGATGTTGAAGATGCTGAGATTGATATAAAAGCAATCTATACCCTAAAGGCCAGATTATACGAAATACTTAAGGATGAACGATTCACAGAAAGAATACCAATTGAGTGTCAGTTAAACTTATCAGGGAAACTCTTTAATCCGATCGTTGGTTTTAATATTTATCTGCCAATGGCAGATGAAGAGACACGGACTAGGCTGAAAAATATGATCACTACGGAGGAGGAGCTTAGCAGGCAGTTTCTTTACCTGTTGGTTATGAATAGTTTTTATGCTGATGCTTCATACGGATCCTCATCAGGCTCAACAGCCACCGGAACTTCTGCTATGGCAGTAACAACAACGGAAATGCTTTCAAATCAACTCAGTAACTGGCTCTCCCAGATTAGCAATGATTTTGATATTGGATTTGTATACAGACCCGGTTATAAAAATATTAATTCACAGGAACTTCAGGTAGCTCTTTCAACCCAGTTACTTAATGATAAAGTATTTATTAACAGCAACTTAGATGTAAGAGAACTAGGCAGCAGTAAAAGTAATACGAATCAGATTACAGGAGATTTTGATCTGGAATACAAAATTACCGAGAAATTCCGTTTCAGGGTGTTTAACAGATTCAATAATCCATATACCGGCAAAGGAGTTCCATATACTCAGGGAATAGGTTTCTTTTTCAGGCAGGATTTTGACAAACTGACCGATCTTTTCAAAAAGAAACAAAAATCCGACATGAAAAAAGAGGATGAGATCACTCTTCCCGAATAGCAGAACTCTCTTCCTTTATCATTCAGATAGTTAAAATATTATCGCTGGTTAATAAATATTATGGCATTGTTATTAATCCGGTATAATAGAATAGGGTATCCTTACGTTTTTTAATAACTTCGCACCTGAAAATTCATCATCTGATGATTGGTGCAGTTATTAATTAAAATAATAAAACAGAGCAAACATGACATTTCTACAGTTCATTATGCAGGAAGGTCCTGCTTCGGTCGAGGGGACAAGTGCGTTGAAGTTAACACTTCTGGATCTTGCAATTAAAGGTGGGTGGGTAATGATTCCCATCGTACTCTTATCTTTTGTTGCTGCATATGTCTTTATTGAAAGATATTATGTAATCAGAAGGGCTACACGGGAAGACCAGAATTTTATGAACAGGATAAAAGACTATATTCACGATGGTAAGATTGAAGCAGCAATGGCTTTGTGCAGATCAACCGACAGCCCGTCAGCCAGGATGGTGGAGAAAGGAATAAGTCGCCTGGGCAGACCACTACATGATATCAGTACAGCAATCGAAAATGTAGGTAAACTTGAAATATCCAAGCTTGAGAAAGGCTTCCCAACCCTGGCAACAATTGCAGGAGCCGAACCCATGCTGGGATTTCTTGGAACAGTAATTGGTATGGTTCGGTCGTTTTATGCTATGTCGCAGGCCGGAAGTAACATAGAAGTCTCTCTTCTCTCCGATGGCATTTATACCGCACTTATCACAACAGTAGCAGGATTAATAGTCGGTATAATAGGATTTTTCGCTTATAACACCCTTGTTGTCAGGGTCGAAAGGGTAGTCTTTAATCTGGAGGCTACTCTTACAGAGTTTATGGATATATTAAATGAACCAATAAAAATTGAACGCTAAAATGGCTATTTCACAAAGAAACAAGGTTAGTATCAGCTTCAGTTCAACCGGGATGACTGATGTTGTATTTAACCTCCTTATTTTCTTCATGTTAACATCAACACTGGTTCATCCTACAGCTTTGAAACTGGTCCTCCCCAAAGGCAGTACTCAGACTTCAGCAAAACCTCAGACAACCGTTTCAATAACAAGAGACCTGAGATATTATGTTGAACAACAACCTGTTAGTATTGATGATCTGGAAGCGGTTTTAAAACAGAAGGTTGGTGCCAATCCTGACACATATATAGCACTTCATGTTGATAAAAGCGTGCCTTTTGAGAATGCTGTTATGGTTATGAATATTGCCCAGGCAAATAATTATAAACTGATAATTGCAACATCACCTAAATAACAATCTCCACCAGTTTCCTACCGAAAAGGGCAAAGGAATTGTTGGTACGACAATAATCCACGTTATTGTACTGGTATTGTTATTTATACTCGGATTTTCTGTTCCTCCGCCACCCGAAATTGAGGAAGGTCTTCTTGTTAACTTTGGAACCGATGAATTCGGATCGAACCTTGTTGAACCTTCACCATCGGCTGTACAGGAGGAAGCATCTCCTCCACCACCGGAGAATATTCCTCAGGATCCTTCCGAGAATGCGCTGCTAACACAGGATAATGAGGAGGCACCTGAAATCAAAAAGACGGATCCTGAGGCTGAAAGAAAAAGGCAGGAGAAGATCGAGGCAGACAGAAGGTTAAGGGAGCAGGAGGAAGCCGAAAGAATCAGAAAAGAACAGGAAGAGATTGAAAGAAAAAGGATAGAGGCGGAACAGAAAAGGCAGGCAGATATTATGAACCGCACAAAAAATGCTCTTGCCAATTCAAAGAATGCAGGTACAAAAACTACAGGAGAAGGAGACACAGGAGATACAGGTAACCAGGGAGTCCAATCAGGATCAGTTGATTCGAAAGTAAGAGGTGAAGGCAGTGGGCTGGGTGAAAAAGGTATATCTTATGACCTCCAGGGCCGCGGATTTCAGTTACTCCCACCCCCCAGGTATGATTATCAGGGTGAGGGAAGAGTTGTTGTTGAAGTCAGTGTCGACAGAAATGGCAGGGTAATACAGGCTATCCCAGGTACAAAAGGATCAACAACTCTGGATGAATATCTTTTAAAGGTAGCAAAAGAAGCCGCTCTGCAAGCCCGGTTCGATCCTAAACAGGACGCACCTCTTATACAGAAAGGCACAATAACCTATAATTTCATTCTTAAGTAGAATTCAACTTCTTATATCAAATAATTCTCTTATTGCAGCACTCAGATTATCAATCAGATTACTGTCCTTAATTATATAATCGTCTATGCCCTTTCTTGCGAGTTCAAGTACAATCTCTCCTTTATCCTGCCCGGAAAGCATAATGACCGGAGTGTCCGGCTTCTGCTCCTTTATCTTTTCGAAAATCTCCATGCCGTTCATTAGGTTTTCTCCATTTTTCACAAAAAAAAAGTCAAGGATAATAAGATCAGGATTCTTTTTCAGAGCATTAAGGCAATCATCACCATATTCAAAAGCCTCAACTATGTAATCATCCGATGCTAATCGTTTTTTAACCAGCATATTAATAAAGGGATCATCATCTACGATGAATATTAGCTTTTGTCTGCTCATCCGAAATAATATTGATCAGTAGAAAATTATATAAAATATTTAATCAAGGTTATTCATTACTCTGATTAACCAGAAGCTACGTTCACATAGAAAAGAGATGGAACGCCTTCATCATTT
>Ga0315544_1002547_pt1 | contig 12706 bp, 12 predicted proteins | sample SalMarSW160130MG_2_FD_202543 | JGI IMG/M metagenome (GOLD analysis project Ga0315544, IMG submission 202543) | Salt marsh sediment microbial communities from the Plum Island Ecosystem LTER, Massachusetts, United States - Salt Marsh Sediment SW1601-130 ... | reverse complement strand
TTGAAACCGTTTATTATTTTCAATTTAGTTTTACCCCCGTCTGTAGAGCCTGGATAATGGAGTTTATCCTATCCCGCTTTGCGGCGCTGGCCGCCCGCCGGTTGCTGCCGATGAGGCAGGCGGTTGACTCAAAGAGTACGTCAATAATCTTGAGGTTGTGGCGGGCTATAGTGCGCCCGGTCTCGGTGTTTTCGATTAACAAATCAGCGTCCTCGGGGAGAAAGGCTTCGGTGGCTCCCCAGGTGGGCACCACCCGGTACAGGCCGAGGTGATTGTCCCGGGCATATTTATCGGCGATGTTGATGTACTCCGAAGCCACCCTGAGCGGCGCCGTCCGCCCGGCGCTGAACTTTATCAGGTCAGCGGTATCAGCTACCGGCATATCATTACTCACCACCGCCACGATTTTGACCCGCCCCGATTTGAGGTCAACCAGCTCTTTCACCGGGCTGGTGGGAAACTGGTAAATGTGTTCCTTGAGCCAGTCACGGCCGGTAATGGCCAGGTCAAAGTTGCCGCTGGCTACCTGCAGGGGCATATCCTGAGGCCGGATGACCTTGATAACCACGCCGGCGAGGTCAGTGGTGGGGCGGCGGTTGCCCGTCGGGGAGGGGTAGTCGTCAAGGCTAATGCCCGCTTTGCTCAAAAGGTCATAAGTGGGCGACTGCTGATGCCCGTCGGGCAGTGCCAGCCGAACCGTATCACCATCGCCGTTTGGTGGGAATAGCTTTGATTTACGGGGGCTCCGGCCGGAGACCCGTGAGATTTCCGGCTCAGCCTCTTCCTGAGCTGCTGCCTTGTCATAGATAGAAGCCACTATATCATTCATATCTTTAGCTTCCCAGCTATTGCGGTTGGCGATAAGACAGGCACTGACAGCGAGCACCTTGCTTACCGGCACCAGCCCGCAGTCAGCCAGCCCCTTTTTAGTGCTGCAGACCAGGGCTAAGTCGGCGCTTTCCGGGGGATAGGCCTCCGCCGCTCCCCAGAGGGGGAAGACGCCGAAGCGCCTCAGGCGCAGGTTGATGGCAAAGCGCTCGGCCAGGTTGGGGTACTCGCTGGCGATGCGGACAACGCCTGGCCTTTCCCTCACCGCCTCCACTGTAGGTATCACTTGAGCGGGGCTGACAGCCACATACAGGGCACTTTCCCCATATACCAGGCTTCCTACCTTCATCAAGGCGCTCGAGGGGTATTTGACCAGAAGCTCCTCGAGCCAGTCCGAGCCGCAGATACCCAGGTCATAGTTGCCGATGGCCACCTGGACGGGTATGTCCCGCTCGTGGAACATCTTGGCCGACAGCCGGGGGTAACTTTTGGACTTAACCCGGTAAAGACGCGCCGAGGCGTTATAGCCGTCAAGTCCCCAGCCCGCTTCTTTAAGGCGGGCGGCGGTCTCCGCCAGCAGGCGGCCTTTAGGTAAAGCTATTTTTATACTGTCTGTTTTCTTCACTTTCTTCCTTAAAGGGGGTGGCGGACCAAGTCCTCCTCAGCATTCCCTCCCCTTCCTTATAAGGGCGGCGGGCAAAGATTTCTATTTTCCCCCTCCTTTAGGGGTGGGGAAAACCCCTTCCATATAAGGGCGGCGGGCGGGAATAGATATAAAAAGGGGAGGGGCCTCACCGCTTTAATAACTTTAAAACATCACTAATAGTTTGGGCTTCAAACTTCTTCTTAGCCCGGTCGGTTAAGATAAATTTGGGAGCTTTACCCTGAACATCAAGCGTCCAGTCGAAGCCAGATGCGACCTGAGCGCCCAGATTAAACTCCGCCTTATAGCCGGCCTCATGGAGGCGAGAAACCAGGCCAAAGCCCTCTTTGGCCGCTTCCGGCTTGGCCTTAACCAGAACTCTCGCCGTTTTTACTTTAGCCAGAGCCTCCGGTTTGACCATGCCCATGAGGCGGTCAAGGTAAAGGGCGATACCCGAGGCGGGGGTATCCCTGCCTCCCATCAGCGGAATCAGGGCGTCATAGCGGCCACCGCCGCCTATCTTATCCTTTCCTTTAAAAATCTGGAAGATAGCGCCGGTATAGTACTCAAAGTCCCTCACCGAAGCCAGGTCAATCTGGTAATCAGCGCCCAGAGCCTCGAGAAGTTCGGCGACGTTGACCAGGTCGTCAATACCGGGTTGGAGCCCGGCTAGATCGGGGGCCAGCAGCGCCTTCAAGCCCTTTACGAAGGTAGACGATTTTCCTTTAAGCCCAAGCAGTGCGGACAGGGTTTCCAGCTCGGTGCGGTCAAGCCCCAGCTTAGACAGTGCCTTAATATTGCCGTCCAGAATGCGGTCGAAGACCATAGCCTGCTCCTCCGAACTCAGCCCCAGCCGCGCCAGCAACGCCCTGATTAATCCGGCGTGGGATAATTTAAGCTTAACGCCGTCAATCTTAAGCCGTTTCAAGACCTCAAGCACCAGCATGACCAGCTCGACATCAGCCGATGGTGAGCTGACCCCGATAAGCTCTGCCCCGCACTGCCACCTCTCCCGGGTTTTTTCGCCGGTGGCCTCGAAGATGAAGGTATTAGCCACATAAAAAAGCTTGGCCAGCTTTTCTTTCTCCAGGCTGTCGATATAAAGGCGGGCGACGGGGATGGTGCCGTCCGGCCTCAAGACCACCCTCTCTCCACTCCAGCCGTCCCAGTCCAGGAAGGAATATACCCGCCCCAGCATACCCGGAGTGAGCGTGCCCACCGAGGTGAACAGGTGCAGGTACTCCAGGGTCGGCGTCCTGACTTCTTTATAGCCCCAGTTGAGGCAGGCGTCCCGGAAGACGCCCTCAATAAGACGAAAGACCGCCATCTCGGCGGGAGACAGGTCACGCGTCCCTTTACAACGCTGCGTTCTCATAGCTGGTAAATTTTAACACTACTCTGCTGGCTATTCAACTGAAACTGCGATGTCATAATTTTGTAACTTTTACCCCGCTCATTTTATGATTTCGTTACTGACGGCCTGCTATTATGTTCGTTGTTTGCAACAGCAGCGCAACCAATATATAATCTTATTCACACCCCTTTGACGGATTAAGAGTATATGATTAAAGTTTTATTCAAAAGCCTCCGCATCGCCTTCTTTATCGCCCTGATAGCTGGCGCCCTTTTAGCCATTACCACCCACGCCCAGGCCCCGACCGTTAAAGTTTTGCACGTTGAGGGCACCATCGTGCCCATAGTGGCCGATTATATCGAAAGGGGCATAGATCAGGCGGAGGATGAGAACGCCACCGTCTGCATCATAGAGCTGGACACGCCGGGAGGGCTGCTGGATACGACGGAACGGATTGTCCAGAAGATTATGAACGCCGATGTCCCCGTGGTCGTTTATGTCTCTCCTAAAGGCGCCTGGGCGGCTTCGGCGGGGACCTTTATTACCTTATCAGCCAATATCGCCGCCATGACGCCGGGGACTACCATCGGCGCCGCTCACCCGGTGGCGGGGGGCGGGGAAGAGATTCCCGAAGACCAGATGAAAAAGATAACCGAGTTTTCGGCGAAGTGGATAAAGACCATCGCCGAGGAGCGTGGGCGTAACATGGAAGAAGCCCAGCTGGCCGTCACCGAGAGCAAGTCCTTCACCGATGTCGATGCCCTGAACGCCAACATCATCGACCTGCGGGCGGATAACCTGGAGAGCCTGATTGCCGAGATTGACGGGCGGGAGGTTACCCTGTCCAACGGGGCTACGGTGACCATCAATACCGGCAGCCACGAGCTGGTCAGGGATGAGATGAACTTTATTGAGAACTTCCTGCACGCCATCAGCGACCCCAACATCGCCTATATCCTGCTCAGCGTGGGCAGCCTGGGCATTATTGCCGAGATTTACAACCCGGGTATGTTCTTCCCCGGAATCATCGGGGCTATCAGCCTGCTCCTGGCTTTCTATTCCCTGGGCGTTCTCGATGCTCAGTGGGGAGGCATACTGCTTATCCTGCTTGCCTTCGGCCTGTTCATCGGCGAGGTGCTCACTACCAGCTTCGGTCTGTTTACCGCCGGGGGTATAATTGCCCTGGTTATCGGCTCGCTGATTCTGTTTCCCCGGGGGAGCCCGCTGTTCAGCGTCGACCCCTGGCTGATTGCCGTGGTGGTAATACTGATTGCCGGCTTCTTTGCCTTCGTTATCCAGAAGGTGGTACGGACTCACCGCCGCCAGGCAGCCACCGGCCGGGAGGAACTGATTGGCAAGACGGCCGTGGTCAAAATAGCCTTAGCCCCCGAGGGGGAGGTATTCTTTAAGGGCGAGCTCTGGACGGCAGTATCGGAGAAGGGCCGGGTGAAACCCGGGGAGGAGGTGATTATTAACAAGGTCGACGGCTTAACCCTGTATGTTACCAAGAAACCCAAGAAAGCTAAAGGTTAATAGAGGAGACTGGATATTTTAAAATGGACGCTTGGTTGATTATTATCATCGCTATCTGTGTTGCCGCTTTCATCGTCTTCGTCGTTCAACGGGTAGTCCTGGCCCACCGCCTGCGGATATCCGCCGGCCGGGAAGAACTGGTGGGACGGATGGCCGAGGTTGATATTGCCCTGGAACCTAAAGGAGTGGTCCGGGTTGAGGGCGAACGGTGGACAGCAATATCTGAGAAAGGACGGGTGGCCAAGGGGGAGGAGGTTATTATAACCAAGGTCGACGGCTTGAAACTTTATGTCACTAAAAAGGAAAAAGGAGGTAACTAGATGAACCCAATTCTTATCGGCGTAATCGTTGTCGTGGTGCTCATTCTCCTGCCCATGTCAATCAAGATTGTCAAGGAGTATGAGCGGGGGGTTGTTTTCCGGCTGGGGCGCCTGGTGGGAGCCAAGGGGCCGGGGCTGTTTTTCATCATCCCCTTCGTCGACGGCATGCAGAGGGTGGACCTGCGGGTGGTGACCATGGATGTGCCGTCACAGGAGGTAATCACCAGGGATAACGTCACCGTCCGGGTAAACGCCGTGGTCTATTTCCGGGTGGTTGACCCCGAGGCCTCGGTAATCAAGGTGTTAGACCACATCCGGGCTACCTCGCAGATATCCCAGACCACGCTGAGGAACGTGCTGGGGCAGTCCGAGCTCGACGAGCTGCTGGCGGAGCGGGAAAAGTTCAACCAGATGCTGCAGAAGATAATCGACGAGCATACCGATCCCTGGGGGGTTAAGGTCAGCACGGTGGAGATAAAAGAGGTTGAGCTGCCCGAGCAGATGAGGCGGATGATGGCGGCCCAGGCGGAGGCGGAAAGAGAGAAGCGAGCCAAGATAATCCACGCCGAAGGCGAGTACCAGGCATCGGAGAAGCTGGCTTTAGCCGGTGGCGTTATCGCCAAGGAGCCGGTTACCCTCCAGCTACGCTACCTGCAGACGCTGACCGAGATAGCTTCCGAAAAAAACAGCACCGTGATATTCCCGCTGCCCATAGACCTGATTAAGATGTTTATGCCCAAAGACGGCGATAAAAAGTAGTAGCCAGTAGCCAGAGACAGAAGCTTAAGCTATTAGAGAGAGTATAACCGGAGCCGACGCTGCCGGCTCCGGGAGGGCTTACTTACCGGCGCAGAGTGACGTCCCCGGCGACGATTTTAAGCAGGTTGCCATCAGGCTGGCGCAGGAGCAGGCTACCGTCGGCGGCTACCGATTCGGCGGTGCCTCTATAGGTGGCCTCTCCTGAGCTTACCTGAACCTTTTTGCCCAGGGTTACCAGCCTGTTCCGCCATTGCTTAAAGACCGAGTCCCCGGCCGCTAAAGCCAGATAGAGCTTTTCGGCTTCAGCCAACAGGCTCTGTACCATCTCCCGCCGGGAGACTTCTCGGCCCAGCTCCTGGGAGAGGCTGGTCGCCATCGGGGCAATTTGGGGAAATTCCGAGAGCCTGAGGTTTACATTCAGCCCGATGCCGATAACGGCGTAGTCCACCTTGTCTCCCCTGACATCACTTTCCACCAGGATGCCACATACCTTCTTGCTGTTAACCAGCACGTCGTTGGGCCACTTAAGCTGCGCTTTAAGGCCGGTGACCTGCTCGATGCTGTAAGCGACGGCCAGGGAGGCAACCATGATAAGTGAGGGAAGGTAAGCAAGCGAGGGATAGAGAATTATGGACAGGGCAACACTGCCTCCGGGCGATAGCCAGCGGCGCTTTATTCTACCCCTGCCCGCGGTTTGCTCTTCGGCGACGACGACCGTCCCCTCTTTAGCCCCTTCTTGAGCTTTGTGTTTGGCGACATCGTTGGTTGAGGGCAGGCTGGGGTAACAGGTAACCTCCTGACCGATAAAGCGGGTGGCTAAACCATTGGTGATGGCAGCGGCAGACAGGCTGTTTTCTATCATTTAGGGCTATTATAACACCCCAAGCGTGTTTTTAGCCTGCCATATTAGGCCCCGATTTCAACCAGGCGGAACGGCTGAACTTCGTCGCTGCGGGAGCGTCTGACGCTGATTAAGAAACCGCCGTCCTTTTCGGCCTGCCTGCGGCAGTAAGCCACCAGCAGGTCTGATGCCCGGCACAGCGCCATTAAACGTGCCCTGGTCAGCTTATCTCCCAGTTTACTGCCGGAGCTAGACTCGAGCGCCTGGCGGCGGTATGCCTTTCTTACCTCAACCTCGTCTTCAACCTCGTTTAACTTGAGCAAGCGTTTGGCTTCGTCTATCGCCTCCAGGCTGTACCGATTGACCTCCACCGTGGCGAAGCTGTAAGGAGGTAGGGGGCCGATGACCTGAAAGTCAATCTGGTTGTAAAACAGAGCGTTGAGATGTTTTACGCGCTCGTGAAATGTCTCCAGGTTGGCTTCCTCCACCAGGAAAGCCACGCTGACCGCCATCCCGCCCGGGTCGATGGGGCGGGGCTGAATGTCAACCGAAACCGGCTTGAGAAAGCCTGCCATCCGTTCCAGATAGTTCTGGCGACGCTGTGGTGGAGATACCCTAATCTGTTCCGGTGGGAGGGTCTCATCAACGGGCAGCGTTTCCGGTTCAACGCTGTTTTCTTCAAAAATCTGCCCGCCGGCCCAGGTAGCCATAACCTCTACCTCTACCTTGCCCTGTATCCAGAAAAGGGTGAGGGAAAACTGGGGGTGGCCCTGCGCCAGAAGCTGGTGTATCTCATCAGAGTCTGCCAGCACCGTGCCGAACTTGAGCGGCAGTATCGGGTGCCTCTTTACCACCTGCTCCACCACCGTCCGGTGCGTCACCAAGTACCGCGCCAGCTCTTCCTTGGGCAGGGTATCAAAATTGCCGCCGGTGTAGTCGCTGGTCACGCAGCTGAGGCCCTCATGGGCTATGTTGTGAACCAGGCTGGCGCCAGCCAGCCCCCTGACACCGAGAACGGTATCACCGCAGCCCGAAATAATCCCGTAGAGATACTTGCCGTACATCAATCACTTCCCCACACCGCCGTTGATGTTTTATTTAGCGCCCCGAGGTATGAAGATAGCCAGTGCCCCTATAAAAAATTTTCTTTTATTCTTTGAGCAGGTCTCCATCACCTCGGGGCGCTGCAAAGGGAGCATGCCTCCGTGGTAAAGGCGTTGAAGGCACGCCAGGTAAAACTATAAAATACGGCGGTTACACCTCCCTCGTCTTTTTTATCTTTCTCATCTCGTCGGTGGCCGGTCCCGAGCACAGCTTCTGCAGGAGGGTCCTGATTGGTTTGACCCTCTGCGCATTCAAGGTTGAGCGGCGAGCCGCCCACTTGCCTATCTCTCTCTCCGGCACTCCCAGCTTCCGGGCGATTTCTATGGTCATTCCGGTTACATTATCTGAGTAACCGGAGTTCTCCTCGAACCAGGCCGCCACCCCGTAGGATATTGCGTTAATATCGTCAATAAAGGTGCGCCGTGTCTCCTTATTCTGTTGCCCAGTGTCATCTTGCCTGAAATCCGTTCCAAATCTCTCAAAGCTACTCATTAACTGGCCTTCTATTCCAGCGTTGATTAAAACGATTCCCAGCAGGTCGTGGTGACAAACGGGAGACAATTGGCTATATATAGCATAATTGTTGACTCCTGGTACGACAACCCCCATTGGTGTAATCTTACTGTCCACTAACCCTCCTGCGGGTGGGTATTACCCACCAGCTAAAAATAGCCTAATATTTAATAATTCCAGCCCGAGTTGCCTGTATGGCGGCGTGAATCCGGCTGGAGGCATGTAATTTACCCAGGATACTCTGCATATGTTTTTTAACCGTATCCTGGGTAATATTGAGCTCCTTGGCTATGTCTTTGTTGCTATACCCCACCGCCGCCAGTTTGAGCACCTCCCGTTCCCGAGCGGTCAGCTGCTCTATACCACCTTTGGGGGGGGCTGTCTCCACCGGCTGATGCCCCTCCTGCGAATGGACCAGAGAAGATATCGCCTCGGTGAGGAGGCTGGTCTTAATCAGGGTGGCGCCGCTGTTCACCGCCCGTATGGTGTCAACCACCATCTCCCGGGTGGCGTCCTTAAGCAGGTAACCGCTGGCCCCGGCTCGTACCGCATCAACGACATAGGCGTCGGTATCATACATGCTGAGCACGATAACCGCCGTAGCCGGAAACTGGTGTTTGATGCGGCGGGTAGCCTGGACGCCATCCATATTGGGCATACGAATGTCCATCAGCACTACGTTGGGCTCCTTGTCTTCCACCATGGCCACCGCTTCGACGCCATCGCAGGCTTCGCCGACAACCTCTATATTACGGTCGGTGGACAGCATGGTACGAAGTCCTTCCAGAACTACCGGGTGGTCGTCCACAATCAGTACCCTTATTTTCCCCATAATCACTCCGGTTCATTTACGCCAGGGAATATTAACTGTAATTTCCGTGCCCTTGCCCGGGGCAGTACTTATATTGAAAGTGCCCCCCAGAAGCTCGGTGCGCCGACGCATACTTAACAGCCCCAGGGAACCATTGGAAGAGAATAACTTTAGCCTATCGGGCGGGAAACCGGTGCCCCAGTCTTTAACCCTTACCAGGAGACGTTTTCCTTTCTGGTTCATCTCTACTTCAAGCCGGGGCGATTGGGCGTGCTTCCTGACATTGTTGACTGCTTCATGTATGATGCGGTAAATAGCTAGCTCCGCCTGCCCGTGAAGAGTGGGCCAGGCGCCGGAATAAAACCCAGCCCGGCAACCGGTCTCTTCCTCCAGCCACTTTAGTTCCTGCCGCACCACCGCCACCAGGCCATGAGCCTCAAGGGCTGCCGGGACATTGCCATTTATTATCTCCCTGGTTTCCCGAGTGGCCTGCCTTACCAGCCCTACTGCCCGGCTGAATAACCGGTCTAATTCCGGGCGCTGGGCAAAATAAGGGCGGGCAATCTGGTAAACAGTCTGAAGGCACTGGAAGGAGGAGGTCAGCGTCTGGGCGGGTCCATCATGTATCTCGAGGATGATGCGTTCGGCTTCTTGAATTTCAATAGTGGAAGTGGGGGTTTGGTTTTCTGATATATAGCAGGTATTACCAAATGGAGGCAGGCTTCTCACACGCGGCATAACATTCCTCTATTCTTCAGTTTTCAAACCCTTCTACTGCTATCCAGGCAAATCAGTAGAAGCACCCCCACCACAACTGGCATACCTGCCAAACTATGAAGTTTTATCCTACCCCTCAGGAAAAATGCCAGTGGTCACATTTTAAACCATTTCGGTGTCATTTGTCAATAGGGTAGTAAACTCAAGTGTTAGTGAGTATTAGTAAAAAGGGTAAGACGACAGGGGGCAATTTGTTGCTCTTTTGTCACCAGAGGGTGGGGGCTATCCCCTACCACCTGGCGGGGCAAAGTTGACCGCCTCCCCGCCGACTGATTATACTAAAGGGCGATGATTCGCCAGTGCCAGCCGCAGGATTTTGAGCGGATATATTTTGTCATCAACGAGGCCGCCAGAGCCTACGAGGGTGCTATCCCCGCCGACTGCTATCCCCAGCCCTATATGCCCCGGGAAGAGCTGGAGCATGAAATCAAGCAGGTGAGCTTCTTCGGCTGGGAGGAGGACGGGGAGCTGGTGGGGGTGATGGGGTTTCAACCAATTAAAGACGTGACCCTCATCCGCCACGCCTATGTATTACCCAAATGGCAGAAAAGGGGGGTTGGCAGCAAGCTCCTGAACCACCTTAAGGAGATGGTTAATACTCGCCGCCTGCTGGTGGGAACCTGGGCCGATGCCCGCTGGGCAATCGACTTCTACCATAAGCACGGCTTTAATCTGGAGCTGAATAAGGACGAGCTGCTGGAGACTTACTGGGACATTCCACGGCGCCAGATTGAGACCTCGGTGGTGCTGGGGATAAATTTATAAAGCTACTCCACCAGCTCTACCGGCAGCAGTTGGTTGGTCAAATCCTGGTCGCTTTTGGTATATGCCCTGATGTAGTTATCGGTGAGGCCGGACCAGACACCGCCGGTTTCCTTCTCCCACAGTACGAGCATGGTTTTACCCAGAAACCCTTTTCTGAAATTGCGGATACAGGCCCTCCCCAGAGCCAGCATCCGGCGGCTCCGTTCCCGCCTGGCCTTATCATCCACCTGTTGGGGCATATCGGCGGCGCGGGTGCCGGGGCGGAGGGAATAGCTAAAGACATGGATGCGGGCAAACCGCATCTGCCGGGCAAAATTATAGCTTTCCTCAAATTCGGCTTCAGTTTCGCCGGGGAAGCCGACGATGACATCGGTGGTGATAGCCACCCCGGGCAAGGCCTCCCTTATTAATTCCACCGCCCGCTGATAGTCGGCAGCGGTATAGCGGCGCTTCATCCGCTTTAAGACGGCATCGCTGCCGCTCTGCAGGGAGAGGTGGAAATGGCGGCAGAGCCTCCCATCTTGCCAGAGCCCGATAAGCTCCGGGGTTATCTCCTGGGGCTGGAGGGAAGAGAGCCTCAATCTGGCTACGCCGGTTTCCTCTAAAATGCGCCTGAGCAGCTCTGTTAGACCAATTCCCTTATCATTATATGAGCCGATTTCGGTGCCGGTGAGCACCACCTCCTTATAGCCATCGGCAACGCGGTGGCGAACCTCATCAACAACCTGCTTTAACGGCAGGCTCTTCTCCCTGCCCCGCACCAGCGGCACGATGCAGTAGGCGCAGAAGTTATTACAGCCGTCCTGAACCTTAATGAAGGCGCGGGTTCTGAAATCATCACGGGCTGAAACTGCATCAGGGCGAACCAGGTGCCCCGACTGCTCAAGATGGGTGAGTAAATCCATCTTCTGGCTGTTGTCCAGGACAAGGTCAACGCCCTTAATCTGGGATAGCTCCCGGCGGGCGCGCTGGGCGTAGCAGCCGATGGCCACCACCAGGGCTTTCGGGTTGCGGCGGCGGGCGGACTTAAGCAGGCGGCGGCATTTGCCGTCGGCGACATGGGTCACGGTGCAGGTATTGAGCACATAGACATCAGCCCCGTCGTCAGGCGATACCAAACAATACCCCGCTTGGGCAAACTGCCGGGCCAGATGCTGGGTCTCAGCCTGGTTGAGCTTGCAACCTATCGTGTCTAAAGCAATCCTGGTTATTTCAGAACTTCCCATATATAAAATTATATGGCGATATTCTAAACTGGTCAAATAGAGAGGTTTTTCTTCCCACCCAACCCACCCCCACAGGCACAGCCTTTTAAACTGGGGCTACACTCCACCCCTCTGTTTAACGTGCGTTTTACTTCCCACCCTCCCACCCTACAGAGGTTAGACCTCTCCAAACTCCTTAAAACAGGGCGGGGGGAGAAGGAGGTGTTAATTTCTCCCCTCTGGGGGAGGGGCAAGAGATTCTAAAAAGGTGAAACCTTTTTGGGCGGGTGGGTATGGGAAAAATGAGAACCGTTAAAAATGAGGGGCGGGGAGTAAAAAAACCCGCCTCAAATACGGGCTTTCCTTGCAGAGAAAGCGAAATTATGGTAAAAATAGCTAACCAATATCTATTTCCCCCATTTATATTATGTCAAATAATAACAACAGAGTAGTAGTTACCGGCATGGGGGTTGTCTGCCCCCTCGGCCTGAACGCCGCCGAAACCTGGGAAGCCCTTACTGCCGGCCGGTCCGGGGTGGACCGTATTACCCTGTTTGATACCGAGGGCTTTGATACCAAGATTGCCGGCGAGTTAAAAGGCTTTGAGCCCACCAACTATATGAACCCCAAGGATGCCCGCCGCAACGACCGCTTCTCCCAGATGGCGGTAGCCGCCGGCCAGCAGGCGCTGGAACAGTCGGGGCTGAAAATAGACGACAGCAACAAGGACGATATCGGCATCGTCATTGGCAGCGGCATCGGGGGACTGACCACCCTGTTCGAACAAATTAAGGTCCTGCTGGAGAGGGGACCCAACCGGGTAAGCCCTTTCCTCATCCCCATGATGATGCCCAATATGGCTTCCGCCCAGACATCCATCGTGATGGATGCCAGGGGGCCCAACCTGTGCACCACCTCGGCCTGCTCCAGCGGCTCGGATGCCATCGGCTTTGCCTGCGAGACCATCAAGCGCGGCGATGCCAAAGCGATGATAACCGGCGGCAGTGAGGCCATAATCAACCCGGTGGGCGTCAGCGCCTTTAACGCCATGAAGGCCATCTCCACCCGTAACGATGAGCCGCAGCTCGCTTCGCGTCCCTTTGACGCCGAGCGCGACGGCTTCGTTATCGGGGAGGGGTCGGGCGTACTGGTGCTGGAAGACCTTGCCTTCGCCCGGGCGCGGGGGGCTAAAATACTGGCCGAGCTGTTAGCCTACGGAGCCAGCGCCGATGCCTATCACATCACCGCCCCCA
>Ga0315544_1002537_pt1 | contig 12741 bp, 13 predicted proteins | sample SalMarSW160130MG_2_FD_202543 | JGI IMG/M metagenome (GOLD analysis project Ga0315544, IMG submission 202543) | Salt marsh sediment microbial communities from the Plum Island Ecosystem LTER, Massachusetts, United States - Salt Marsh Sediment SW1601-130 ... | reverse complement strand
GGTCGGAAAATTCGTCTACTTTGGTGCCAAACAAACGGCACAGATTGTCTTCGAAGCAGTAGTCGCGGAAGGCCGGCATTACACGAGGCGGCCGACTAAACCCTCTGGGGGGGGAAAGTAACCAGGCAGTTCTTATCACGTAGTCAAAATTATGCTCGCGGACCAGCCCAACCGCCTGCGGCAGCGGGACCCGCATTTCCATAATTATGGGGTGAGGACCGTACTTATATTTGTCATGACCGACCCAGAAAATGGGGTCACCGTAGAGACGACTCTCACTATCAACCACCGACGCCACGTGGTTTATTACCTTAGTAAAATCAGCTCCCCGCAGGCAATAAAACATCAGCCCAATGACCGTAATGCATATTGACGAATAGACAATGGCCGCCCCCCCACTAATCGACAAACGTAACTCATACCAATTCCGCCAGATTGCGCTCTTACTTACAGCAATTCGCCAGAACAGACGGACCATCAGCGCATTGAAGAAAGGGGTAATCGCCACAAGATACCGTGCGTAAGGGCTGACAGAAGCGAACGGCAGGGTCAATGCATACAGGACAATGACAGCAGCGAGAGCTTTGTCAGCGGCAGACGACCGATACCATGCCACAATCCAGGAGACAAACATAATAACAGCAAGTGGAGCGCCTTTCGGCCACTGCAAAAAACGCTTCCAACGAAGGAACTCAGCGTACAGAGTCAATTTATGCAACATACCGGACTGCATTTGTTCTGCGAAACTAACCTGCGGATTCTGTACAGCCCAAAGAACATAGACGACGTACGGCAGAACAGCTATCGTGAATCCCATTGCCGCCCAGGGAATCAGACGGCCGAGCAGCTTACCTTTCTGCCAAACAATCACCGCACAACTAATTGCGAAAACAAGGATTAGGCCATTAGGATGCGTCAGTGCAGACAAACCCACGAGCACTCCTGCAAAGAAAGCACTCCGGCGTGAGCCTGAATCAAAAAAAATCACCATCAGCCATAAGAACACCAATGCCAGCGCTATACAATGAATTTCAGGCCTGGCACGCCTGCTCACTTCAAAAAACCATGGATGAATAATAGTTGCCAATCCGATGAAGAGCGCCTGTTTCTCGCCAAACCAACGACGCATCACAGCGTAGAGACTCACAACAGCCAATCCGCCGAACAGCACCGAGCCAATTCGACTGGCCATAATGCTATAGCCAGCCACTTTGAAAATTAGAGCACAAACGAGCGGCAAAACCACCCGATTCTGCACAAAATGAATATCCATACCGCCAAAACCATCAACAAAAGGATGCTTAAGTGAGCCGATATTCGCCAAGTTATAACCAAGTGAGGAATCCCACACCTCGTCAACATAGATACGCGGGACCGTTCCCAGATAAGCCAGCCCCAATGCAAGCTGCAGCCCCACCAGAATAATTATATCTCGCTTCCAACCCCCCATTGAGCGGTTTTGCATTTCCCTCCGCAACATACTTATCCCTTCAAATATCCAATGCTTTGCAGTCACCGCCCATAATATGAACAGGAGGTTTTGTCGGTTTCCCAGACGGTAACACAATGCAGTTTGGCACCTCCGAATTTATCGACGAGGCTATCCCAGGCAAAAGAGGCTATATTTTCAACGGTTGGATTTACGCTGCTTAACTGCGGGACGTCAATATTGAGGTTTTTGTGGTCAACCTGCCTTATAAACTCATCGTCCACAATTTTTTCAAAATCGCCGATGCAAAAGTCATCACCCTTCTGCGGGGTTTTTACCGTAACTTCAATAACGTAATTGTGGCCGTGGCCGGTCGGGTTTGCACATTTGCCGAAGAGGGCAAAATTGCGCTCATCAGAAAACTCATCGTTCCAGAGCCTGTGCATTGCAGCAAACTCGAATTTTTCACTAAAATAAATCATTCGGCTATCCTCCGCAGTTGCGCTACAGTCGAGGGTCAGTTTTCTAAAAGGGTTCAGGTTTAAACTCAGCTCGCTCAACACGACCTTGCTGAACTTATCAGCTAACTTCTCGCGGGCTGACTTTAGAAGCCCGGCAAGCCCATAGAGCGTGATGTGCCTGGCCTGTTTGAAATCGGTCTTTATCCGCTTTGCAAATAAAGGCACGACAACTTCGCGAACAGTATCATCAATATCAAGGACGTTCATAACGAATCCTGTATCGCGGTCAAGACGGCCTGTCAAACCAACAGATAACTCTAAAAAGATTGCCAATCCTTCACCCGCAGGCCTTGAAGCGTAGGAATTTGCACCCTCGACCTCCGCCTGCAAAAAGGGATTAATGGAAAATCGAACCTGCCTTTTCAATTTATGCACAAATGGATTCGACGAGCTCACCACAAATCCCCTTACCTGCCGCCTTTATGCATCAAGCTCATAACCTCGTCGCGGCTCTTGGGGTCTCTTTTGAATATGCCGCGAAGGGCGGATGTTACCATAACCGAGCCGGGTTTTTTTACGCCTCGAATGGTCATACAACTGTGCGAGGCCTCGAGCACTACAGCAACACCCTGCGGTTTGAGGCCGGTCATCAGGAAATCAGCTATCTGGTCGGTAAGGCGCTCCTGGACCTGGAGGCGGCGCGAGAAACAATCAATAATACGTGCCAGTTTGCTAACGCCAAGAACCATGCCCGAAGGCAAATATGCGACGTGTGCCGAGCCGATAAACGGCATCAGATGATGCTCACAAATACTGTAGAAAGATATGTCACGCAGCAGAACTATCTCATCATACTTTTCAGTAAAGATGCTTCGAACATGCTCGGCGGGGTCCTCGTACATTCCAGCCAACAGCTCCGCATACATAGCTGCCACTCGCTTCGGTGTATGCTTTAGTCCCGCTCGCGCTGGGTCTTCACCAACGGCTAAAAGTATCTCCCCGACCGCCTTTTCAATTCTCTCAATATCTATCGTTTTGCCGTCTTTGCTCATATCATCCACTCTCTATAACCTATCGTTTTTCAGCCCGCCAAATTCATAAGATATGTTGTCAACAAGCGGACACCGAATCCGCTCGAGCCTTCCGCCGAGAATTCCGTTGGCTTTTCGATTATATCCATTCCTGCGATATCGAGATGCGCCCACTTTTTTTCACCGACAAACTGCCTCAGAAAAGCGGCGGCTGTGCAGGCCCCGCCCCACTTGCTGCCGACATTTTTCAAATCGGCAATTTTGCTCTTCATCTCCTCAGCGTACTCATCGCCGCTGGGCATAGTCCAGAGTTTTTCACCGCTCTGCCGGGCGGCTTTTTGCAACTGCTCCATCAGCTTTTGGTCACTTCCCATCAGACCAGCCATATATCTGCCAAGCGCAATCATACAGGCACTGGTCAGCGTTGCTATATCGATGATGATGTCGCAATCCTGTTTGGCTGCGTAGCTAAGGGCATCACACAGAATCATTCTGCCTTCGGCATCGGTGTTCTGAACCTCGACGGTCTTTCCGCTGAAGGTCGTAACGATGTCACCCGGCCGATAGCTGCTGCCGCTGGGCAGATTCTCGGCGGCGGGTATTATGCCGTAAAGCTTTATGGGCAGTTTCAGTTCGGCTGCGGCTTTCATCACACCCAACACAGCGATACCGCCGGACTTATCCAGCTTCATCTGGTCCAAAAGGGTAGTCGGCTTGATGTTTATGCCGCCTGAGTCGAATGTTATCGCCTTTCCAACAATGGCAACCGCAGGCAGGTGATTTGCCTTTTTGCTCGCAGGTGTGTGTTTTAAAACAATAAGCCTGGGCTTATTCTGTGAGCCTGACCCAACAGCCAAAATTCCGCCCATACCCATCTCAGCCAATTGCTTTTCATCGAGAACGGTGCAGCTAAGGCCTGCCGCAGCCCTTGCCAATTTTTTTGCCTCGGCTGCGAGTGCCGGCGGATTTATCACATTGCCCGGGCGATTCGATAACGTCCGCGCATAACTTTGAGCTTTACCAATGATAACGCCGCTTGCAAGGCCCTCACCCAATCTTTTCGCCCTCGCCAAATCCGGCTCAACCAACTCAGCCCGGAGCGAATCCAATCTGCCGTTGTCGGTCTCTGTTACAAACTCATCATATTGATAACTACCGAAGTATATCCCTTCGGCACACGCCCGGCCCATCACAGCCGGTTCAAAACGTCCTGTGAAGGCCCTGTGCAGCGCCAGACTGAGCGTCTTTAATTTCATCTCTACCGCCTTTTTGGCCGCACCAGCCGCCGCTTTGCGAACGGTATCTACAGTCGCCTTTTTCTTTTCGCCCAGACCAACCAGAAGCAGCCTTTCGGCAGCGATTCTGCCGTCGGTATACACTACCGCGCTGGCAGCCTCCTTTGCTTTGAAGTCACCCAATTTAATCAGGCGGCTGACGGCACCGGCGAGGCCGCGGTCAAGGGCGGCGCATAATTTATCCAGCCCTTTTGCATCGCTGAAAACCCCCACACCAAGCATCTCAGTTTTGCACCGACCAAAGTCAACGTTCTGCGTTTTTACTTCGACATCGATAATATTTTTCATCTTGCCGACCTTTATCCTTTCTTGTGACCTTTGTCCTTCGCCCTATACCTCAAACAGCTTTCGATAAACCCGTCAAGGTTTCCATCCAACACCGCCGTCACATTACCCGTTTGAAAGTCCGTTCGGTGGTCTTTTACCATCTGATAAGGCTGCAACACATAGCTTCGTATCTGATTTCCCCACGCTATTTCACCCTTGTCACTGTAGAGCTTTGTCAGCTCTGCGTCGCGTTTCTGCTGCTCGAGCATATACAACCTCGCCTTTAAGACCTTCATCGCCTGGGCCCTGTTTTTGTGCTGGCTTCTTTCCTTCTGGCACTGCACAACGACACCCGTTGGTGTGTGCGTAATGCGAACGGCGGAGCTAACCTTGTTTACGTGCTGTCCGCCGGCCCCGCCGGCGCGGTAAAAATCTATTCTCAAATCATCCTCATTAATTTCGATATCAATATCCTCATCGCATTCCGGGACGCAGTCCACGGCCGCAAAGCTCGTATGCCGCCTCTTGTTGGCATCGAACGGACTTATCCGGACAAGCCGATGCACACCTGTTTCACACGAGAGTCTGCCGAACGCGAAAGGCCCGCCGACCCGAAGCGTTACCGAGCGTATGCCAGCCTCTTCACCCGGTGCAATATCAAGCTCCTCAAAAGCGTATTTTTTCCTCTCAAAGTACCGCGTGTACATCCTAAGGAGCATACTGACCCAGTCACAGCTTTCGGTTCCGCCCGCGCCGGCGTGAATACTGAAAAAGCAGCTTCTTGTATCGTTTGGTCCGCTCAGCAGTCCCTGCATCTCAATCTGTTCGCATCTTTTGACAAGCTCAGCCAAATCCTCCTCCAAATGTCGCAGTGTTTGGTCATCCGATTCTTCAACCGCCAAATCGAAAAGCTCCATCAGGTCGGTGGCACTTTTCTGAATCTGCTCCGCCGGCTCAACCGACGCTTTAAGCACACTTAATCTTGAAACTATGGACTGAGCCGCTTCGGCGTTGTCCCAAAATCCCGGCTGCGACATTTTCTTTTCGAGCTGCGCCAGCTGGGCCTTTTTGCCGGGAAGGTCAAAGCCAGTCCCGGACCTTATCGACCCGGGCCAACAGTTCCACAATCGCTGCTTTTAATTCTGCAACTTCCATCGTCTGCTCCCAGTTATCCGCCTTCGGCAAACCTACGGTGGATAAATTCGCCGTGTATAACAGAACTGTTTATATCACATTCTGCCGCAATATGCAACCGACCGTTTAACTGATACGAGGGCTGGGACCGCAGACATAAAATGCCGAAACCCAGCCCTAATTTTCTTGCAATATCGGCCCAGAACAGATAAAGTAAGCGATAAAATTGCAGAAGCGTGCTTTTTTGCATAGGCCACAAGCGTACAAGTTTGATTTTGTGTTGTACAAAGGCATGCGGGTCGGTGCCCGAGTGGCTAAAGGGGATGGGCTGTAAACCCATTGGCGCAAGCCTACGTTGGTTCGAATCCAACCCGGCCCAGTTGGCTCACAAATCAAGAAACCTTCCCAGCACAGCGGCGGTGTGCATCGCAAGAAACATCAGATAATCGAGGTCGCTCAAACTGTAGTGCTCATGTATCATAGCATTGTCCACATATAACACGCCGTAACAGCCGTTTGGGCGCATTACAGATGCTATCAGCGCCGAGCGAATCCTCTCCTTTTCTTCCGTTTGTGCAGAAACTCTCGGCAGGACCATAGACAGTCCCCTTTCGACCGCATCGTTGATTTTTTCATTGAGCTGCAGGTCGGTTAGCTCGACCGGCCGGCTATCCCGCCTTTTGCCGGAGTGGTACGTCATCGGGCCGTTGGGCTGGTCCCTTAAAGCACACCAGCAACGAAATGCGCTGAACTGCTTCAAAGTGATATCCAGTAAAGTCGTCAGCAATTCGTCGAGACTGCCCGCCCCACAGATGGCTTCGGTGGCCCGTGAAAAATCGGTCAATCTCTTCGCCGCTAACCTCATAGCCGGTGCGTGGGCAGCATCGGGCTTTCGCACCACGGTTTCGTGACGCGGCGTTGTCAACGCAGCCTCCAGATGAAGCGTGTCTTCCATTTGCGCTTTGCTGTCAGCTCCGACAGGCGCTTTGCTGTCAGCTCCGACAGGCGCTTTGCTGTCAGCTCCGGCACCTTCTCCGAGGTCGATTTCGATAGTGAAGTCGGCTATACACAGAACGTCGCCGGTCTTAATTTCAGCTTTATGGATAGCCTCATCGTTTAGATATGTTTCGTTCGCCGAGTCCAGGTCTTCCACCATCCACCTGCCGTCCTCATTGATAGAGATTAGCGCATGCTGTTTTGAGACGGTTTTACCCGGCAGAGGAATCTGGTTGCTGCTTTTTCTGCCGATAGAAACAGGCCCTTCGCTGAACTGAAATTCTTTCGTCGTGCCGTTACCTGCTTTTACTATCACCCGCATTTTCTCCCTCACCACAAAGATTTTCCGGTACCTTTAAACATTATACATAATTTGACACTTTCCTCAAGTAAATAATTCCTCGCCCGAGACCATCATTCGGCAATTTTGTTTTGACCGCTAAAGGACTTGACAGCGGCGGTGGGAAGGCGTTAGTATTAAGCGACCTTGAAACCTGCGGGCAGGTAGCTCAGTCGGTAGAGCAACGGACTGAAAATCCGTGTGTCGGCGGTTCAATTCCGCCCCTGCCCATTTTCGTAACTCTTTGTTTTTCAAGCACTTGTGTTTGAGGAGGATGTATAACCTTCAAAAAAACAGTCTATTGGGCTAAATTTAGTCAAAAAACTCGCCAATTATGTATGGTACCCAAAATAATCGAAATCAGCTATCGCCCGCCAGTTGGGGAACAGAAGACAAACGTCGGGTGACAGACGAGAGTTTTTACCCGCGGGGGTTTTTTCGGTTATAATTCTGCGGTGGTTTTGGAAGGCATCTTAAGGACAATACGGTTTTAAATAAGTCCGTCTACGGCGGACAAACTCGTCGTTCGCAAAGCAAGTGTATCACCGCAAGCCGGAGTCATCGTTATGCGGGCAGTCATAGTAGAGTGGTAATTGTGGACAAGGATTTGAAAAACAAGACACTTGGCGAGTTGGAGAGCATAAGCGAAGATTTCGGCCAGAAGAAATACTCAGCCAAATACATTTTCACGTTTATCCACTGCAAGGATGCCGTTGATGTCTCGGCTATAAGCCCGTTAAGCAAGTCATTTCGAGCCAAGCTGGCAGAAGAGGGATACTATATCTCTCATCTGAATACCGTGCAAACATTTACCGACCCTGACGGCACTATAAAATATCTTTTTGAGTTAAGCGACGGCAATCGAATCGAAACGGTACTTCTATTCGACGGCAAACGCAAAACACTATGTGTTTCAGTGCAGGCCGGCTGTTCGATGAACTGCGTATTCTGCGCAACTGCGAAACTGAGATTCCAAAGAAACCTCACAACAGCTGAGATTGTCGACCAGGTGAACATCATTCAAAAAGACAGAGGAAAAATAAACAACGTTGTGTATATGGGAATGGGGGAGCCATTGCAAAATTACGATGCTGTTCTGAAATCCGTGCGCATACTGAATCATCCGGAGGGTAAGAATATCGGGCTGTGTCATTTGACAATCAGTACCTGTGGGGACGCTGAAGGCATCCGGAAACTGGCGAGTGAAGATATTTGTCCGCGATTGGCAATATCCCTGAATGCGCCAACCGATGTGCTACGAACCAAGCTCATGGCCATCGATAAGAAATACCCTATCGCAAAGCTGCTTGCAGCAACGAAATATTACCAGCTAAAAACGGGATGCCGCGTAACTTTCGAATATGTGCTGATAAAGGGTTTGAATGATTCCAAACTGCACGCTCAAATGCTCGCCAAATTGGTACACCAGGTGAAACGTAACGTAAACCTTATAGAGTATAATCCTCATTTGCACTGTCCTTTTACAGCAAGCAGCAGGCAAGCCATAGAACGGTTTAGGCGAGTGCTTGAAGATGCCGGGATTGAAACGACCATTCGTTTTAAAAAAGGTTGTAAAATAAAGGCGGCCTGCGGACAATTGGGAGCTGAGCTGCTGTGGAAATAACACCCATAGCAGGGGTGGGGGCCAACAACAAATATGACTTGACTAACCACGTCGGCGTTCATACACTCACTTTTTTGTTTAATCGCTGTTTACGGGAGTTCAGCAGATGGAAGAAGCCATTGCAAAAGCAGGTGCTTTGATTGAGGCGATGGAATATATCCGCAGCTTCAGCGGCCGAATTGTTGTCGTGAAACTGGGCGGCAGCGTTCTGGATGATGCGGGTCTGCAGCGAAAGCTGTTGACCGACGTTGCGTTTATGGCGACGGTGGGAATGCAACCTGTTATTGTCCACGGCGGCGGCAAGGCCATCACAAAGGCAATGAAAGATGCCAGTCTTGAGGCGGTCTGGGTGCAGGGCCGCCGATATACCGATGAGCGGACCCTGACGATAGTAGAACATACGCTTGTAAATAAGATTAACATTCCACTTTGCGAGACGCTCAAGGAACTGGGCTGCTACCCGACCGGTCTGCATTCACTGAGCAGCTGCGTATTGTTTGCCGAGCCTTTGCGGCTGACAGGCAAAAACGGGCGACAGATTGACGTTGGCTTTGTCGGGCGAATGACGGACGTAAACAGCCATTTGCTGAAGACGCTTTGCGGGGCCGGGACAATACCCGTTATCGCGCCAACAGCGATAGACAGGACCGGCGGAAAACTGAATGTCAACGCTGACAGTGCGGCGGGCATGGTTGCCGGGGCGGTCGGCGCAGAGAAGCTGGTTATGGTAAGTGACACCCACGGCATATTGGCAGACCGCGATGACCCCAGCAGCAGGGTTTCAAGTCTGGACGAGAAACAAATAAAAGAAATGATTGAGTCAGGGGTCATTACCGATGCGATGTTCCCAAAAGTCGAGGCGTGTCTTGCGGCGTTGGATGCAGGCGTGAAAAAGGCACATATTATCGACGGGCGGATTGAGCATTCGCTGCTTCTGGAAATATATACCGACAAAGGTATCGGCACTCAGATAGTCAGGCCGTGAATCGGTCTGGCGGTGATTACCGGGGGCAAATCAGATGGGCAAAAAAGCTGTCGACATTGTGCTGCTGCCAGATGAGGCGATGACGGACAAAGCGATTGAAGCGAACGCAGAGCTGGTGCGCAAATACGGTATGGATTCGACCCATTCGACAAGCTCAGGGCGGGCAGGCTCACCACAAGCAGAAATCGTTCTGGATAAGGACAACTGCCTGCCGCATATCTCCCTGGCGATGGGGTGCATTGAGGACAGTAACATCAGCGCAGCCGGTAAAGTCCTGGAGGAAATAGCCGAGCAGAATCCGGTGGGTAAGCTGAAAGCTGTCGGCGTGGAGGTTACAGAAAATGCGAAGGGCGAAAAAGTTTCGGTCTTTAAGGTGGAAAGAACGCAGCAGCTTCAGTCGATTCATGAAAGGGTTTCTCAAGAGCTGGCGAAATATTTTAGCTTTGATGTGACAAAGGATATGATATATGGAAGCGAGGAGGTTGCAGAGACGACCCTGCTCTGGATTAGGAACTATCGTGAGAAATCGAGTTTCGAGAGATTTGCACCTCATATAACAATTGGGTACGGGCAGGCAAAAGAACTCGCAAGGCCGATAGAATTCAGGGCTTCACAGCTTGCTTTGTGTCATTTAGGAAATCACTGCACGTGCAGGAAGGTTCTTGTATCTGTTGGTGTTGTTTGAATTTGAGAAGAGCGTTTTCAAAATGAAAGGAAGGATGAGAAAATGGCAGTGAAAAAGGTAGTTGTCCATTGTGTGGAGGTTGAGGACAGGCCGGGCGGCCTGCAGGGGCTTTTGGCTCAGACGACATCGGCGAATGTGGACCTTCAATGCTTCGCAGCATTCTCGGGCGGCGGCGGAAAAGGACAGGTTTACCTGAGCGCCAAGGACGAGAAGGCACTTAGTGCCTGCGTTGAAAAAACCGGGATTGAGACGACGCCGGCGGCGGGCTTTATCATCAGCGGTGATGATAAGGTCGGTGCTGCGGCGGAGGCGCTGAAGGGACTTGCCGATGCGGAGATTAACGGAGTTGCGGGTGCTGCAATGGTCTGCGACGGCAGCTACCGGATGCTAATTGTGGTAGATGCCAGTGACGGTGAGGCGGCGGCAAAGGCCCTGGGCGTGTAGCTCCTGCCTGCGTGTCAACGGGTCAGGCGGCGTCTGTTAGTTTATCTTGCGGCCTCTATCGCATCGGCAAGGTCGAGTGTGCCTTCGTATAAGCTTCTGCCGATGATTGCCGCTTCGGCACCTAACTCTGCGAGCTTTTTTATATCGGCTATTTCTTTTATGCCGCCCGAAGCTATGACGGGGATATGCACGGCATCGATTACAGCCTTTGTTCTTTCGAGATTCGGCCCTGTCATCATGCCGTCTTTTGTGATGTCGGTGTATATTATTGCGGCCAGCGGCAGTCTGGCAGCTTCGACAGCGAACTCAAGGAGCTGTTGGGGGGCCTCCTCCGTCCAGGCGTGGGTGACAACCCTGGAGCCTCTGGCATCGAGGCCAAGTGCAATCCTGCCTGTGAATTTCTGAGTCATTTCGCTGAACCACTCGAAGTCACTTACGGCTTTTGTTCCGATTATCACGTGCTCTATATTCATATCAAGAAACTCTTTTATTGAAGCTTCGTCTCTGATTCCACCTCCGACCTCAATTTTGAACTTTCCGAGGGCTGAGATTGCGGATATTGTCTCGGTATTGACAGGTTTACCGATCTTTGCGCCGTCGAGGTCGACGATGTGGAGCCACTGCGCACCGGCTGAGAGAAACTGCTCAGCCTGTTTGACAGGGTCATCCTCATATGTTATCTGCCGGTGATACTCACCCTGGATGAGGCGGACACATTTGCCCTGCCGCAGGTCAATAGCAGGAATGATGTACATTGGCAAACCTCCGAAACCTTCGAGTCCTAAAACCTCCAATAACAATCCGTGGGATTTTAGGTAAACGGCTTTTGGGTTTCAACACCTTTTGGCCGAATATCTTCATATCGGCGAAAATCTTTGAGAATATTAATTATTGGTCAGGCTGGTCGCCAGTTCAATGAATTGGGCAGTCCTCCGCACCGGTAGTTTGTTGGAACAGACTTCTGCCTTGAGCCTAATATACTTGCAATTTGAGGCTGGTGCGTGTATAGGTGGAGAAGTCGCTATGGAGAGGTGTCGGAGTGGCTGATCGAGCCGGTTTCGAAAACCGGTGTGCCCTTTTGGGCACCGCGGGTTCGAATCCCGCCCTCTCCGCCATTTTTATCCCACTTTTAGGTGAGATAAAAATGGCGAGACCTCGCCCGCCTCGTCCGCCAAGCAAAGCTTGGCGAGACGGGCGAGGCGGGTCCGTTGTTAAAAGACACATTTCGCCTTCGGGTGAGAAAAAACTACTCTACGGATAGGGAAGCATATCCCTTGTAAAATATGCCCTACAACGTTTATATTTTGCTGAATAAATCAAGGACAAGAACATATACAGGCGTTGCGGCTGATGTGGACAAACGTCTTAAAAGGCACAATGACGGTCATGTACCGGCCAGTCGCCCATATCGGCCTTATGAAATAATTTATGTTGAAATGTATCCCACTTTGAAAGAAGCTCAACAAAGGGAAAGATTCTATAAATCTACAACGGGTCGCAGAAGAATTCGCGAAATAATCGGCCGATTATTCACCGAATAAAAAGTAATTGTTATCAAAATGAAAAGAGGTGCTATATGTTAAAGAAAATTTGCCTTTCGGCGTTATTATTAACATGCGTATTTTTAGTTCGTGGTTATTCACAGGAAGCCGCAGAAATTGTCTTTACAGGTATTCCTGCTCTTAAGATTAGCGAAGGCGGTGTCGATCGTGTAGTAGAGAACATTAAAGAAGACAAAGCATTGGAATTCAAATGTGTTATCACAAAAAAAGGGGATAAGTATTTTTGGACAAGTAGAGATAATGTTGAGTTGATTCGAATCCAAAGCGGAGCTTTCTTGACTTTTGTCGCCACATCTGGAGCAGGTTATGTTCGTATTATTTCACCGGAATTAAAAGATGCAGCAGCTCTAATGGGCGAAACCGAAGAAAAGTATGATTATGTTGAGCATATGTTAATAGGATTGCGATCCGTTACTTACTATGGTAAACCACAATAATGCTCATGCAACTATGAGTCGCGGCTTCGACTCTGGAAGTTTCCGGTGATT
>Ga0315544_1002534_pt1 | contig 12743 bp, 10 predicted proteins | sample SalMarSW160130MG_2_FD_202543 | JGI IMG/M metagenome (GOLD analysis project Ga0315544, IMG submission 202543) | Salt marsh sediment microbial communities from the Plum Island Ecosystem LTER, Massachusetts, United States - Salt Marsh Sediment SW1601-130 ... | reverse complement strand
TGAGCCAGGACTCTGAGGTCAATCTGGGAATAGTCGGCGCTCAGAAGGTATGTCCCCGGTGGAGCTATGATGGCCTTCCTTATCTTGTTCCCCATTTCAGTCCTTATAGGTATATTCTGAAGATTGGGATCGCTGGAGGAGAGCCGGCCCGTGGTCGTGCCAGTCTGATTAAAGGTGGTATGCACCCTCCCCGTCTTACGGTTAATAAGCGCGGGCAGGGCGTCAACATACGTTGACTTAAGTTTGCTGACCTGACGGTATTGCAGTATGAGTTCGATTACGGGATGAACGCCTCTCAATGCCTCCATCACTGAGGCTTCGGTGGAATAGCCGGTCTTCGTTCTGCGGGACTGCGGCAGCCGGAGGTCCTCAAAAAGCACCTTGCCCAATTGCTGGGGTGAGTTGATATTGAATTGGTGCCCGACGCTGCCATAGATTTCCTTCTCCAGCCTCAGCATCTCCTTACCCATCTCCAGAGACATCTCACGGAGCAGGTGGGTATCCAGAAGAATGCCATTGCTCTCCATAGCTACCAGAACCGGGACCAAAGCCATTTCCACTTCGGTGAAAAGCTGCCCCAAGCCTTGCTGCCGTAGCTCGGCTTCCAAAGTCTCTTTTAGGCTCCAAAGGATATCCACGCTGGCGCAGGCGTAGTCGGCAACCCGAGTCGCCTCTAGCAGGGCCAGGGAGCTTTGTTTCTTTCCTGTGCCGGTCAATTCAGCGGGGGCTGTAATCTCGACACCTAGTTTGTTAAAGGCCAGCGCTTTGAGCCCCAGGTTTTTTTCGCCGAGCAGATAAGCAGCGAGCATGGGGTCGAAATTCAGATTCTCAAGCTTGACTCCGCAGCCAGCCAGTACCTCTATAACATGCTTGCCGTTATGGGCAACCTTGCCTATGCTGGCGTTTTCCAAAACTGGCTTGAGCCGGGCTGTGACCTGGGCTAGCGGCAATTGCGGCGGCTGATTCAAACCCTGGTGGCCTAAAGGTATATAAGACGCCTTTCCCCCGCTTGACGATAAGGCCATGCCTAGCAAATCAGCCATCATAGCCTTTTCGCCAGTAGTCTCAACTTCGATAGCAAGGCCCTGTGCTAGTTCCAGTTCGCCTGTGATCTGGTCCAAATTCGCTTCAGTGTTCACTAGTTGAGGCTTGACTGCTGAAGGTTGATGGCTTTCAGCCTTCATCTGGGGCAGCCTGGGAAGCAGGTTAATGAACTCAAGCTCCTGGAACAGTCTGGCCACCTCGTTCCGGTCGTAGTGGCTCACCTGGCAGGTTTTCAAGTCCAGCTTGATGGGAACATCTTTGACTATAGTCGACAGCTCTTTACTCTGGAAAGCCTGAGCGCGATATTCGCATAGCGTGTTCTGCAACTTGCCCGGCGTAATATCCTCAATATGGTCGTAGATTCCCTGGAGGCTGCCATACTGCTGAAGTAATTTAGCGGATGTTATCGGACCGATGCCCGGTACGCCAGGTATATTGTCCGAGGCATCACCAGCCAGCGCTTTGAGGTCGGCGAGTTGTCCCGGTTTGATGCCGTATTTCTGCTGCACTGCTTTCTCATCGTAAAGGACGGTATCCGTGAAGCCTCGCCTGGGAGCAAGGGCTTTCACCCGGGGCAAAATAGACTGCAGCATGTCATTGTCGCCGGTAACGATAATGGTCTCAATGCCCTGCTCATCAGCCTGCCTGCTCAATGTGCCCAGGACATCGTCGGCCTCGAAGCCATCGATTTCAAAGACGGGGATATGGAAAGCTTCCACCAACTGGTGGACCTTTCCTATCTGGCTTTTCAATTCCTCAGGCGTGGCCGGACGCTGGGCTTTGTATTCCTCGAACATTTCGTGTCTGAAGGTCCGGGTGGGACGGTCAAAGGCGACAGCCCAATGAGTGGGCTTAAAATCAGCAAATACTTTGAGCAGGGTACTGGCAAAGCCATAGACGGCATTTACCAGCTCCCCGGTCTTGTGCTGGGTTAACGGAGGCAAGGCGTGAAAGGCGCGGTGCACCAGGGCATTGCCATCAAAGAGCAGCAAAAGCAGTTTTTCTTCCTTTGCCACAGTCTTATTATACTATGGCTCCACCCTACATTGCCTGGTGTTCACTTCCCCCTCGATTTCGATAATCCCAACCATCTCGGCGTCTTATCAATATACTCGCAATAGGCCTCGCCGTACTTCTCAAGGCAGAAGCCTTCCTCTTCAACTGCCGCGATTCTTATCGAGACTGACTGTACAACGAAAAACAACAGGAAGACCCACGAGGCTGAAGCTACGCCGACGCTAAAATATATCAACAACGATGCTAAATACAATGGGTGTCTCGAATAACGGTATATCCCTCCGGTAATCGGTACACCCATCGGTGTCCTGGCAAAATTAACTGTAGCAGTCGTAAGCACCGCCAAGCCTGTTAAGAAAATGGCAAGACCGGCATAGAACCATATCGTGCCTAATTTGAGTGGTAAAAAAATAGAATAGGCGACAGCCATAGTATCTACTACCATAGATACATAGCTGACTACCCTGTATTGACGGCTGGTTTTCATTTCAGCAGGCTGCCCTGACGCTCTCCGGTATACGTCTAACCCAATAAGCCTTACTGCCAGCATATCTACCCAGGGCCAGATCATAAGAATCCAGGCGTTCCAGATACCTATTTGGAAAGCAGGTACAAGCGACATTTTTCTCTCCTTATGATTTGGGTATTCCCAGATATTTCGGGGTCTTATTCATATACTTACGGTAGGCGTCGCCGTACTTCTCAAGGCAAGTCTGTTCTTCAAGGGGAGCAAAATAAAAGGAAGCGGCTATTAGCAAAATGGTGAACAACAGGAAAACCCAAGAGGCCGTGGCTATGCTCAACCCCAAGAAAAATACAAAAGCGGTTACGTACATGGGGTGCCTTGAATAACGGTAAAGTCCGTTGGTTACGGGTTCACCGCGCGGGCTGGCCGCCCAGTTCAATATGACTATAACGCCGGCGATAAAACCTACTAAAGTGATAGGAAGGCCTACATAAAACCACACCGTCCCCAGTTTTAGGGGCAGGAATATAGAGTATATGAAGGCCGGAATGTATATTATCTTGGAAGAACAAAGGGTTATCCTTTTAGTCCTAGACAGGGCAGAAACCTGGTTTTTGCCTTCTTCTTCTGGAGCCCGTCCTGTAGCGATACGGAAAAACAAGGGAAAAGTTAATACGTCAAGAAGCATGAAAATCCAGGCGTTCCACAAACCTATTTCAAAAGCTGGTATAAGCGACATAATTCAATCCCTCCAATTCGCTTGCCTCTATTTAGACTATCTTTGACTTATGTAGTTGTCAATACCCCTTCGTCATAGCCTTACTATACTATGGCTCCATCGTGACCCTGAATAACGCCAAAGTCCAAAATCTCAATGACCAAAACGTGATAAAATCGTGCCGAAGGCTTGACAAATGGCAGACACCACTCAAATTGGTAGAACCAGGCATAGCCGTTTCTGGGAGATAGACCTCTTTCGCACCGTCGCCATAGCAATGATGATAACCTTCCACACGCTCTATTTACTTAACTACTTTGGTATCCACAATACAGGCGTGCCCGCTTCGCCTTATGGGTTCTGGTGGTGGTTTCCCAGAGTGACCGGCGGGATCTTCATCTTCACTGCTGGAGTATCACTCACAATCGCCTATTCCAAGGTACAGAGAATATGGCCGTTTATGCGTAGAGGCCTGGAAATATTCGCATGGGGCATGGGGATCACTTTGATTACATGGGTAATATCCCGAGAAGGGTATGTCCGATTCGGCATACTGCACTTCTTCGGGATTGCGTTCATACTCGCACCTTTCTTTTTAAGATTCCGCCTCACCAACCTGGTACTGGGTGCAGTTCTGATGGCAGCAGGCATTTACCTGCAGGTACAGCGTATTCATATCGACTTTCCCGGGCTTTTCTGGCTGGGGCTGATGCCACACGACTTCTGGACGTGGGATTACTGGCCACTGCTGCCGTGGTTCGGACTTTTTCTTCTGGGGATGTTCTGCAGCACAATGCTATACCCCCAAGGAAATAGACGATTTAATATTCCCGAATTCACCGCCCCTGTCACCTCAGCGCTGACTTTGCCCGGAAGACACCCGCTGGTGATATATCTCGCCCAGTGGCCGGCGATTATCGGGATCCTCCTTCTCCTGTTCCCTGGCAGCGTGCTCCCTTACTTCCCTCCCTTCCCATTCTAAGCAGAACACAGAACTGCACCAATGCCCTAGGAATTTGCGAGAAGGATCATCATTACGTAGATGCCAAAGTGTATGACAAAACAAGGCAAAAACGACCGCGTTCTGTATGCCACGTAACCCAAAACAGCGCCGCCGGGGATGCAGAACAGGGTCTCCAAGAGAGGCTTCCCTAGATGACGCAGCACAAAGGGAATGACCTGCACAAAGATAGCACTCTTGCCTATCGATTTCTCCAGACCAAACAGCATATACCCGCGGAACAAGAATTCCCAGGCAAAATAGTACAGCGCGTTGTCGAGCAGCAGTTTTGGCCAGTCCATGGCCTGCATGCCGTAGTAAGAGCGAAATTCGGGCATCTGACTGACCGCATACAGAACCGGAGCCATGGCAGCAAGGCTGACCAGGGTCATGATTAGCGACGATTCCCAGTGGCCAATGCGGATGCCGTAGTCCCAGGGCTTGTCCCGGAAAAGCAGCCAGCCTGCCGCCAGCGGAACCAGCAGATAATAAATAAGGTCTGTTGCCTGGGGAAAACTAACGTTTAAGGGGCAGTAATAGTTCAGAACTAATACCAGCGTGGATATGCTGACCACCGCAATGAGGTTCAGGTCGTAGCCTCCTACTTGCCTGTTTTTGATGTACGTTTGCATTTCAGTTGTTATGGATCACACCCTCTTATCAATCTATGGTTCCAGAGTGACTTCTAATAGCATTAGTGTATCACGAACGACTATCGTGACAATTTCCTCAAGCAGCAACCGTACAGATTTGGCAGTTGACATTCAAAGCAAAAATCTGCTACAGTTTTTGTATTAAGACTATATAACTAAGGAAAAGTCTCCACATATCCTTCCTGTAATGAAGAAATACCATCTGCAGCAATCCACAGACTACCTTAATGGGAAGCCTCCTGAAAAGCTGTGCGCATGACTTTTTGAGCAATAGCTGTTGGCATTTAGTAGATACGTGCTACAAAGGAGGTGAGGGTTATTGGGTAAATATGGTTCCATGAGCTTTATCAGGCTTTTTACGTAAAGAGAATCCAAAAGGGAGGAGGAAAAATGGCTTCAAAGAAATATTGCATTATCGCTGTCTTGGCAATTGTCGTGATGATGGTGCCCGTGGGGAGTACTGTCGTCGGCCAAGAATACTCATCTGGACTCCACACGGGTTGGATGCTGGAACTCGGTGGGAATAACATCACGTATAATCGTACTTATGAATACTATATTCCGTCCAGTTACGACGGGTCAGAAGCGGTCCCGCTGTTGTTCTCGTTTCATGGGCTGGGCAGTGACCCAGAAGGCCAGATCGAACTGACTAGCTTTGACGCACTTGCCGAACAAGAAGGATTCATTGCTGTGTTTCCGAAAGCGACAGCGTTAGATGCCGAGGATTATCCCGACTGTGCACAGTACTTACCGGCACTTCCCGGTGCCAACATCATGTGGAATATTGGCTTAAACTGGACCTTACAATATTGCGCAGATATTGATGATGTGGGATTTGTTTCGGACATGGTTGACTGGTTTGAAACTAACTATAACATTGATGAAGGTCTGGTCTATGCCACGGGGATGTCCAATGGTGCCATGTTTACATACTATGTGGCCCTCATGCTTCCGGGCACATTTGCAGGCATCGCACCGGTTTGTTCACCAATGACGGTAAATGGGTTTGAATTTGAAGACGTCCCTCCGCTAACCGTGATAATGATGATGAGCCCGACCGACCCGATCGTTGATTATGATGGCTCAGCTTATGCATACGGTTCTATGGATGATACTGTCGATTTCTGGCTTAACGTTGGCAACATTACATCCGAGCCAGTGGAGACTTTATGGAGTGATGATGGCATAGATTCGACCACAATCACCCGCTATGTTTACAGCGGAGGAACGGCCGGAACCCAGGTGATATTCTTTAAGGTGGAGGGCAACCAAAGGGGATTTCCCGTTGGGCACACATGGCCAGGCGGCCCCCAGTACTTAGAGCCGCTCTTTATCGGCTCCGTTTCCAATCAAATTGACGGCAGTGCATTTATATGGAAGCATCTACCACCGGGAAAATATTACCTGACAATACACAGCACTAAAGGTGGGTCGGTAACCACTCCTATTCAGAAGACACTCTTCTACGAACCAAGCTCCTCTGCCACCCAGGTCAGCCTTACGGCCGTGCCGAATAGTGGCTACGAGTTTGTCAGCTGGACCTGGACCCTCAATGACGGTACGATTGAGGATGCCAACAGCGCCGAGACTACTATCACTATCACCCCGGACAGGGACTACGAAATCAAAGCCAATTTTCAGCTTAAGTCGGAGGAGGAGCCCGAACCAACGCCATCCGGTGGAATGTGCTTCATCGCCACCGCAGCCTATGGAACTTCCACCGCCAAACAGGTAGATGTGTTGCGAGACTTCAGAGATGACGTGTTGCTGAAAAGCGCCGTGGGCTCTCGACTTGTTGACCTTTACTATCAAGTCAGCCCGCCTATCGCAGACTTCATATCAGAACATAACTTCGCCAGCACGTTGGTGAGGGAACTCCTGATTGACCCCGTTGTTTGGCTGGTCAAAGCTACAGGAGATTTTTGCCGCAACTGAAGTAATAATTATGATCTAGAGTGCTAGGTTGTACGGAGGAGTTCGATCGGCAACAACAGGTGAGACTCCAACTCAGCATGGGGCATGACGCCGGTCACGCTCGGAGCCGACTGAGTCTGATGCCTGTCAATGAGATTGCCACGCGGAGTTTACCTCCTCGGCTTCGCTCAGGACACGGCCGAGCAGAGGAAAGATTTGTCGCCCTCGGCTCAGAAGGATATCTATCTGGTGTCGTCGCGAGCACCTGAAAGTTGCGCGGCAATCTTAGCCCACAATAACGCCGCCGGGATTGCTTCGTCGCTTCGCTCCTCGCAATGACAAGGGGAGAGCACGCCTCGCAGTGACAGAAGGAAAGAACCCAATACATTGAGTAGCTACTAAACGGCATTGACCAAGGCGGGGAGATCTACGATGGCTCCCGCTATTCAGGGTAATGACCCGTAGCTCCGAGCTTGTCAAAGTGAGAGGAGGGGAAATACTCTCAGCTATCACAGGCCGCGGAAGCAAGGGTATAATAGAGGGGGGAGGAGGCGAGCAAGGACATGAAAAACAGCGAGGTGGCCAAGGTATTTCAGGATATTGCTGATCTTCTGGAGCTTAAAGGAGAGAATGTCTTCAAGATTCGCGCCTATCAGAAGGCAGCCCGAGCTATCGAGCATCACCCCAGAGAATTAGAGGCCATGATTGACGAAGGGGAGGACTTGCACAGTGTTCCGGGCGTGGGTGAGGCAATAGCGAAGAAAACTACCGAGCTGATAACCACTGGTAAACTGGGTTATTATGACGACCTGAAGGCGGAGTTTCCCCAGGGGATAACAAATCTTCTGACCATACCAGGGATTGGCCCTAAGACGGCTAACAAGCTTTCCAGCGAATTAGGGATAAGCTCGGTAGATGAACTGGAGCGAGCAATCAATGATAGGCGAGTAGCTAAGCTCTTCCGACTAGGCGAAAAGACCGCTGATAATATCCTCCACCAAATTCAGGCATTGCGCCGCAAAGACCAGCGCATTCCCATCGGCGAAGCTTTGCCCATTGTCGAGGAAATTATAGCTGCCCTCCGTTCTATCCCCGGCGTGAGAAATCTCACTCCCGCAGGCAGCGTACGGCGCTTTCGGGAAACAGTGGGTGACATTGACCTGATGGGCACCGCCGATAACCCCAAGGAGGCTATAGATGGTTTTGTGGCCCTGCCTCTCATAAGACAGGTGCTGGCTCAAGGGTCAACCAAAGCCAGCGTTATTGTCAGCGGCGGGTTGCAGGTTGACTTGAGGATGGTGGAGCATGACTCCTTCGGTTCTCTACTCCAATATTTTACCGGTAACAAACAGCATAACATTGCCCTGAGAGAAAAAGCGCGTAAGCAAGGGCTGAAACTGAGTGAATATGGGATAACTGTTATAGCTACAGACAAGCTGGAAAGATTTGCTACGGAGGAGGAATTCTATCATCGGCTGGGACTTCAGTATATCCCACCGGAACTCAGAGAGGCACAGGGTGAAATAGAAAAAGCTGAGCAGGGCGCTATACCCAAGCTTGTGGAGTTATCCGACATAAAGGGTGACCTTCATACTCATACCGAATGGAGTGATGGGCATAATTCCGTAGAGGAAGTGGCTCGGGCGGCCCAAGACATGGGCTATGAATATATCGCAATCACAGAACATTCCGCTGGACGCGGTATTGCTCACGGTCTCGATGTGAAGAGGCTGAGGGAACAAGTTGCTGAAATCAAAGCTCTTAACGAGCGCTTAAGTGGGGTTCGTGTGCTCACGGGCACCGAGGTTGACATTCGGGCAGACGGTAGCCTAGACCTGCCACACGAAATTCTATCCGAACTGGATATAGTGATTGCTGCCGTTCACTCAGCCATGAACCAGAGTGAGGAAAAGATGACCCAGCGAGTAATAGATGCGATAGAAAATCCCGATGTTGACGTGATTGCCCACCCTACCTGCCGCCTTATAGGAGAGCGTGAGCCCGTAGCCATAGACTTGGAGGCCGTCTCCCGGGCGGCAGCCAAGTATAGTAAGATTATGGAAATTAACGCCATGCCTGACCGCCTCGATTTGAAAGACACCCACGCTTTTCGCGCTCGGGAATTGGGCGGAAAGCTCGCCATCGGGACCGATTCTCACAGCATCGCCCATCTAGGCTTCATGCGATTCGGGGTTGGCGTTGCGCGGCGCGCTTGGTGTAAGCCGCAGCATATATTGAATGCTTTGCCCCTGGCAAAATTGCTGGCCGCTTTGGATAGGAAGGGATAACTAGGACTGCGTATATTCCTGGCTTAGATCGCGCTTTGTCCCTAGAGACAGACGAAAATCCCGAGGAAATGGCACGTCTTTGACAGACTACAGGAGAACTGCGAACAAAGGAGGTTCATAATGGCAAAACATGATGTACTCTACACCAAGGAGGACGGCATCGGCATAATAGCGCTCAACCGTCCCGAGAAGTTGAATGCGCTAACACATGAAATGCTCCACAGGATTAATTCCATTATCGAAGACATTAAGAAGGATGACAAGGTGAGAGCCGTCATACTGACCGGGAACGGTAGCACCTTCTCGGCGGGAACCGATATCTCAGGAGAAGTGCCCCAGACAGCGGAGGTGGAGATAGACCTTATGAAAGAGAGGATTTCCACAGAGTACCGCCAGTCAATGTGGTTCTTCAACAGTATTCCCAAGCCGGTGATTTGTGCCATCAACGGGGCCGCCGTAGGCATCGCGGCCGAATTTTCACTACACTGCGATATCAGAATCGCTGCTGAAAGCGCTAGGTGGGGAGAGGTGTTCGTCCTGAGAGGCATGACCCCAGACACCGGTGCAGGAACCTATCTTCTACCCCGCATCGTGGGACTAGCCAAGGCTTGTGAACTGGTATTCTCGGGAGAGATCATCGACGCTCAAGAGATGTTGCTAATAGGATTGGTGAGCAAGGTTGTGCCGGACCCAGAATTGATGCCCACAGCTAAGGAAATGGCGAAAAAGCTGACCAGAGGCGCCCCCTTAGCACTACAGATGGCTAAGCAACTGATGTATAGAGGCCTTGAGCAGACTATGGAAGCTCACCAGGAGGCCGCGCGCTACTGCTTCCAGCTAAGTTGCAGAACGGAGGACGTCCAGGAAGGCATCGTATCTTTCTTCGAAAAAAGGGAGCCTCGCTGGAAGGGCAAATAGCCTGGCACCTTATGTGCCGAAACAGACGACCATCTTGAAGGCCCGCGGGCTTTCGTGGAAAAGAGGGCGCCTGTGCTCAAGGCTAAGTAGAAACACCTACACCTGCTTGAATGCGCCGGGCTAACCGCCTAAATGTTATGATTATAATTGCTTGGCGCACTCTGTCTTTGCCTGATGAGTAGTCAAGAAAAAAGGAGGGAGAAATGTATGAGTATAGCGTAATGGTCAAGACCGCCGATTTGAACCCGGAGGCACTAGCGACTGCAACTAAGGACGAGCTTAGCAAGGGTATCCTGGCGGCTCTGGGGGGAGCCATCAGCGAACTATCAAAAGGTATGGATACATTTCAAGGAGGGGGCTGGGAGATAATATCCCATCAGTTGACTAGATTCGAGCAGCATTTGTTTGCATCCTTCCTACTTCGTCGCCAGAAGTGACGAGCGCCAGATGTCTTCTCGCAAGTTGCTCAATCCTTCGACAGCGCCTCATACCTTTGCCGCCAACGAAACACAGCGCCTTCCAAGTATTAGTAGATTTCCTCCCCGTACATCATATGATAGCCTTCCTGCTTAATCATCGGCATCACTTTCCCTAGAAAGTCCTGGAATTGCTGAGATGGGACATCTCTCTGGTAGAATTCATCCAGGTTGTCCACATGCAGGATGCCTACATAGGTATAGGGGGACTCCCCTGTCACCGCCCCCTTTATCCTGACCAACTCGAACTTGCTAACCGAGGGCAGACTCTCCAGAAACGGGCCCTTGGTATTTTTAACGTACTCTCGATACTCCTCATCGGTCACACCATCGGCCAGGTTGTAAATGGAAATCTCCTTTCCCATTTTGGCCCTCCTTTGTTAAGACTCTATCCCGCAGGCCTTTAAGCGCAGTTCTTCAGGTCATGGTAGCTTGATTAAGAGGAAATATAGTTTGCTCACCTGTCCTTGTCAAGCATCTGGTATCGCCTCAAGCTATCCTCAGACTTCACTAAGCTAGCAAGTGGTATAATTAGGATTTATCTCTTTTGCTGATGGGTATGCCCAGTCGACGGCTGCGGAAGAGGGAGAGGAAAGTGAAGAATAGAATAGTCGCTATCTCGTTAGTGGTTGTGATGGTTCTCAGCTTTGGTCTTATCAGCTGTGTAGGTGAGAGCGTTCCGAAGACAACGGAGTACAACTTGACCATCTCCAGCACCGAGGGCGGTGAGATAGTCGCCCCTGGCCAGGGCACTTTCATCTATGACGAGGGAACAACGGTTATCCTTGTGGCATTCCCACATACTGGCTACCGCTTTGTCAACTGGACCGGTGATGTGAGCACCATTGACGATGTTAATGCTGCCTCAACCACCGTCATCATTTTGAACGGAGACTACTGCATCACCGCCAATTTTGAGACTTATGAGACAGATGCAAATCCTGTGATATATGTTCCATCCACAGTCAAGGTCATGATGGATAATGGCTCAATCGAGATAATGAATTTGGATGAATATGTGAAAGGAGTGGTTGCAGCCGAAATGGGTTCAGGCTGGCCTATGGAGGCGCTAAAAGCTCAAGCTGTGGCTGCTCGGACATTTGCAGTGAACAACACACACCATGACCACTGTAATGTAGATGTATGCACGGCCCACAATTGCTGTCAAGCATGGAAAGGCCCACCGTATGATGCGACAATTGTAGACGCAGTTACATCTACACGCAACGAGGTTATTAACTACGACGGCACAATCATCGGAGAAGCATTGTTTTTTAGTCATTGCGACGGTCACACTCGCAATAGCGAAGACTACGATGGGTGGGATTATGTACCATATCTTAGAGGCGTGCCCTGTGGGTGTGCCGACGCATACGGATGGACGGACCACAATAGTCACGGCGTAGGCATGTGCCAATATGGTGCCCAGGTTATGGCGGAGCAAGGCTTCAGCTACATAGAGATTTTGAAGCATTACTATACCGGCGTTGCGATTGCACCTGCGCATACTGGCCAGATTGTAGCAGGCCTTTGCAGCCCTCCCGGAGTTCCAAGCTATCCCCAAACTTCAGTAAGCTAGCAAGTGGTATAATTAGCGACAAATATCAGAAGGAGGAAACACAATGTTTAAAACACGCATAACCGAGCTTCTAGGTATCAAGTATCCTATCACCCAAGGTGGAATGATGTGGCTTTCCCGGGCAGAGCTGGTAGCTGCAGTCTCCAACGCCGGGGCGCTCGGCATTCTAACGGCATTTACATTTCCAACTCCCGCGGAACTGGCCGCTGAAATCAAGAAGACCAGAGCACTTACCGATAAACCCTTCGGAGTAAACGTAACACTGTTGCCCACTCTTCGCCCTGTAGATATTGACGGCTATTTAAACGCGGTTATTGATTCCGGAGTAAAGATTGTGGAAACAGCCGGCAGAAGCCCGGAGCAATACATGGAGCGCCTTAAGGCGGCTGGAGTAAAGGTGATACACAAGTGCACCGCAGTCCGCTTCGCTCGCACCGCTCAGCGAATAGGCTGCGATGCTATTAGCATTGATGGTTTTGAATGCGCTGGAGCCCCCGGGGAGGAGGATGTTACCTCCCTCGTCTTGATCCCCTTGGCTGTTGATGCTGTGGATATTCCTGTTATCGCGTCTGGAGGCTTTGGCGACGGGCGTGGGCTTGTTGCCGCCCTGGCACTGGGAGCAAGCGGGATTAATATGGGCACTCGATTCATGGCGACGCAAGAGTGTGCT
>Ga0315544_1002529_pt1 | contig 12753 bp, 8 predicted proteins | sample SalMarSW160130MG_2_FD_202543 | JGI IMG/M metagenome (GOLD analysis project Ga0315544, IMG submission 202543) | Salt marsh sediment microbial communities from the Plum Island Ecosystem LTER, Massachusetts, United States - Salt Marsh Sediment SW1601-130 ... | reverse complement strand
TGCGTCTTCTACGAAGACGACCTGACGAAGGATTGAGGGGTCTGCCCTCTGCCGCCTGAGCTCCCGCCATGACTGCTGACGCGCCCGATCCGCCCGGGATCGATGACCCACCCGATCGTGCGCATCAGCTTGCTGACGCGCCCGATGCGGCCGAGCTCCAGGCCTACGCCGCCGCCCTGCGCGACCTGCAATCCCGCGGCCGGTTCGGCATCCGGTTGGGCCTGTCGCGGACGCGAGCTCTCCTGGCCGGGCTGGGTCATCCCGAGCGCTCCTTCCGCGGCGCGCTGATCGCCGGCACCAACGGCAAGGGCAGCGTTCTGGCGCTCGTCGCCTCGGCCCTGCAGGCCGCCGGCTACAGGAGCGGGGCTACTCCCAAGCCGCACCTGGTCACCTATCGTGAGCGGCTGCAGATCGACGGTGAGGTCGTGGATCCGGGCACCTTCGCTCGTGTCGCAGCCGAGGTGCTGGCCCTGGTCGATCGAGTGGCCCGACGCTACGGCGACCCCACCGAGTTCGAGCTGCTGACGGCGGCCACATTCCTCTGGTTCGCCGAAGCCGGCATCGATCTGGCGGTCGTCGAGGTGGGGCTCGGCGGACGTTTGGATGCCACGCACGCCTGGGACGGGGGAGTGGCGGTGATCACGAACGTGACCCTGGACCACACCGACCGCCTGGGAACGACGATCCGAGCGATCGCCCGGGAGAAGGCGGCCATCGTCATGCCCGGCGACCTGGCCGTGACCGGCGCCGGCGGCCAGTCCCTGGATGTCATCGAGCGCCGTTGCCGGCAGGTGGGGGCGCCGCTGACGACGGTTGCGCCGGCGCCGCTGATGGGCTTCGACCGCGACGGCATCGAGGTCCGGCTGGGACATATGGACCGGGTCAGAGTGGCGCTGCGCGGCCGCCACCAGGCCGCGAACGTCGCCACTGCCGATGCCACTCTCGACGCCCTGGAGGCGGCGGGGATCGCCCGCATCGACGAGACTGCACGGCGCCACGGCTACGCCAGCGTCGAGTGGCCCGGCCGCCTGGAGCTCGTCGAAGCGGGGGGGCGCGAAGTGCTGCTGGACGGGGCCCACAACCCGGCCGGGACGGTGGCTCTGGCCGGCGCCATCGAGGACCTGGCGCCGTATCTGCGTCCCGGCCGGCCGGCGCTGGTCCTGGCCGTCATGGCCGACAAGGACGTCGACGGAGTGCTGGCCCCGCTTGCCGCGGCGCCGTGTCTGGCCGGAGCTCGAGTCATATGCACCGCTCCGCAGGCCAGCCGGGCTCTGCCCGCGGAGGCGCTGGCTGCCCGGTGGCAGGCCGTGGCGGAGGCTGCCGCGACCTCGGCGGTCACGTCGCGTGGACGGCCTGCCTCGGAGGCCCGAGCCGCGCTGGCGCTTCCGAGCGTGAGGGCCGCCCTGGAGGAGGCCCTGGGCCCGGCCATGGAACCGGGCCCCGTGATCGTGGCCGGCTCGCTCTATCTTGTTGGCGAGGCCCGAGCCATACTCGTCGACGACCCGCGGCTGGTGCCCGACCCGCCGCTCCCGGCGCTGCCGCCGCTCACAAGCCCGGAGGCCCAGCCCTGATGAAGCCCGTCCCCGACGCACCGGCCGCCACCCGCCCTGCCGGCCCCCCGCCCGGGGCCCCCATCGCTCTGCCGCCGACCCGGATCGGGACCACGCTCTTCGAGTGGGGCAGCCGAACCTTCATCATGGGCATCGTAAACGTCACTCCCGACTCGTTTTCGGGCGACGGCCTGCTGGCCGGGGACGCTGGCGATCCGGCCCGGGCGGCCGCGTCCCAGGCCGGGCGCATGATCGAGGAGGGGGCCGACATCGTCGACGTGGGAGGCGAATCCACCAGGCCGGGGCACGAGCCGGTTTCGGCTCGGCAGGAGCTGGACCGCGTCCTGCCGGCGATCGCCGCCATCCGCAGCACCGTCCCGGACGCGGTCATCAGCATCGACACTTCCAAGGTCGAGGTCGCGGCCGCCGCCCTGGACGCCGGGGCCGTCCTCCTCAACGACGTCTGGGGCACCGGCAAGGGCGACTCCATGGCCCGCCTGGCCGCCGAGCGCCAGGTGCCACTGATCGTCATGCATAACCGCGAACGGCCGGAGTACGAGGACTTCGCCGCCGAGCTGCTGGCCGACCTGCGGGTCTCGCTCGTGCGGGCGAAGGCGCTGGGCGTGCAGCCCAACAACCTGCTCGTCGACCCGGGCTTCGGCTTCGGCAAGACACCCGAGCACAACCTCGAGGCGATGCGCCGCCTGGCCGACCTGCGGGCGCTGGGACACCCGGTGCTGCTTGGAACGTCGCGCAAGTCCACGCTGGGCAAGGTCCTGGGCGGCGCCCCTCCCGAGGAGCGGCTGGAGGCTACGCTGGCGACCACCGCCCTGGCGGTCGCGGCCGGCGTGGACGTCGTCCGCGTCCACGACGTGCGGGCCAACTACCGCGCCGCCAGAATGTGCGACGCCATCGTGAGAGGAGGTGCGCCACTGTGAGCGATCGCATCATCCTGACCAACATGGTCTTCCCGGGCCGGCACGGGGTGGGCGATGCCGAGCGGGCTTCGGCTCAGCCTTTCGAGGTTGACGTCGAGGTCGTGCGGGATCTGGCGCCGGCCGGCCGGGCCGACGACCTGGCCCAGACCGTCGATTACGGCGAGGTTTTCCGCATCTGCCGGGCCGTGATCGAAGGCCCCGGCAAGCACCTGATGGAAGCCCTGGCCGAGGAGATCGCGAGCCGTGTTCTGGAGCTGGGGCCCGAGCCCGGCGCCGAGGAAGTGCTGGTCCGGCTCCGCAAGCCGGCGGTTCCCCTGGCCGGCCAACTCGATCACGCCGGCGTCGAGATCGTCAGGCGGCGGAAGGGCGCCTAGCCCGTCGTCGGCCTTGTGCCCAGGGTGACGCGGAAGATCAGGTACTGGCCGCTGCGGTAGACCTCGACGCTGACCGTTCGGCCGGGCGCGTAGCGCACCAGGATGTCCTCGAGAAGATGGGTCGAGTCGATCCCGTAGCCCTCGATGGCGGTGACGATGTCGCCGGTCTGGATGCCCGCCTTGTCGGCCGGGCCGTCGGTCAGGATGGCGTTGACCGACCTGCCGCTCTGGTCCTCGCGGTGGATCCAGGCCCCATGATCGAGCGGCAGCTTGTACCTGGTCGCGACGCCGCGGTCGATGGGCACGTAGTTGATGCCCATGAACGGCCGGGACAACGGTTCCCCGGCGAGGGCCTGCTGCATGATCGGCTTGGCGATGTCGATGGGGATGGCAAAGCCGATCCCCTGAGCCGAGGCGGCGGCGGCCGTCGTGACGCCGATCACCTTGCCCGACCCGTCGACGAGCGGGCCGCCGCTGTTGCCGGGATTGATGGCGGCGTCGGTCTGGATCAGGCCGTGCAGATTCGCGGTAGTGCCCGTGTCGCTGCCGACGGTGATGTCGCGCCCCAGGGCGGAGATAATCCCGGTGGTGACGCTGCTGGGGAAGTCGGTGCCGAGCGAGCTGCCGATGGCTATGGCCAGTTGGCCTACCTGGAGGTTCGTCGAATCGCCCATCTGGGCGGCCGTCAGGCCGGTCGCGCCCTTGATGCGCAGGATGGCCAGGTCGGTCAGGGTGTCCAGGCCGTAGACGTCGGCCGTGTAGCGCCGCCCGTCGGACAGATTGACGTCGATGCGGCTGGTGTTCGAGGCGACGTGCTTGTTGGTCAGGATCCAGCCCGCGGTGTCGTAGACGATCCCGGAGCCGATGCCCTGTCCCAGCGGCCCGCTGGTCTCGATCAGGACCACCGAAGGCATCACCCGTTGCGCCGCCTGGACGATCGTCGAGTACTCGGGCCGAACCACGATCGCGGCGGTGGCCACCGGCGCCGGGCTGACGGGCGGAGCGTCAAGAGCGCCGAACTCGCGCAGAGCCAGGTACATCCCGCCGCCGCCGAGGATCGATCCCAGGAGCGAGCTGGCCATCAGCACGCCCGCCAGGCCGCGGCCGGAGAGCCTCGAGCCGCGCGCCGTCTCCGCCGGCGGAGATGCGTCGGGCTCGAACCAGTTCTCGGGAGTTGCCTGCGGCACCGCCAGGCCGGAGGCCCAACGGGGCCGCGGCTCGGGCTGCGGCTCGTAGCGAGCGACAGAGGTGTCCGGCTGTGACCCTTCGCTCGGGTCGCTCGATTGGGTCATGAGGTGGCGTCTACCCTGATCTTGTCCTTGCCGGAATGCTAGTCAAAGATGCGGAATCGCGCCCGCGACGGACCCTGACGGATCGGTCCACCTCCGGCTCAGGGAAAGCCTGACGCGCCGCCGGTTCAGGTTCGAGTCGGGTTGCGATGAAGAATCCGCCACCATCGAAGGGGCCCTCAGGCGCCCTGCTTGGCCCCGGCCGGCGTTCTCAGATTGGCCGGCAGCGTGACGGTGAACGTCGTGCCGTGGTCCAGCCTGCTGTCGACGGCGATCCTGCCCCCGTGCATGTCCACGATCGAGCGGACGATGGCCAGACCCAGGCCGCTGCCGCTGCCCCGCGCCTCGCTGGCTCGCGACCCACGATAGAACCGGTCGAAGATGTGAGGTAGCTCCTCGGCGTCGATGCCGATCCCGGTGTCTATGACCCGGATCATGGCCCCGCCCCGATGGGGCGTGAGCACCAGCCGTACTGAGCCCCCGCGCGGCGTGAACTTGACGGCATTGCCGACGAGGTTGCCGACCGCCTGTCCGATCCGCGGCGGGTCGTGGCGGATTACGAGAGGCGCGTTGGGCACCTCTGTCTCGAGGCTGACTCCGCGCCGCCGGGCCGCTACCTCCACCGATTCCACGGCAGACTGGACGGTGGCCCGCAGGTCGTCGGGGCGCAGGTCGAGATTGACCAGGCCGCTGTCCAGCTTCGAAAGCTCGAGCAGGTTCTGGGCGAGCCAGTCCAGTCGCTCGATCTGCTGTCCGGTCGCCTCGAGGAACTCCGCCCGGGCTTCCGCATCCTGCCCGGCCTTCTCACGGAGCAGCTCGTTGAACGTCCGCAGCGCCGCCAGCGGCGTCCGCAGCTCGTGGGAGACATCCGCCAGGAACTCGCGGCTGCGGTCGCGGTCGGCGACGATGGCATCCATCGTCTCCTGGACCTGGGCGGCCATGGTGTTGAACTGGCGCGACAGCTCGGCGATCTCGCGCGCTCCGGTGAAAGCGGAGTCGGCCGGGACGCGGCGATCCAGGTCGCCCTCGGCCAGGGCGCGGGCGGCTTCCGTGAGCCGGCGCAGCGGAGCGGTGAAGCGGCGGGCCAGCATGGCCGAGATCACCAGCGCCAGCCCGAGCAGCGCGACGGAAGTCGCGGCCAGCAAGCCCACCACGGCTGCGATGGTGCTGGCTCGCGTCGTGTAGGGCGCCGACAGGCTGACCTCGAGCATCCACGTCGGTCGCACTCCGTTGGGGTCCTCGAAGGTGAACTTCTCGGCGTAGCCGACCGAATCGCGCGCCTGCCCGGGGCTGGGCGGGCGGGTGAGCTGAGCGGTGAAGGTGGACGGCGAGACGGCCGGGATGAAGGCCGTGCCTCCGCCCGTCGTTGCCGACGGCAGCCCGAACCGCAGGCGCACGTCCGCCAGGGCGACGTCGTCGGCGACGTCCGGCAAGGACGCCTCGACCAGCTCGCGAACGTCCGCGTTGAGCACGCCCCCGGCCGAGACCACAGTCTGCGAGAAGGGGTTGCCGGAGGCGGCCGCCTCGGCCTGAACTCGGATCACCGCCGCCACGGCCCGAGCGCGCGACTCGAGCGTGGTTCGCGATTGACTGCGAAGGTTGGCGTCCAGGGCGATGACCGTGGCCACCGAGACGATGCCGAAGGCGACGATGAAGACGGCCACGAAGGCCAGCAGGAGGCGGCCCTGGAAGGTTCGCGGCAATGGCGGCGGAGGCAATGCCGGGCGCGGCACCTGCCGTCGCGGCGATCGAGACGGGGGGGCTTGCGGCGCCTCCGTCTCGGGCTCGGCTGGCTCGCCGGACGAAGCGCGCCGGGCGGCCACCTCAGCGCTCCGCGAAGGCGTACCCCGCCCCGCGCACCGTCAGAACGAAGCGAGGGCTCGAGGGATCGTCTTCCAGCTTCTCGCGCAGGTGGCTGACGTGGACGTTGATCGTCTTCTCGTCCTGGTCCAGAGCTTCGTAGTCGCGGATCAGCTCCAGCAGCTCGCGCCGGGAGAAGACCCGCCCCGGCCGGCTGGCCAGGTGGCGCAGGATCTCGAACTCTGTGGCCGTCAGCGAGACGCGGCGCTCGCCCCGTTGCACACGGCGCCGTTCGAGGTCGATCAGCAGGTCGCCGTGGCGCAGCACGCGGCCGCCGCCGGCGTCGGAGAGCCCGCCGTAGGCGCGGCGCAGAAGGGCCTTGATACGGCTCATGAGCTCGCGCAGACCGAAGGGCTTGGTCACGTAGTCGTCCGCCCCCAGCTCCAGGCCGACGACCTTGTCCATCTCCTCGTCGCGCGCCGTCAGCATCAGGACCGGAGCCTTGGATGCGCCCGCCCTCAACCGGCGCAGGACCTCGAAGCCGTCGATGCCCGGGAGACGGACGTCCAGCACGATCAGGTCGGGCGCTTCGCGCAGGGCGAACTCCAGGCCTTCTTCGCCGTCCCGGGCGACAGCTACCTGGTAGCCCTCCTGCTGGAGCGCGTACTGGATACCGCGCGCCACCGCGTATTCGTCTTCGACAATCAGTATCGTGGCTGCCACGGGCCGGAATCTACACCCCGGCCGATTCCCTGGCAGACGCGCTGCGGTCCGGCGGCTACCTGGGCCGCTCGGAGCCCTGGATCCGGAGGCAGGCCACGAGGCAGGCCGACAGTAGAGCCATCAGGGCCACTAGGGCCGGCAGGTAGGGCTCCTGGCTGCCGCCGCCGTCGGGTACCGAGGTCGGCGGAGGAGTGAAGCGCGGCGGAACGGTCAGGTTCTCGGTCGGGTTGGCCGGCAGGCCGTCGGCTCCGGTGCCCGCGCCCATGACCTCGTAGTCGCCTGGGGCCGTGCCTCCCGGAACGGTGATCTCGCACTCGATGTTGCCGGACGCGTCGGCCACGACCGTGCACAGCGGCGGGGTCGTGTTGCCACCCAGCGTGATCTCGATCGTCGAGCCGGGGAGGTAGCCGGTGCCGTAGACCGTGACCTGCTCGCCGTCAGGCACGATCTCCCTGGAGAGGGTGATGTCGGCCGTGCCGGCAGTCGGCGTAGGCGTCGGCGTGGGCGTCGGCGTGGGCGTCGGCGTGGGCGTCGGCGTGGGCGTGGGAGTAGACGTGGGCGTGGGCGTCGGCGTGGGCGTCGGCGTGGGAGTAGACGTGGGAGTGGGCGTCGGCGTGGGGGCCGGATCCACCGTCACCGTGCCGTTCACGTAGTTGAAGGCATAGTTGTCGTCCACACCGCCCGAACAGCTCGAGGGGTACGAACCGGCCGGGCTGCCACTGGTGGCCGTGGTCGAGCACGTCGGCTCGGTCGTGAGATCAGAGGCGTCGTCGCTGTTGAGCCAGCCACTGTAGATAGGGCTGATGGGCGGCACGGGGTCACCCTCGGTCATGGTCGCGCTTGAGGCGGTCACGGTCAGCGTGGCCTGAGTGACCGTCACCGTGCCGTCCATGTAGACGAAGGCGTAGTAGTCGTCTACGCCACCCGAGCAGCTCGAGGGGTAGCTGCCCACGTCGCTGGTGCTGGTGGCGGTGGTCGAGCAGGTGGGTTCGGTCGTCAGATCAGAGGGGTCATCGCCGTTGACGAAGCCCGAATACGACGGCGTGATCGCCGGCACCGACCCGCCGTATGTCATGGTGTCCGAGGAGGCGGTCACGGTCAGCGTGGCCTGAGTGACCGTCACCGTGCCGTCCACGTAGTTGAAGTCGTAGTTGTCGTCGACGCCGCCCGAGCAGCTGGACGGATAGACTCCGGCAGGGCTGCTGCTGGTGGCGGTGGTCGAGCAGGTGGGTTCGGTCGTCAGATCAGAGGCGTCGTCGCCATTGACGAAGCCGGAATACGACGGCGTGATCGCCGGCACCGGATCGCCGTAGGCCATCGTCTCGCTCGAGGCGGTCACGGTGAGCATGGCCCTGGTCACGTCCACCGTCCCGTCCACGTAGCTGAAGGCGTAGTTGTCGTCTACGCCACCGGAACAGCTCGAGGGGTAGCTGCCCACGTCGCTTGTGGAAGTAGCGGTGGTCGAGCAGGTGGGCTCAGTCGTCAGATCGCCCGCGTCGTCGCCGTTGAGGAAGCCCGAGTAGGACGGCGTGATCACCGGCACCGAGCCGCCGTAGGTCATGGTGTCCGAGGACGCCGTGACCGTGAGGGTGGCCTGGGTGACCGTCACCGTGCCGTCCACGTAGCTGAAGGCGTAGTTGTCGTCTACGCCACCGGAGCAGCTCGACGGGTAGCTGCCCACGTCACTGCCGGAAGTGGCGGTCGTGGAGCAGGTGGGCGCGGTGTCGAGGTCGCCCGCGTCATCGCCGTTGAGGAAGCCCGAATAGGACGGCGTGATCGCCGGCACAGAGCCGCCGTAGGTCATCGTGTCGGACGAGGCCGTCACGGTCAGGGTGGCCTGGGTGACGTCCACCGTGCCGTCTACGTAGACGAAGTCGTAGTAGTCATCGGCCGCACCCGAACAGCTCGAGACGTACGAGCCGACCGGGCTGGTGCCGGTGGCGGTCGTGGAGCAGGTGGGCAGGGTGTCCAGGTCGCCCTCGTCGTCGCCGTTGACGAAGCCGCTGTACGACGGAGTGATGGCCGGCACCGAGCCGCCGTAGGTCATCGTGTCGGAAGAAGCGGTCACGGTCAGCGTCGGCCGGGATACGGTCATAGTGACCGTCGCGTTGTTCGAGCAGAGCGGGGTGGGCACCGTCGTGTCGCAGACGCGATAGGTGAAGGTGTCGGGGCCGGTGTAGCCAGCCGTCGGCGTGTAGGTGATCGTTCCGTTTGCGTTCGCGGCCGCCGTGCCGTTGGACGGAGCCGACTGCACTGTCACTGAGGCGATGTTGATGTTGTTCTCAGGGTCCGTGTCGTTGGCCAGCACGTTGACGTTCGTCGGCGTGGAGACGTAGGCGGAAGCCGAATCGTCATTGGCCGTCGGCGGATGATCGACGCGCTGAACCGTGATCGTGACAAGGGCCGAGTCGCACAGCCCGTTGGCGTCGCAGATCTGATAGATCAGCTGGTCCGTGCCGTAGAAGTAGCCGGTGGGGGTGTAGGTGATGCGCCCATTGGTAGCGTTGACGGAGTAGGTGCCGAAATTGGGCGGGACGATCACCGCCGTGGTGGACGGCTGCAGGGTGCCGCTGCCGGCGCTGTCATTGGCCAGGACGTCGATGACGACTGCGGTCCCCTCGTCCGTGGTCGCGCCGTCAGGCCGCGCGGTTGGCGGAGTGAGGGGCGTAGCCCGGACGTCAAGCGTCACGGTGGTCGAGGAGCACTGGTCCTCCGTGTCGCAGACTTCGTAGTTGAACGAGTCGGCGCCGGTGTACCCGGACGTCGTGTAGGTGACGACGCCGGTCACGGGGTCAACCGCGGTGGTGCCGTGGGTTGGGCCCGAGGTCACCGTCACCGTGCTGGGATCGATGTTGTCGTCCGGGTCCCAGTCGTTGTCCAGAACGGCAAGCGGAGTGGAGCTGTTCGACGCCACCGAGTACGTGTCGGGGAGAGCCACAGGCGGTGCGTTGGTGACTTGGTCGTCGGGGTCGTCTCCGGCGGAGGTCGTGCTGCTGTCCGACGACGAGGCGTAGCCGCCGCCGAGCGTCTCGCCGGAGTAGCTGACGTATGCCTGGTTGATGAGATGTGTGCCTTCGGGCAGGCCGTCGTTCACCGTCGTGTCGAACTGGAGGGTGGCGGTGGATCCGGCCGGCATCTGGCCGCCGGTGACGGCATCTGCCCCGATGCCCAGCCGGAACGTCAGAGCATTCGCAGCGAAGTCGACCTGGTCGTCGCCAAGCTCATCGGTCTTGGCCCCGGCGTTCTCGCCGCTGACGATGACGGCGCTTCCCGGGACGTAGGTCAGCGTCGACGGGATCGGATCCGTGAGAACGACGAACGTGGCCGGATCGTTGCCGCTGCTCGTGACGTCCAGCGTGTAGCGGATCGTGTCGCCGTTGTAGATGGCGTCCGGGTGGTCAAGGTTCTCCGAGGTCTTCACGACGTCCACGACGGGCGTGAACACGTCGGTCTGGAAGGTGACGACCGTCGGGTAGTAGGTGTCGTAGTTGGAGGTGCCCGTCGTGTATGTGATCGTGGCCGAGGTGTCGCCGTTGTTCAGGATGCCGCTGGCGTCGACGATGTCGGCGTCGAACGCCATCTGGTTGATGTAGTCGGGGTTCTTGGCCGAGAAACGGGCGCCGTCGATGGTGACCGAGCTGTTGAAGAAGTTGTTGGCCGGGTTCAATCCGTTCGACAGGGTCGTCCCGTTGAGCTGCATCGCGTCCTGGATGTACCCGATGTCGCCTTCGTAGACGACGGCGCCGATGTGAGTGTTGACCACCCCGGTAGCGGGGGTGAGGAACCCGGACACGGTCGTGTTGATCGCGATGGGGTTGCTGCTGTTCACGACGGCATATCCGTCGAAGACCACCAGATTGCGGAGGGGCATCGACAGGTTCTCGTAGACGACGATCAACGCCCAGGCGGCGTACTTGTCGGTGGAACCGGTGGTCGACAGGACGTTGGCTCCCCAATAGGTCCCGTTGGGATCTGCCAGTCCGGCCACGAGAGGCGTGACGTCGGCAACCGCCGAGTAGTTCGAAGGGCTGCCATTGCAGTTGCCCGCATTCACCGTGTCGACTCGCGTAGCGCCCACGTCGATGTAGCCACTGCCCGGGACGGCGAAGCTCATCACGCCCCGCTGGGCGGAGTTGCTGCAGCCGGCCCAGGTCAGCTCGGCGAAGACGACGGTCGACTCGGAGGGGAGGCTCAACGTGGCCGAGGACGAGTTGAACGTCGACCCATTGCCGTCGACGTCCACGTAGACCATGCTCCAGTTATTGTTGTTGTTGTTCGTGACCGGGGTGGCGGTGCCGTCCTGGGCCGCCGCGCATCCACTGCCGGAACAGGTCCCCAGGGTGTTGCCGATGATCGTCAAGGCGCCCTGCTGGGTGACCGAGAAGCGCGGCGTGAACGCTCTCACCACCGTCGACGCCTCGACGGGCGACGGGCTCAAGAGGGCGGACGGCATCAGCAGGGCCACAGCGGCGGCGATGGCAAGAGGACGCGGAAGGTACCACTGGCGGCGCCCCGCATGCGATCCGGACATGATGGACCTCACATCAAACTCCGGGGCGGCTACCACGCCCCGCATGCGGTTAGTCTAGAGGCAGCAGGTCGGGCCGCGCCCAACCCGAAGTACCAATACTTGCGTACTCTTCGGGTCGTCTCTTCGTATCAGTCGGGCACTCCGGGCCGCTGCCACCGGCCGCGGACGACGCCGCGTGGGAGGTCAGTGGAGCAGGCCCTCGGCCGCAACCGGCGAGGCCACGATGACGTACTTGTTCCACCATTCGCGCCAGCCGACCTGGCCGTCTATCGGGTCCTTCAGAACGCTGTCGCGCTGCTGGAACGGCCGCAACGAGATGGCGACGCCGCCGTAGTGCCACGTCCTGTAGGAGACGTACTCGTTGGTCAACCCCTGCCAGCGGAGAGGATCGGTCAGGTAGACCCCGTTGACCCTGAAGTCGAGCGAGCCGGTACGAGGATCCTGCCCGGTCACGGAGTAGCCGGTCACGTACTGGGCATGGCTGCCGTACCAGGTGAGGATGCCGACCGGTTGACCTGTCAGCGCGATCGAACGGACCGTCGCCTTTGCGGCTGCTTCGAAGCTGGAGAAGGCAAGGTCCGCGTACATGCCGGCCTCCATGCTGCCCCAGCCGTAGTAGTTGAGGGCGTTGCGCCAGCCGTGAACGTCAGACCCGCTTTGCCAGTAGGGCATCGTCATGTTCTTCCGCTCCCACTTGAGGATGCGGGTTTGCTTCTCGTAGCTGACGTCCGGCGTCCAGATGAACTCCAGATCCCCGGCATTGGGGGGGCCGCTCGGACCGGCCGTGTAGTAGATGGTGTTGAGCATCACCATCGTCGAGGCCGAAGTGCAGGCGGAGTAGTCCGGGTTCTGATACCGGACCGCCTCTGGCGTGAACAGGTTGAAGACGTAGGTCGTCGTGTCCGGCACCGTCGCCTGTCCGGCGAGGACGGCGATGACGGCTGCCAGGGAGACGAAGACGTTGATCATTCTGTCTTTCGAGCTCAGTAGTGACCGGCTGGTGGAGTAAGCCAGAAGCGGGCGCCCCGATCCTGGTCCGGCACCCTACAGTTTCGCATTCTCCCGCCGATCGCGGAGGGGTACAGACGGGCCATTACGCTACCTTGCCCCTCGGACGGTTCCCCGTGGTAGGCTCATTCTCCGCATTCCGGAGTTCGCGCTCGAGCGAACCGCCCAGGAGGTCCAAAGAGTGAGTTCCGCCCAGCCAGTATTGAAGGCCGCCAGCCGCACCGAGACCGGCAAGGCGGTCTCGCATCTGCGCAAGGCCGGCAGGATCCCGGCCGTCGTCTTCGGCCATGGCCTGACCTCCATGCCCGTCTCGCTCGACGCTCACGAGTTCGAGCTTCTGCGGCGCAAGATCCGTTCCAACACGCTGCTGTCGCTTGTCATCGACGACAAGGACAAGCACCGGGTCCTGATTCACGGGATCCAGGTGGACCCCCGAACCCGGCACCTGCTGCATGTCGATCTCTTCGCCATCAAGTCGGGCGAGGAAGTGACCGTCGAGCTTCCGATCCGGACCGCCGGCTCGTCGTTCGCCGTCGACCG
>Ga0315544_1002528_pt1 | contig 12755 bp, 9 predicted proteins | sample SalMarSW160130MG_2_FD_202543 | JGI IMG/M metagenome (GOLD analysis project Ga0315544, IMG submission 202543) | Salt marsh sediment microbial communities from the Plum Island Ecosystem LTER, Massachusetts, United States - Salt Marsh Sediment SW1601-130 ... | reverse complement strand
TGCCGGTTTTTCGGTGGTAAGAGATTTTGTCGGGCACGGTATTGGCAGAAAAATGCATGAAGAGCCGAGAGTGCCAAACTTTGTCAATGATGACTTGTTGGCAAATGACATTGTTTTGGCCGAAGGAATGGTTTTAGCTGTTGAGCCGATGATAAACGCCGGCTCCAGTGCCGTGCGAACACTGAGGAACGGATGGACGGTGGTAACAAAAGACAGGAAATGCTCGGCTCACTTTGAACATACAATTGCGATAATGGAAAACGGTTGTGAGGTTTTGACTTTAGAAAGATCGTGAGAAGTATCTCGAATGGATGACGAGTTACGAGCCACAAAATAAAGAAATGCGAAACAGGAAAAATGGCAAAGAAGGACACAATAAGATTGCAAGCTAAAGTGATCGATGCTTTGCCGAACGCGATGTTTAAAGTGGAATTGGAGAACGGCCACAAGGTTTTGGCGCATGTTTCGGGCAAAATGCGGATGCATTATATTCGGATTTTGCCGGGCGACACGGTCCTGGTTGAAATGTCACCGTATGATTTAAACAGAGGCCGAATAGTGCTCAGGCATTAGTCGCAGACTACTGCCCAAAAAGTAGGTATGTAAAATGAAAGTTAGAAGTTCTGTAAAGCGTATATGTGAGAATTGCAAGGTTATTCGTCGTAAAGGCGTTGTGCGGGTGATTTGTACGAACCCGCGGCATAAACAACGCCAGGGTTGACCTTGTCGTCAGTGGTGAGTGGTTAATTGGTGAGTGCTAATTAACTAATAACTGGATACGAAAAGGAGCTGATATGCCACGTATAGTTGGTGTAGATATTCCAAATGACAAATCTATATGGATTTCGCTGACGTATATTGTCGGTATAGGTAAGTATACCTCGGAACAGATTTTGAAAGAAGCTGGCATCGAAGGGATTACAAAGGCCGGCAAGCTCAGCGAAGATGAGCTTAGCCGCATAACGCAGATTATCGACCGCAATTATATCGTGGAAGGTCAGCTTCGCAGGCAGGTTTCACAGAATATAGCTCGCTTGCGGGATATAAATTGTTACAGAGGCATTCGTCACAGAAGGGGTTTGCCTGTTCGGGGCCAGTGCACCCAAAGTAATGCCCGCACCCGCAAAGGCCCAAGAAAAACAGTCGCGGGTAAGAAGGGTGTAAAGGAAAAACGCTAAGAGAAAATAACATATACGTTATACGCTGATTAGAGGATTTTTCTGAATAATGGCGAAAAGAACAAAGCGAAAAGTAAGGAAAAATGTCGTCCGGGCTATTGTGCACATAAAGGCGACATTCAACAATACGTTGATTACGATTACGGATTTGGATGGTAATACGGTTTGCTCGGGTTCAGCCGGCTGTGTGGGCTTCAAGGGCTCTCGCAAAAGTACTCCCTTTGCCGCACAAAGGGCTGCGCAACGCTGCGCCAGTGCCGCTATGCGTAATGGTGTGCGCGAAGTCGAAATCAGGGTTAAGGGGCCTGGTTCAGGCCGTGAATCCGCCATCTCAGCTCTGCAGCAGGCGGGATTGCGTATCTCCTCGATAGAGGACGTTACCCCCCTTCCGCACAACGGCTGCAGACCGCCGAAGCGAAGGAGAGTATAAAAAATAAAGTCCGAAGTACAAGATGGTAACTTGGTAACTGGTGAGTAGTGAGTAGTGAGTGGTGAGTATTCAACTGGCCAATTAACCACTCACTGATTAACCAATTAACTTATCCTGTTTCGGATTTCGATATTCGGATTTTAGTTTTGAATTATAGTTTTAACTTTTGGAGATAAATAAAAAGAATGGGACGTTATCTGGATTCATCTTGTAAACAATGTCGTCGCGAAGGAATGAAGCTTATGCTCAAGGGCATCAGATGTGAGACGGCTAAGTGTCCTGTCGAAAAGAAACAGCGAAATTTGGCTCCCGGGATGCACGGGTGGCGCAGGGGCAGAGTAAGTGAATACGGTGTTCGGCTGCGCGAAAAGCAAAAGATCAAAAGATATTACGGACTTTTTGAGCGGCAGTTTATGAGGTATTTCCACGAGGCCGTGCGGTTAAAAGGCAATACAGGCGAAACACTGCTGCAATTGCTGGAAAGACGTTTGGATAATGTGGTCTATAAGTTAAATTTTGCACCATCGCGCAAGGCGGCAAGGCAGTTAGTTGCTCACGGCCATATTTATGTAAACGGACACAAGGTGAATGTCAGCGATTATACTACGAAAATCGGCGACAAGATTACAATCAAAGGTTCCGAAAAAAGCGTTAAAAAAGTGAAGGAGCAGCTGGAAAGCAACCCGAATTATTCCACACAGAGCTGGCTGCAATTAGCTCGGGAAAAACCCGAAGCTACTATTGTCGCAATGCCCGCTCGGGATGATGTCCAGATTCCCGTTGAAGAGCAGTTGGTTGTGGAATTCTGCTCGAGATAGCTGCAAAACAGTTTTAAGTTTTTGGTGTCGAGTTTTGACCCTGCCGGCAGCAAGCAGGGGTAAAAAAAATTCAAAACTCAAGACTTACATAGGAGACCTATATGCGAGTTACATGGCGTGGTTTGGAATTGCCGACTCGTGTTGAACGAGACACGATCGTATCGAGTGATAAGTATAGCCGATTCTTTATTGAACCTTTCGAAAGGGGTTTTGGTACTACTATTGGGAACAGCCTTAGACGTATATTGCTTTCCTCTTTGGAAGGTAGTGCCGTAACATCGGTCAAAATAGCGGGTGTAAGCCATGAATTCAGCTCGATAAACGGGGTGATGGAGGATGTTACCGACATTGTTTTGAATGTTAAAAGTCTTGTCATTCAGCTCCAGGGCGAGGAGCCAAAGACGATGACTGTTTCGGCAAATAAAGCCGGCGTTGTAACGGCTGCCGATATAGTTGCCGACCCGGCCATTGAAGTGATAAATAATGATATGGTGTTGGCCACTTTGACGGAAAAAGTGAAATTTGAAATGGAAATGGTAGTTGAGAACGGACGTGGTTATGTGCCGGCTTCCGAACGCATCGCCGCCGCTGACAGGTTCGACCAGGAAGTCGGAAGAATAATGCTCGACGCCGTATATTCACCGGTTATAAGAGTACGCTACACAACCGAGAACACCCGCGTGGGCCAGCGAACCAACTATGACAGGCTGATTCTGGAAATTTGGACCAATGGAACAATCACGCCTGAAATGGCGCTGGTTGAGGCCGCTAAAATTTTGCGTAAGCACGTTAATCCGTTCATTCAATATTTCGAGCTTGGAGAACAGACCGTCGCTGCCTCTGAGATTATTGAGGCAGAGGCCCAGGAACAGGTGGTGGACGAGGAATTAATTCAAAAACTCGCTATGCCGATTCAGGAGCTGGAACTCTCAGTAAGAGCAAGCAACTGTCTTGAATCAGCAAAAACAGAAACAGTTGGCGAGCTGGTGAGGATGACGGAAGGTGATTTGTTGAAGATTCGCAGCTTCGGCAAGACTTCTCTGCGGGAAATCAGGAGAAAACTCGCCGACATAGGCTTGTCTTTAGGAATGACCAATAGGGATAGTTAATTTTGATGATTTAGTTTGATTATGTTTGCAGGCAGCAGTGCCGGATTAAGAGGAATTTGAATATATGCGTCATAGAGTAGCAGGACGTCAGTTAAGTCGAACAAAGGAGCATCGTCTGGCTATGCGACGAAATTTGGTCGCTTCGCTCATCCAGCACGAGACGATTTCGACCACAATAGAAAAGGCTAAAGAGGTAAAGCCCTTTGCCGAGAAGTTGATTACATTAGCTAAGAAAGGCACATTGGCAGCCAGACGCCGGGCCATTGCCTTGCTTGGAAATCGCAACATCGTAGATTACGAGGATGGCCGAGCGGTCAAAACCGGCACGATAATTGGAAAGTTGTTCAGCGAGCTTGGCCCCAGATACCTCGATAGGCCTGGCGGTTATACGAGGATTATTCGGCTGTCTTTGAGAAGATTGGGTGATAATGGCCAGCTTGTTTTGCTGCAGCTCATTGGCGCCGACGAGACTTTAGAAAAAAAGGACAAAACTAAAGCCAAAAAACGCTCACGCAAAAAGGCAAAAGAGACTGTAGAAGTTAAAGAGATTGGCGAAGCCCGGGAGAGTACAGAAACCGGCGAGAAGTCCGACCAATAATAGCAGATGGTAGGTAGCGGATAGAAAATAGCGAGAAGTATAAAAGTGAAAAATGCAGCTCGGCTCGGCGAAGGCCGAGGCCGCCGCAGGGCACTAAACGCAATACGAGATAGGATAGAATGAGCAAAGATGATTGCCTTTTTTGTAAAATGGTAGCCGGGCAGATTCCGGTTACGAAGATTTACGAAGACGAAGTTGTCCTTGCTTTTTTGGACATTGGCCCCATAAGTGATGGCCATACTTTGGTGATACCGAAGCAGCACTTTGAAAAGTTACATGAATGTCCGTCTGAGTTTTTAGGCCGGGTTGGTTCTCGGCTGGGCAAAATCGCCGGAGCTGTAACTGCCGCGATGAATTCCGACGGCTATAATGTGTTGTGTAATAATGGCAAGGCGGCCGGCCAGCTTATTGAGCATTTGCATTTTCATATAATCCCTCGCAATACCGGCGACGGCCTCTTCAGCCAATGGCCGGCTTACGAGTATGAGCAGGGAAAAATCGAACTAATAGCCGGGAAGATTCGAAAAAATTTGTAATTTGTTTTTGTTCTTGAAAAAAACTGTTTGGCAGTATATATATATGTTAATGATCGCGGGGTAGAGCAGTCTGGTAGCTCGTCGGGCCCATAACCCGGAGGTCGCAGGTTCGAATCCTGCCCCCGCTATTAACCCGTAGGGTACAAAAACTCATATCTGGGTAGAATCGGGGTGAGTAGCCGGTTGTCCCTCCCGAAAATTCTGTACTTGTTTATTTACAAGGGTTTACGTACAATCACCGGATCACGATAACCGCCGACTTTTACGTTATCCCTTAAGTTGTTTGTGGCAAGGACGAGCGGTGTTTGTTTGGGATTGTCAAACTTGCCCAGGGCCAAACTCAACCGGGGGATTCTGGCCTTCGTCGGCAAGACCAGAGCTGTTCGGCCCGCGAAACTGCGGCCAGATCAGATCATCTGCTTCTGTCGTGTTGGTTGAATGGATAATCAAGAGTGCGATAATCAGTACTATTCGAATAAAGTATCGATACTCTGTCATTTGAAGCCCTGTTCCGGAGTGAATATGGGGGGCTTACAAACTGGGCGTCAATCCAGGCAGCTCGCCTTGCCAGCCAATCCTTAAGGTGGTCTATCTCCCCTTGAAAACTGCCAAAACGAGGCGGGGCGTTGCGCCATCTATTAAAGTTCCGGACCTGTGCCTCCTTCAGCTCGTTGGCCATCGAGTCTATGAGGGTGTTGATATTTTCGGTGCTAAAGTGTCCCCGCCTCAATTCAAACCACCGATCGATATACTTCTGCCGGAAATCAGGGTCCTCGAAAAGTCGATCCCACCAGATGTAATTCAGATAATCGGTCCCATCTCCGGTTCCGTGCCAACTCTCTGGATTGTTGTCGCGGCCATCGGTAGAATCGAGAGACCGATCAAAGTCCCAGAGTGGTCCCATTTCGAGTTTGCCGTTACGCGTTTTATGCAGGTGTGTACTTAGGCGAAGAGCGTCCACATTCATGGCAAGCATATTTAGCAGGTTGTGGTCTATGAAAGAAGCTACATTGATGAATCGGGCATAACCAATCTGGGGGTCCGTAAAACTTGTCCCGTAGAGAGCATCTTCAAAATCGTCCAGATAGCCTCTGATCCATGCTGACTGTGCCGCAGTGATTTCAACCTCTTTGGGGTCCACGTAACACAGTGTCCCGTCACCATATGTTGGATTTCCTCTGGAAGTACGAAAGCCAGAGTCACCTGAGTCAGGCCGGTCGATTTTCAGCATGTACCCACCTGTGATTCTTGGCTCAGTACTGTCCCATGGCTCGAGCTTTTCCACATTAACGCGTTCATCGCCTCGCTTGATCTTCTCCATGAATATATAGATCCCGACATAATCATCCGACGATACCTTGCCGCTACCTGTGTTAAGGTACATCTCGACAAATCGTGTGCGAACCGCATACCTGCCAATCTGATTACTCAATTCAAACATGAAGGCATTGTTAATGAGCGCCCGATCAAAGTTGTAAGGAGCATATAATATCCAGTCGGATTCGGCAGGTAAGCCGAAAATTGAAACATCTTTATCCTGATCATCTTCGTCCCATACTTCGAAACCGTACGAATGCTTGGGTGCCCCCGACGTACTTCTGCCGCGAGTCTTGATCCCACTCCGTCCGGCAAAATCAGCCGGATCGGTAATGTGCGCGCGACCATCCACATCAGTATCAATGAAAACAGAAGAGACCCTTTTATAAACTCCATAAATTATACTCTGGCGATTCGTATCCACTATGACAATCGGCAGGTCGGAACTGAAGCTCTGAACATCATTAGCCAACGCGATGTAAGTATGACTGACCACAGGGCCTGGTGCCTTTCCAGTCCCATATACGCGGGCCTGTACCTCGACTGTATTGCTGATTGAGACAGGACCGGTATATCGTCTTGATTTTTCAGTTGGCTTTCCTCCATCGAGTGTATAGCGGATATGGGCACCGGCAGCAGGGCCGGTTAATCTTAGGGAGAAAGAATTTGTAAACGTACCCCCCAGATGGGAAAACTGCGGGCTTTCAGAAATGCCGGAGTAACCTTGTGTATTAGCATTACCTGGCGTGGGATTAGTGAAAAACTGCTTCTGGTTCGCATAGAAACCGTAGGATATATCCTCCTCCTGCTGTGGATAACCGTATTTGTCTTTATCGTACCTGTATTCTTTATAGTCGTGCGCTATTTCTCCATTCGGATTCACCAGAGCCAGATATTCCCCATCTCCATCCAGTTTGAAGTTAGTGTGATAACGGCCGTAATCATCCTGATATGGAAAATTTTCAGGGTGATCAACCTCTTCAATACCCGAGGCATAGACAACCAAGTAGCTATCGGGCTCCAGTGACACATCGGGAAAAGGCCACCTGGTCAATTCACTATCTTCATCCGTCAGGTTCCAACCTTTCAGATTTATTGATTCCTGACCGGCATTATAAATCTCAATCCAGTCCGAAAAGACTTCTTTACCTTCGACATTAGTTAGATATGTACCTTCGTTGATAGCCATGATCTCGTTAATCAGTAGAGCAGAGTCCGGAAGCTGGGCATACGTTCCACCATTGGTAACTATCCGGCTTTTATGAATTTGGACCATCTTACCTGGGGGTCTGATCCAGTTACCTACAATATTAAACTCCACTGTATGAATCCCCGGGATAAGGTTTTTCACTAAGTCGCCACTGTCCTGCCATGTTCCACCATCCAGCCGCCACTGTGCGCCGTCAGCAACGGCTTGCGGCGGAGAGATAATTACCCGAAGGGAACCGGTCCAGTCCTCTTGCCAGCTCTCTGCTAACAGGGCAAAATCAACCAGATTGACACCATCATTACCCGCCAGGTCGGCACAGCCGAGGGGGTAATCCGGGCAGCCTGGAGGGTCCAGCCATTGCTCGACAAAAGCCGCCAAGTCAGAAAAATTGACTTTGCAGTCCCCGGACAAATCACTTGGCGGACATTCCGGCTCAACAACCATAATGGTTATGAAATCATTGCCCTCTTGACCATGTTCATCCCAGACCTGAAGCTGTAGTTCATAGACACCGGGCTCAGGAAATAAGACCTGTGCATTGGATTTTGTTTGGGTACCCATAAAATCGGCGCTCGATTGGCCCAGTGATGACCAGAGAATTGTTAAATAATCTGGATTGGTCTGGCTTAGGTTACATGGGTCATCATCATAAATAGTAGGATATAACGGTACGATAGTGTTTCCAACACCCCTCCAGGTGATTGTCTGATCATCACCAGCATCAACTTCGGGAGGAAATCCGCCAGCCGGGCTTCCCAATAGCTCAACTTCGGCAATCTGCACACTATTCACAGATCCACCTGCTGGGCCTCGAATGGCTGTGAATAAGAGTTGATAGTGAATGTACGCCGTTTTATTGTGGAACGTAATCGGGGTTGTGTTCTTGGTAAACCTCGGCCACACCGTCCCTCGCATGAAATCGACGATATTACCACTGGCAATCAACGTATACGGCCCATCTATGCTCTCATTAGAACCAGAAAGTTCAAATGCAATCGGGTCACGACCCGGAACGTCATTCGCTGTCGTGAAAGTCAGTCCAGTAACGATATTCCCACCGACAGATGTTGTAACCTTCAAACCAGTGGGACCTAAATCGGGCTCAAAATCTCCGTTGAAATGCAGATACTTCGTCCCGGTATTATCATCGATCGCCAATGGAGGTGATTCATTACCAGGCCAATTTCCATTGTTCGGAACACCCTTTATGGTATCCCCTGGTTTGGTGATATCATCCGCCTGTGTCATTCCGCTCCATAGCAAGGTAGACACAAATACAACTATAACTGACAATTTTCTGTACATAATAATCATGCTTAAAAAAATAAATATAGTATGTTAATTGAGATGTAAAATATCTTCGCTGGGAAGCACCTGTACTCGCGTTACTACATCTGTGTCTGTGTTACTCCCGTTCTTGCTTTCGCACCTGTGCCTGCGTTACCCCCATTCTTGCTTTCGCAAGAAAGCATGGGGGTGCAGGCAAGAAAGCACGGGAATTCAGGCAGGTGCGAGCACAAAGTTTCTGCTGCAACTTCTTACCTCACGTAATAAACCATCCTTTATCGGGAAAACTACAAGAATTCCGCCTGCTGGATGAACTCAAATTCGCAGATGCCCGACTGCGCGGGCACAAGCTTCACTAACATTATCTATACCAAATTATCTACCTTCCCGTCAAGAAAAATCTCTCAAATTATTGGATGTATTCTCAACAGCCTCAAATAAAAAACAGGCAATCTCCCCTGGCTGGGCGCCGCGGCGACTGCAAAATAATCAATTATCATTTAATTGGGGCTTATACCGAATGGTTCGATATAAGCCCCGAATCGCCTGTACTTGCGTAAACGCACCCTCATATCTTGCTTCACAATCCGAAGTCCACAGTCCGCAGGATGCCTGTCGGCAGATTCCTTACGGCAGAAGCCATGGGGGCCAGCCAAATCCTGGCTTCCGGTTCTTCGCTTATGGAGCCGGCCGATACAGCCGAATATCGTCAAAGTACATTGTACCCGAACCACCGGCCAATGGATTGTTCTTGTTACCAAGACCAAGAGCAATTGTATTGACATTGGCTAAGTTCACGCCCTGGTCTGCAAACGCCTGCAGGTCGATAGTCCACTCCGTCCAGTTAGTTACCTGTGCTGAATCAGGATTATCATTAGTGACGATCGCATTGCCGTTGAGAGCAACATATAAAGTCTCAGCAGCGTTATCCGAATTGCCTCTGAACCAAATCGTCAGTGTGTTAACACCATTCTCGGTCCAGTCACGCGGATAAGTCAACGTCAAAGTTGCCTCAGAGTAACCAACACTGTTGTCGTAGTAAAGCGGCATCGACTGGTTGCCTCCGTGAACAATAGTTTGCTCGGCAAACGGAGGATTATCATAACCAACAAGAGAACCGTTTGTCGGGTTATCATATCCGTCTATCCACACGTTAAATATCCTGTTGCTATCGGGATCGGCGGGGTCAAGGTCGTTATAAGATTCGAAATCATCCACAATAAGGAAGTTTGCAGTCGTAAAGCTCCAGACAGGACCAATCCACGGACTGTCGGGATTGGCGTTATTGACCTCATCAATTCGCCAATAGTAGGTGGTATTCCACTCAAGTTTTCCGGGTTCATAGCTCTGGGAACCAAGGTCCCTGGTGCCTTTGTACTCCGGCGAACTTGTATCGGCATCGCGTACGACCTCTTTATCTATGCCGAAGTACACCTCATGCGAAGCGGCAAAATCTGCCGGTGACCAGGTAAGAATCTGTGTTTGCTTTACATCCACAGCGCCATTAGAAGGCTTTAGGCTCACGACGGCGCCCTGAGTAGTAAAGCTCCAGACATCGCCTTTGTATGTCTCGATGATATCAAACTCATCGACCCGCCAGTAGTAAGTCTCAGCCATTTTAAGTGGGCCGGGAGTATAGGTTGCAGTTCCCAGAGGGAGACCCCCGGTGGCATTGTTGACATCGTCAAAGTTGTCACCGAAATACACGGTGTGCAATTTTGCACCGAAACCTTCCGTCCAGCTGAGTTTTGCAGTAAGGTCTACCAACTCGGCACCATCAGCCGGGTTTGGATAGTAGGCGGTCTTGGGTGGAATCGAAAAGCTCCAGACATCGCCTTTCCACGGACTGTTCGGCTCAGCATCATTGACCTCATCGATTCGCCAGTAGTAAGTTGTGCCCGGAACAAGGCCGTCCGGAAAAGGAAATCCGGGAAAGCCAATGACAGCAAACGCCGCGGTCTGGTTGCCGATGAACGTACCTTCGGCACCTTCGTTCACGGCATCAAAATTATCGCCAATGTACACATCGTGCGAGACCGCAAGAGCTCCGGGCGTCCAGCTAATGTTCACCCACGTGTCTGAAAGTAAAGCGCCGTCGGCCGGATCAGGTCCGAAAGCGTATGGCCACGGCTTACCTTCCATGGCGCTGAGTATCTCGACCTCTGACAGAGCGTGGTTGTAAAGCCGGACCTCATCAATAACACCGTCCCACGCGAATCCTCGGTTAGCATCCAGCTCGCCGATCCATACGGAGGCACCGCCTTCATCTACTGTATTGTCTGGATGATCGCCGCTTGTCTCTATGACTCCGTTGATGTATATCTTCATCTTCTCACCGGCATTGCCTTGCCCATCAAATACGAGAGCGATGTGGTACCAGGTATTATCTTCAAGTGCCGTTGTGGACCGAATAATGCCTGCATAGTTCACCCGGGCTTCCACAAGTTGACCTGTCCAGACAAACAAGTTGTACGAATCGGCATTCCCAGTTGTAATTCTCTTAGAGACGATGGACATCCCTTCGTGGCTCGCTATGTTTCGTGGCAGGACCCATGCTGCGATGGACAGAGCAGACATGCCCTCCAGTTTGGCAGCATGAGTAACCTCAACACGGTTGGCGTTGTTCCCGTCAAACTCTAATCCCTTACCCAACTTCCCGTCGACCAAATTGAGTGAGCCATGGACCATTACTGTAGCGGGATCGGCAGACGCATCAATGGGGCCCTCGGCATCCTCAAATGGCAGGTAAAGCACCAGGTCCGCTGTCGCAACCAGGGTTGGACTCAACAGCAGCAATAGCACACATCCCCAGTGCATATTTCTTGGTCCTGTGTTTTTGAGACATTTGAACACACACATCATAGTCCTCCTCAAAAAAAAGTTAAAAATAGCTGTTTATGCTTTGGCCACATCAAAACACTCATTCCCACAGAAGCGGGATATGAATTTATCGTTGAAATGTTAACACCTCCTTTTGCGAAGCACACAGTCGCCTTTATGACTAACTCCGTGCCTTGCATAATAACTCCTCCTCTATCGAAAGACTAAAAGAATTGCGCCTGCTGGATAACCTTAAAGCCACAGATGTCCAGCTGCACAGGCACAAGCTTCACTAATATTATCTATACCAAATTATCTACTTTCACGTCAAGGAAAATCCCTTGATAATATTCTGGTAAGCACACTTCTTATGGTCCTTATAGCACACCATATTTTTGTTATAAGAGCACCAGATCGTCAAAAGCTTTTGGACCGCTCCCAGCAACCAATCAGTCCCAGCGGTAGTGTACGAAGCTCCCTTAAAACGGCCCCGTTTTGCTGAGTTGATGCGTACAACCCCTTTACAATTAGAATACTCGTTATCTGCCAATTCGACAAGAATCTAATGTCGTAAGTCCTGTAACATCATCGCTTTATAAAAATATCAAAAATTGGTAACGTTTTCAATGTACGTTCTTGGTATCAAACGTAGAAAAGAGCGGACAGTTTCTCAAGCTGCCAGCCTTTTAAGGATCCATGCCGTTTTGCTTATTTTGCAGGTAGTCTGTCGCCTACGGTTTTGGTGAAAGCATTTGACGAAAGTGACCTGAGAGCTTGTGTTTTCAAGGGAAATTTGGTATCATAGGACAGTGAATATTGAGGAATGAAATGAAATTGGTGTTCAATATGAAATCCAAAAAAAAGGAGGATTGAATTATGAAAGTACGTACGGCTCTCTTTTTCTTATACTTCTTCTTCGTTTTGCAAGTGGGATTTATTCAAGCCGATGAACGGGACGAACGGGCGGACTATATCCGTGAAAATTACACGAAATATGAAAAACGAATCCCCATGCGTGACGGGGTGAAACTCTTCACTGCTATCTATACACCAAACGATACCTCGAAAGAATATCCGATACTGTTGTTACGCACTCCCTACAGCATTAGTCCTTACGGGCCCAGCCGGTACAGAAGACAGATCGGTCCCCATGAAGAATTCGAGAAAGAAGGATTTATCTTTGTTTATCAAGACGTGCGCGGCCGTTTTATGTCGGAAGGCCAGTTCGTTCATATGACTCCGCACATTGCAGATAAGAAAAGCAATTCTGATACCGATGAGAGTACGGATACCTATGATACGATTGAGTGGCTTTTGGAACACGTCCCCAACCACAACGGTAAGGTTGGCCAATGGGGAATCTCTTATCCCGGGTTTTACACATCCGCCGGGTCTATAGATTCCCACCCCGCCTTAAAGGCAGTCTCTCCTCAAGCGCCGGTTTCCGATTTT
>Ga0315544_1002527_pt1 | contig 12758 bp, 16 predicted proteins | sample SalMarSW160130MG_2_FD_202543 | JGI IMG/M metagenome (GOLD analysis project Ga0315544, IMG submission 202543) | Salt marsh sediment microbial communities from the Plum Island Ecosystem LTER, Massachusetts, United States - Salt Marsh Sediment SW1601-130 ... | reverse complement strand
CTTGATATCTATCCCCTTATCTGCATAATCTGACACCAAGACTTGCATGTTATGCGAGTCGCATAAGAACACCTGCTCACCTCACGACTCCCCCGCTTACTTAAAGGCTATCTGCCGAACTGCGAATCCCCCTCGCAACTCTGTTCAGCGCGTGGGTAAAGATCATCGTTATCCTCACGTCAACATGCCCTAAAAGCTTCTCCACTGTCTGGATGTCGTACCCGTCCTCCAGAAGATGCGTCGCAAAGCAATACGTCATCATCAATCTGCAATAACATCCCGTCACAGAGCTTTGTGGTTACATCAGATTCAATGCTCGAGATTACATCTTATTTCCACATCAGTATACTCATCTTATGCCACACCGTCAAGGAAATTCTGGGGCGGAACTGGCCCTAACCCCTCTCCGTCTGCACAAAAGACAATAACCATCCCATTCTTACGGATGGTTTTTGGTTTCGAGGGTTATCCACAACCCAAATCGCTTAGCTAAGAGACAAGAACGACTTTGTTTCCCCAGCTTTGTCCACAGGGACAATATCCTCCTGCTGTTCTAGGTTTTGTTCTTCTGTTACAATTGAGAAACGAGAACGGAGGGGAAAAGGGTATAAAGGATGAAGGTTAACTCTCCAAGAACTAAGCAGAAGAATACCAAACAAAGAGGGATATTGAATCGGCTTTGGAAGTATCGCAAGGAGAATGGGTTAACACAGAAGGATGTAGCGTATATACTGGGGATAAAGAACCCATCTCAGATCTCCCACTGGGAGAGAGGAGACAAGATTCCAGGAACCAGGAATATGCTGAAGCTCTCTGCTCTGTATAAGCGATTACCCAATGATCTATTGTGGGGACTTTATGAAGAGCTCAGGGAAGAGGTGATAGCGGGGAAAAAGAGATTAGATAACCTGAAGAAAAAACATGCTCAGGCCAAGGGGGCGAAGCATGTTTCAGGTAAAGGCGCTTAGATATGCGGATTCAAATCAGAGATCTTAGAGGCGGGGATTGGTATTGGATACACAAGGAGGTAATCTTAAGATTTGGCGGAAGACTCGGGCCTTATGGCATTGCCATCTACAGCGCCCTAGCCCTCTTCGCCCACAGTAAGACCCAAGCCTGTTATCCCAGTCAGCAGAGGATCGCTGAGATTATCGGTTGCAGCCGGAGGACAGTCTTCTCGTACCTGAAGAGATTGGAGAAGCTGAACCTGGTTAAATTGGAGAGGAATGGGCCAACAGAGCATAACTTATACCCTTCTGAGATATGCACCACATTAACATCCCAAAGAACGCAAACGTGCAAATAAGCACATCTTAGATGTGGATCAGTTGCCCACAAACAATAATACGTTAACAAGAATATATAATAACGATAATAACGATAATATAAAAACTGGAACGGTTTTAAAAGAATTTAGGCCTAAGAACAAGAAAGACCAGTTAGCCTGGGATATAGCTAAGGCCTTAGACGATGAGGAGAACTTAGGCCTGTATATCTCCTGTTGTCGCAAATATCCCGAGCATGTGATCTGGAGGGCCTTTGGAGAAACAAAGGAATTCTCGGCAGATAAGATCAGGAAGTCCAGAGGGGCTCTATTTACCTACCTAGTCAAGAAATATTCAAATAAAAAGCCATGATCAAAGAAAGCTCTAAAATACTAATCCTAAGAAGCAGGCTCATCGGAAACGATGGCCGAAACTACCAAAGGATGAGACAGACCATCTGGCTCTATCTTTATTTGGTGCTCCAGCTTAATCCCAGAACAGGTAGACTAGTCACTGAAGTTTCTACTATAGGCCAGGATATGGGGATTAGTGAAGAAACCATCAGAAGCTGGCTTGGCCATCTGAGGAGAAAGGGTTATGTCTCGGTGAAGAGACAGGGGGGTTACTGGCTAATCACCGTAACCGGCTTGAGGCCAATCCCGGAAAGCCCCCCAGCCAAGGTCTTGAGACCAGATGAGGTAGTCAATGTGGAAAAGCAGAGACTGGCCCAGAGGATAGCAAAGGAGTTTGAGGATGAGGGCAACCTGCCATATTATCAGGACCTATGTGAGAGATATCCAGAGCATTTAATTAACCGCGCCTTTTCTGAGGTGAGAAAAGTGCCTGAGCTTAAGATCAAAAAGTCGAGGGGCGCGCTGTTTACATATCTTGTGAAAAAATATGATAGTAAAAAGAAAGAATAAGAAAAGAATTCTGTGCATTGATCCTGGCACCAGGGAGATGGGCATAGCTGTCTTAGAAGATACCGAGCTCATCTACTATGGGGTGAAGACCCTGAAGAAAAAGAGGCCAACCTCTGTTCTCTTGCGGGAGACCAGAAGGATAATCTCCAGGCTGATTGATGACTATGGCCTTAAGACCCTGGTCATCGAGAAGACCTTCTTCAATCGCAACAAGAATGTCTCCAATCTCATTGTCATGGCCGAGGAGATAAAGGCCCTGGCGAAAAAGAGAAAATTGAAAGTCGTTGAATATGCCCCCAAGACAGTGCGTAAGTCCGTCTGCCAGGATGGTAAGGCAACGAAAAGGGAGGTGTCTAAGATCATCTCTACCCGCTATCCAAAACTGAATATATATCTGACCCAGGATCGCAAGTGGAAGGTCAAGTATTGGCAGAATTGCTTTGATGCTATAGCCTTGGGACTCTGTTATCTATCTGAATAGTTTTTGCAACTCTTCCCCTTGGTCTCATGTAGGCCAGGTTATGTCCTTCCTTGCCAAGGGTGTAAGGTGCGGTCTGGCCAGAGGCAAGGTCAGGCCGGGCTGCACCTGGGAAGAGGGAGTGGTACCGAAACATCGAGGGCTGTTGTGGGAGATAAGAAAATCGCCCTTCAAAATCTAAACGAAAGGCGATTGCTAATTTAGAGCGGGTAATTGGTTAGTTTTTTAGGCAGGTAAAACCGGGGGCTAATTGCAGAATATAATAAAAAATTGTGTTGCTTTTGTGAGGGGGAAAGTGCGTATTGGGCGATGTTAATTAAGCATTATCTAACTCTTCTTAACGATTACAATAATCCTCTCCCCAAGAATGTCTTTCTTGTCGGCATACTCTTTTAAAGACTTTAGAAGGTAGGGTGCGACATCATCGTAAAGAACAAGGAACAAACGATCCCAATCTTGGAGATACTGCTCTAGTTGTCCGATAGTCCGCTGTAGAGCAGAAGTACTTTTTAGGTCTTTCTTTACCTCAATGGGTACTTTGCCATGTACGACAATATCAACACGCTGCCGTCCGGAACCATACTGGGTCTGAATTTTCTGTTTCTTCAATTCCCTCTGAAGCTTTCTCAATAAGGATTGCTCAAATTCCTTCTCAGGTGTGTATCCTTTTGGTCGCCAAGATTCAATTACTTCATGAACTGTACCAAAAGGATCTAATGTAAAACCCCAAGCCATAATTTACCTCATAATTCACGTCATCTAACTGAAACACTAAGTTAACCGAGGAGCGACATTATTCGTTAAATATATTATGTAATCTTGAATTATATCTGATTTTTGGATCAAAAACTGTGTCGTTATAAAATTTTATAATTGCCCCTTTTTTCTTTTCAGAAAAAATTTTCCAATAATCTGGTGACATAATAAAATTTTCAGTGTATTTTAATATTATTTCAGACAAATAATCATATAACTTTTCAATTTTTAAATTTTCTAATGGTTCAACAAAACCTTTCAATTCTTTAGTCTGACTTTTTAAAGTACTATAAAATAGATATGTTTTTGATTTGGTTGGAACAAAATTTAAAAAGACATATTTTGGTGTTTCTTTATAGTTCTTAAAGTCATTAAGTATATTGTGATTTACATCATATATTGGTGTAAAAGCACTACAAACTGAAATCGGTATAAATTGATTAATTACTCTAACTCCATAATCAAGAAAAATATCAAATTTTTTTGTAAGAAGTGAATGATCGAATAAGCTCTTTATTTTATTAATATGAAACACTCCAAGATAATGATTATATGCTATTATTACTAAAGGAATTAAAACGGCTTCATCCTTATTTTGTCCTTTAGAACATAGATCGGCAATCTTTTTGAAAACTTCATAAAAATGATTTTTTACAAAGTATTGTTTCAACAAAGCCCTATAGGAAAATAAAAAATTATGTTCCTTATTTAAAATATCTATTGGGTTGTTTTCAATTGGTTCAAAAGTTTCAAAATCATGTTTTGAACATAAACCGGGGTAAATAGTGGCTTTACTAATACCGATTTTTTCAATTGATGCTTTTGGCCTTTGGTGAGTTGTGAAGTCAGCTTTAAACATCAAGACATGTCTGGTCGAATCAGCTAACACCGAAATTAATGATTTTTGTATTGAATGCGATTTAATTGGCTTGCCAGAACATTCCTTTGAATTGGGATGAAAACATTTTGATTTTGGTTTTTGATAAAGAATTTCATAGAATCTACTAGTTATTTTATTGATCTCGTCTTTTGGCTTTAAAACAGAGTCTCCGTATTTTTTTCTTATTTCATCTAAGGACAAGTCAAAGTCTGGGTTATTTAGAAAAATTTTAAAAAGATCTTCTATTATATTTGGCATGAGTAATTCCCCATTCTTTTCTTAATATCGTTCTTGGGTTCCTTCGTCTATACCCGACAGTGTTGCAATACCTCTCAACGACTAAACTGCTCAATCCCTGTATATCTCTTTCCGGTGTCGGATGGTATAGAGAACAATTTGGTCGCCCTCAATGTCGTATCTGATGCGATAGGGCCAGGCCACCCAACGCCATTTGGCAAAGGCTTTGGCTTTTAGTTTTCGTTCTTGGCAGGGATTTTTTACCAGGGAATTTAAAGCCCGGCCTACCTTTTTACGATCATCAGGGGCGACCTTCTTTTTTAGATCTTTCAAGAAAGTGTTGGTGGGAACCAGCTTGTATTTGGCTTCGGACATCTATTATGCATGTAAGATCTTTTTAATGTCCTCTGCTGTCCCCACTTTACCTCTTTCTAACTCCAGTCTTGCCCTTTCTAAGTCCTTTTGAAACTTAGAATCCAACTTCTCGGTCATGGTATCAACCATATCCAGCAGATTCTCATAGTCTTCCACTGCCAACATAATCACCGCTGGTTTTTCCAGCTTGGTGATCAGATAGGGTTGATGACCATAACTTACCGTGTCCAGAATTTCTCCTAAGTTGTTGCGTGCTTTCTTTGCACTTACTATTTTGGGGATTTTAAACATAGGTTTCAATTTAATCCTCCTTGCTTAGGTATGGAGTTTACCTACTTTAGAATATAAAATATCCCCTAAGTTGTCAAGGCTTTTTCCTTACCCACTCTTTCAAATCTTCGCTATAGCTGGAGAGGTTTCCATCCTCTTAAAGGTCTCCTCTCTTCTCTTATTAGTTATCTTGGCATAGATGGCTGTGTTCTGGATATTCTTGTGTCCTAGGTGATCAACCTATACCTTAAGCACTCTCATCATTTCCAGCCACCTCCCCAAGAACCTTCATCGCACGAAATAGAGATCTTCTGAGGTTTAGTTGTAAGGGGGTTAAACCTTGTTCCATCCCCTTTTGTGAATTGCATTGCTCCTACACTATACGTTTGTCCCGAACGGACCCTTGAGACCCAGAGACTAAAACCACCTCCAAGATAACCAGGATTTATTGTGAAAGTAACATTTGACGAGTCAAAATCATCGTTGTTTGTGATCATAAACTGAGTGCCCGTAAATTCCACCGATGCTCTGAGCGAGTCTTGGAGAGGATTCTCACCTGAAAAATAAGAGATTAAAACACCAATTATTGCTATTACGAAGACGACAGTAAAACAACCCACGCACCCAAGAGGTGCCCCGTGCTCTCCACTCCACTTGGATGCTCTACTCCACTTGGATACACTCTTTTGGGGCGATGGTTCCATAGTTACCTCCAGTAAATAATTGGATTTATGTAATCAAACCCAAATAATACAAAAAGCAAGGGTTTTCCCTTGCCTTTTGTAGGGTGGTCTTGGAACTACCTGATTTTTTCTCAGAACTACTTGAGCAAAACCATCTTCCTCTCATTTAGCTCCTGTTATAATTTCGTGCAAAATCTTCTTTGCCCGAATATCTACCATTTGCCCAGAATTAGAATATTCATCGGCAATCTCCAACAACGCCAAGACTTTGTAAAATGGACGGTCTATATTTGTGACTATTCGGAGGCTACGGTGGTATTGTCCAGCCTTTGCATATCTTTCAGTAATGAAATATAACACCCTGTCTTTTATACTGGGATCCTCGATCGATTTGGCAAGAAGAAGGGCCGAGGCCAATATCTCCAAGCTTTTCTTCTTTTGTCCAGCTTGGACATATCCGCCAGCTATCTCGGCTAATACTTTGGCTCTGAAAGAAGGTCTGTCAAAATCCTCAATTTCTTTCACCGCCTGAAGAGCCTCGGATAGTATCTCTATGGCTTTCCCCTCTTCTCCAACTTCGGCATACTTGCTAGCTACAGTGGCTAATGCAGTGGGTTCTGATTCTCCAATGAAAAGAAAAGTCAAACTCTCAGTCAGTAGCCACATCGTCTTACCCTCAACAACTACCGTTTTGGCAACCTGAAGAGCCTCAGGTAGTATCTCTAAGGCTTTCCCCTTTTGTCCGATTTCCGCATAACCACTGGCTACCTCAGTCAATGTCTTGACTTTATAAGAACGATCCTCGGTGGTGGATTCCTACATTTTGGCAATCTGAAGGGCTGTGGATAATACCTCCAAAGCTTTTTCCTCTTTTCCAATTCGATTGTATGTGGTAGCTATCTCAACCAACTTGGTAACTCCTGATTGAGTTTCCATGCTTGAGGTAGCTTGTACCGTTCTGGCAACCCAAAAAGCCTCTGACAGTATCTCCAGAGTTTTTTCCTTTTGTCCGGTTTCATTATATCTGGTGGCTATCTCAATCAACGCCTTGGCTTCACTATCTGGTTTCTCTATTGTTTTGGCTATCTGAAAGGCGCGCTCGTATTCTCCAGTTTTCACGTACCCTCCAGCTATTTCAGCCAATGCCCTGGATTTGAAGTAAGGTTTATCACAGGCATATTCCAACTCCTTGATAAGCAGAAGGGTCTCGGATAATATCTTCAGAGCTTTCTCCTTTTGTCCAACTTTAGCGCACCCCCCAGCTATAGCAGCCAGTTTTGAGGCTTTCCAAAATGGGTCATACCTCAAGTAAGCTGAAGGGGCTTTCTTCTCAGTTTGCTGAAGGGTCATGAACAGTATCTTCAAGGCTCTCTTCTTTTGTCCAACTTTGACATACCGGGTGGCTACTTGGAGCAACCACTCGACTTTATCCACGGGCTCCGGTAGTCTTTTAGCGAAAAAGAGGGCACATGCAAGAGGACTTCCTTCAGCATAGACCCCTGCCTTTGCTTGGCAAATTTCAAGATTGGAGTAACTAATGAGTATAACTGTTCCCAAACAAACAATAATGATATGGGACAATGATTTTTTCATCCTACTGCCTCTTTCCTGCTTTTTAGAGCTTAAATTTCTCTCCTCTTTGCTAAAGCACAATATAACTGATTTTCTAATTTTTGGCACATGGGTTTTTCATTACAAAAACACCCCAAACGAAAAAAGGCACAACCGCACTCCCCACCATTAACAGAGTATCCGATTGTGCCTTCGACTCACAGACCCCTACGTTCTGCACGATAAGGCGACCCATACTGATGCTATGGGTCTCAATGAATTGTCTTTGGGTAGACAACATCCGCATCTTAGCCTTCCTGTGAATGTTCCTATTCTGCAGAGAAAGCCCAAATGAGGATCATCCCTTCCCAGATTCAGCTACTTTCAATATAACACTTCTTATTGGATATAGCAAGCACAAAATGTGGATAACCTGACTGAAACACCTACAAGGTTAGCACCCTTTGGCAGGAGGAGCCAAACAAAAAAGGGAGGAGCCCCTTCTCTCCTCCCTTATCAGGTTCTCTGTGCTTGAATGAGCAACCTACTTCAGGAGAACCATCTTCCTCGTCTGCACAAAATCACCTGCCTGAAGCCTGTAGCAGTAGATCCCGTGGGCGAAAGAATCCGACTTCTGACGTTTTTAAGTTTCAGTTCACAAAAATGCCATATGCAATTGGACATTTGGCTTTAACCCTTTTGTTCAAGGAATTTTTGCGGGTGGGTGTAACCAAAGGATAATTACATATCGAGGTGAAAATTCGGGGTTTTTTAACGGGCTAAAATTCGCCAGGTATCCCCACCCTGGCTTCCTCTTTCTCTTCTTTTTTCTTTCTTCCTCGCTTTCTCAGGACTGCAAAAGCCCCTAAGATGGAGGCGAAAAGCAGTGTGTTTTCACCCAAGGTCCCGTAACCTCTGAAGTCGAGGATTATGGACATAACTATGTTGGCTGCCCCTTTTTCAGATATTTAACGATTAAAAATGGAAAGTAAACCATATAACGGAGTCCGCCTACGGTGGAAATATTTCTCATCCCTCTTCTTACCTCCGAAATAAGTTCACGGACCACAATTTTCTCCTCAACCTCCCCAATCTCCTTCACCATGGCTAATCGGTGGATAGAATAAAAGCCAATTAAGAAAGCGAAGAAGAAGAAGAAGTCCCACTGTTGGAAGTTTAACGTTGGTATAATCAGTTCTCCCCCTGGACTTAGCCATTTTACGGTCAGAGAAAGCTCACGTCCGGCGAAAAAGTCGGCAAATCTACCACCCAAAACAGGGGCAATACCTGCTGCCAAGGAATTAACAAGGCTATTTGCGGCCAAATAGGCTGTGGCCTTTCCCTTTGGCGCTAATTTAAGCCCGATGTTCGCCGAAGCCAAGGTTACCCCTGCCGTGGAAATACCCGTGAAGATGTGTATAGCTACCAATAAGGGTATCGTTAGAATATACTTCTCGGGCATAGTGGTAAAGGTCCAGGCAAGGATGCACAACATGAACAAAGGACCGCTGACACGAAGGACCGATTTGTTGCTGAAACGATCTGAGAATCTTCCCCAGATTCGCAAAAATGCGAAACTGGTTAGTTGACTCAATACTGCAAAAGCGATAACAAATGACATATCCAGTTCTAACCTTTTCAGCATGTAGACCGTGAAAAACGGAGCAGCTAGATTGACGGCAAAATTCCAAGAACCCAAAAACATAATGAGGTTTTTGAAATTGGCATCCGTGAATGGCTGTAAGATTAACTTGAAAATTCTTGTCCTTTTTCCTTTAGCTGGCATAGCCGGTTCTGGTATGGTTGATATGAAGTAAACACCAAGTATACCCGCTAGGAATCCCAGGAAGAAAAGAATTGAATAGCCCCGTAACTCGTAACCAGGGAAAAGTTTCTTCCAGTGGTCAATATAGACTCCAGCGGCCAGGCTAAGGGCAATACCCAATGCCGTCGTTAAACTCATTCGTTTGGAGAAAAAAGCGCCCAGTCGATCTTGTGGCACGAGATCTCGCATCCAGGAGTTCCAACTGCTGTTCCCAACTGCAGCGAAGCCTGCATTTAGTGCTATAGCTACTAAGACCAGGGTTAAACTTGCTTGATGAGGGAATAAGAACGGGATTAAGGCAATTAACAACCAGAACACCCTACTTGAGGCCGCTGCATACATAGTAATTGCTCGCCTGACTCGGTATTTTTCCACCAAATAAATAGAAGGAATCTGAATCAACTGTGCTAAAGGTGGAATAGCAGCCAGAAGTCCAATAGTCGTGTTAGAGGCCCCAAGCTTCAAGGCAAAGGCGACCAAAAAGACGCCTCCCGTCAGTGTTCCCATCGCTTGAGAGGCCAGGCCATCCTTGATAACTGATCTAAGACCGGACTGGATTTCCTCGCCGGTCAAAGCATCTTTAACTGCGAACCCCATGTTGTCCCCCTGACAACCATAAGCATAACTTCGATATATATATAGACATCAATCGTCTCTTTGAGCTAAGTATTGCTATCCTCCCTGAAAAGCGCCTTGAGGGTATCAAGAGGGCCATAGACAACAAGTCTGTCGCCCTCTTTTATTCCCTCCTTGGCCTTGAGGATAGGGATCCAGCCTTTGCCTCGTTCGATACCCAAAACCAGTAATCCTCTCTCGGTTAATTTACATTCTGACAGAGAATTGCCGGCAAACGGGCACGTCTCCTTTACAATTGCTCGCACCAAACCATAGCCTTCCATAAGATGAAGAAGATCCTAAGTTGCAGCTTCCTCAAAGGTAGCAGATCTCATCAGTTTGTTTTCCACAAAGCTCTCCATCTTCTCATAAGCTTCTTACGGGTTACAACTCTGTAGATCACATATATCCCTATGAGCAGGATTAAAACATTGATGGGAAGTTTGTAGCCTTTACTTGTAGCAAAGGAGGATGTAGCCGTTACAATAACTGTAACAATTCCTGCATTTCCCAGAATCATAAGCCAAGTGATAATTCGTCGCCTTACCGGATGGTTCAGGACAAATTCTGCTTCCTTTGTGGTAAATCCCGTTCCCGAGAAAGATGAAAGGGCCTGAAACCTTGCTCTTTTCTCATCCATACCAGTCATCATTAAGGCGATGGCAGCAGCTCTTACCATGAGAAAAGAGACAAAAATTACAAACAAAGTAGGCAGGAGAAAATATAGGCCCCTCATTTTAACAATCTTCTATTGAGCCACCCCGGTAAACCAAGGAGGCATGTTTACAAAAATGTGATACTTAGCATTAAGGCGAATCATATCCTGACAACTCATGTTTATCAGTATTTTGTCTTTTGAGCTCATTGGCAAACCAGACCACGCGCTGGGGAAAGGCTATCTCTATCCCCTTTTCTTCCAGAGCCTTTTTTATTTTCCAAAGCAGCTCCATCTTGAGCCCGTACCAATCAGTAATAGGTGCCCAGACCCTTACAATGACATTGACAGAGTTATCTCCGAGATTATCAACAAAAGCCTGCGGTGGGGGATTTTTAAGAGCAAAGGGGTACCCTTCGATGAGATTCTTAATTATGGCAATAGCCTTATCAGCATCATCGCTATAGCGTATTCCCACCACATATCCAAACCTTCTGGCAACATTGCCAACATAGTTGGTTATGCTCGTGGTGAAGACCTTCTGGTTGGGTATCCTGACGTATAGTCCATCATAAGTTCTAACGGTGGTGGAGATGATGCGAATGTCTTCTACAAAACCTCTTATCTGGTCTATATCTACCTGATCACCAATCTTTATCGGTCTCTCGATCATCAGGAAAAGACCAGATACTAGGTTACCTACTATGCTCTGACTGGCAAAACCTATAACTAATCCAGCTATACCTCCAGCAACCATTAAACCAGAGAGGTTTACGCCGAGAATAGTAAGGGCCCAAATTATGGCAATAACGATAATACTGTAGGAAACTATTTTGCGGATAATCTCTAAATGTTCTCTTCCTACCTTATCCTTAAGGGACCTCCTGAGGCTAATGGCCACCCATTTGGATACAAAAACTGCAATCACCATAATCGCCACTACTATAAGAAGATCAAGAACGGTGACACTGCCGTAGACAACTGCGTTGGGTATCATAGACCTCCCTCCATTATGAATTTGCTCGTGGTTATGGCAAGTCTCCTTGCAGTATAGAGCTCCAGAGAGTTCTCCATTCCCTTTTCAAGAGGCGAATCAATGAAATCAGTTTCTGCGCTTCGTTTACCCATTAGCTTTAGCTCCGACTTCATAGAAACCTTTTTATCATTGTAATATATTTTCATACCATAGGCATTAAAAACAGCCTTGCTTACCTCAATCCACTTGGCGGTTGTATTTCTTATGCTGAGCTGTAATACCCCTTCCTTCAAGGGATCTCCAATGGGTATCGAGGAATGAACCTTACTCCCCCAGTATCGGCAAATAACGCCACTCCTGGGATCTCCGTAGAGGGTAAATTTCTGCTTTGTGATGGTGAAGATATCACAGATTTCAAAGTGTTCATTTTGGGATACGAAGATCCCGATTTCCACGGGAAAGGTGACGAAAACCTCTCTGGTTATCTTGGGCTCAATCAGAAGAGCCTTTTCGAAATGTATGAGGAGATATGGCGTTATCTCTTTGGGCGTGTTCACCGGCTCAATGGGGTTGATGAGGATCTTGTCGTTGGAGGTAAGGAGGGTTTTTTCCACCTTCTCACTGCCGCTTTCTCGTTTGTACACCAGAGCCTCCCCCTCTTTTTTGATATGCAGAGAGATCCCTCCTTTCTCAATTTTTAAAGGCACCTTGTGTAAACCGAACATAATACCCTCCTTTAGAATTTGGGCTATGTGGCGATAGAATCAATCGATGAAGTGAAAATCCGGGTTGCAGGATCTTAATAAGCCGATCTGGCAGAGAAAAAGAGAAAGCCATCAAGGCCCGGTAACAAAGTGGGTACAAGAGAATGCATTACGTCTTCTATGATGCAAAAAGCGTAATTCCCTGTTACGTTTTTTACTTAAGGGAATTGGCGCGATTCACAGGCCAATTCCAGGATATGTGACATTAGCAAAGGTTTCCGTTTTCATTGATGGGGAACCAAGAGTATTTCATCAAACTTTATTATCATTTCCGTGCCTTGGGGAAGTTTCACCTCTTTCATATCTGATAGAATGACTACACCTGTGCCTGCTGCTGCCCCAATGATAAAGCCCTTCTGAGTCCCATCTTTTCCTAAAGTCTTGCTACCCATCAAGGCCCCCACAATAGCACTGCCACCGACTACCTTGGCATCCCGCATTGCCTTGCCCTTTATTTTTACAGCGGCGCTTCCTTTTCGAGTGTCCAAGCTTGCTGCTAAAGGAA
>Ga0315544_1002523_pt1 | contig 12774 bp, 9 predicted proteins | sample SalMarSW160130MG_2_FD_202543 | JGI IMG/M metagenome (GOLD analysis project Ga0315544, IMG submission 202543) | Salt marsh sediment microbial communities from the Plum Island Ecosystem LTER, Massachusetts, United States - Salt Marsh Sediment SW1601-130 ... | reverse complement strand
TAAAAGTAGTCCGCCTTATCATTGGGCGGGGATTCCGTAATCATCAGGACTTTTATTTTTTCGGGGTCGATTTCCGCGGAAGGGAGCATATAGTTATTTTTATTTATATCCGTGCAGGGGAAATCAGCGCATTTTATATTATCGGTGATTTTCATCTTGAGTCTCCTTACGACGCCCGGCAGGCTATCTCGGCGATGTCGCCTCTATATCCTCCCCGTACTCTTTAGCGGCATCTTCGAAGATGTCATCCTCGATGACGACAAGGTCATCGGCGCCCACGGCCAGGCTTTTTTTGATAACCGCCTTGGGTACGGACTTACCGGCGCTGATTACCGTTATTTTGGCGGGGTGCTGCTCCTTAACCTTGAGGGCGGCTTCGAGGGAGTTCTCGTCGTAAGGATTCAGGACCGGAGGGACGCCCTGACCGGGGAGGGCGCGCCGTCCTTCGGGGTCGATTTTAAAGGTGGAGGCGGGAGCTTCCGGGTCGGTGACTACCTTTACGCAAACGATGATATTTAACGTATCCATGATTTTTCACCGGGCGCTTGATAATAGAAGAAGCGATATATCGCTTGAACTCCGCCATATAATACTTTTTTCAGAACGCTATCGTCAACCTCGTGAGGGGATACATCCAAAGAAAATAAAACAGCCGACTGCTTGATTTTTATGGATTTTTCTGCATAGAATTGATATACGGTCTAAATACGGGCGGTTAGCTCAGTGGTTAGAGCGCTTGCTTCACACGCAAGAGGTCACAGGTTCAAGTCCTGTACCGCCCACCATGCCTGATAAGCCATCGTTTTTCCGCTTCGACGGCCTACCGCATAAGGCTGGGGAGGCAGGTGGCTATCTGCCTGTCTTTAACCTAGAGGTTCGCTAGTACTGCCGCGTGAATATTATTCTGACCGGCCCCAGCCTTTTTAATAGACCCTCGTAAACGTCGCGCCGGGCCTTTAAAATTACCGCTTCCTCGAAGAGCCCCGGTTTTCCTTTCCTGCGACCGAATCGGTTTTCCGCGTAGGCTCTCACTATATCATCGAGGACTGCGGCCTGCGTGGGGAATTCCGCCGCTAGAACGGCGGCAAATTCATACGGCGTCTGCTGCGGCCTGGGCTCCAGACCCGCCATGGAGGCAAGTCTGCACATTTTGGAATATATGCCTGACGCCAGGTGCTCTCGGTCCACCCGCCAGAGCCAGCGGTAGAACACCGACCGTAAAACCAGAAGCACAGTTGCCATGAACAGGCTGATAACTACGACTATCAGTAAAATAAACATGGCCTGTTTCAGTTCTTCGGCGAAAGGCAGGCGGGCCCTGTAGATCGATGGTTTTGGTTCCGGCGCATCCTGGCTGATGCCGTACATCTGGTACCAGTATGGTAATATCTGCCATGGCTGCAGTATATCCCGCTGCGGTTGTTCGGGTGGGGGGCCGGCGGCTGCCCACGGTGTCTCGATTGATATCCGGCTGCCCGCGCTGCCGGGGGTCGCTTCCAGGTCAACCCACCCATAGCCGGTGAAATATGCCTGCGGCCAGGCATGATAGTGTTTATTACGCAGGATATACTCTCCTTCGTGCTCGCCGGGTTCGACGGGAACGTACCCGACGGCAAGCCTCGCGGGGACATCGACCGAACGTAGCATAACCGTCATCGCCGAGGCAAAGTAAAGGCAAAAGCCGGATTTCTGATTAAACAGGAAATGCCGCATGCCGTCGACGCCCGCCGGCGGAGCCTCGATTTCTGCTTCATACGAAAACCGGGACAGGTAGTTATCTATTGCTAATACCTTTTGATAGGGGGTTTCGGCACCGCTGGTGATATTTTCGCTCAACAGCTTTATCTCGTCGGGGAAATCGGCGGGTAACCGCAGGTACTGGTACGAGATTGACGATGGATAATCTCCATCTACCCGGGATAAAGCCCCGGGTGACAGGGAAGGGATGTCGGAGGTTACGGTATAGTGTTCTCCGGGGCCGAGTACGCGGGGCGCCGTCACCGATACGATGTCTCCGTAGCTGGTGCCTACCATGGCGTCTGTGTCAGAAGACACGTAGTTGCCGGACATCAGCAGGGCGTCTGTTTTTATATTGGTGGTTACCGTATAGGTTATCCTATCATAGTTAACGGAAGCCCCGAAATCATCCCAGGACACTTCTTCTTCCGGTAAATATGCGGTAATCGGGCGGTTGCTCCAGCCTTGAGAAGTGTAGGTATCGTATATTTTCACCCGCCAGTAAGAAGGTTGCGGGGAACGCACCACAAACTCAATCTGCTCTTTCTGCTTCCAGGTCTTGCCGAACTTCAGGTCCTGGCGCGTCATGCTCGTATTCAAAGGCTGCTTCGCGGGTACCCTGGCGAACAAGTTAAAAAAAGAATCTTCCAGGTCATGCCCCCAGAGCATTTTAGTAGCTATAAATGTCTGTATCTGCGGGAGACGCACCTCCGGTACTATCCGGGCGATGGAGACTGCCGCTATGATTACGCATAGTAACAGGGTAATCATGTAGAACGAACCTCGCGCGGGGGAGCGGGCGGAATGCTTTAACATATATTTCCGTTTGACTATGCGTGTCCAGGTGATGAGCAGGATAGCCGCGATGAAGTAAAGGCCGAAGAAATAATAATAATTATCCGGGAGGTTGCTTAAATTCGCCAGGATAATAAGTGCGCCCAGGCAGACGGCTACCCAGGCGTTCTTCCGTCGTGTAATAAACCACGTCGAGAAATAGCCCGTTATCCATACCAGAAGGGAGAGAAAAACGGCAAAGGCTATCGTCTCCGTTGCGGCCAGCCGGTAAGTCTGCCAGGCCGTTATACAGCCGCCGATGCCCAGCGCGGCGATATGTGCCGCTATACCGGGGAGTCGGCTCCTGATAAGCAGACCGGCCGCCAGCATCGATAGGACGAGTATCAGTGATAACGCGGGTTGGGGGGTAATCCACCGGGCCAGTTCCAGCGAGAGGACCGCAATTTCCAGGACGATGAAAAGCAGGATGATGCTTACCCACGCCTGCCGGTTTTTTAACCAGGACTTTATAAATGTCTTCTTTATATCGTTGTTGCTCACTGCTACGTTTTCCCTCTGATATACTGGACCCGTGAGGAGTGCAGCTGGCTGTCCAGCGCTCGCGGTATATCCATTCCCTGCCTCACCACGTAGACGTTAATGCCGCTGGAGTTGAGGGCGCGCGCGTTATTGGCCGGAGAATCCACGCCGCCGAAGCTGAAGGAATCCAGGAGTATGGCGGTAACTTTGGCGCGGCGGTCGATGATGGGACGCAGCGGCAGGGCTATCCCCGGATTTACGGAGGGCATGATAACAACCACGATAGAGCCCGCCCCGAAATGTTCCGCTCTTGCAGCCAGCAGGTTATCGATGGACACCTCGCCCGTGGCCTTCAGCAGGGCCAAGGAGTGCAGTATATACTGCAGGCGTTCCTCTCCGGCCTCCGGCGACAGCAGAAAAGAACGGTTGCCTGCCGCTATCAGCCCCACCTTTTTACCCGCGGAGAGATATTTTTTCGCCAGCGAAGCGGCTATGGTGACGCCGTATTCCTCGGTGGTTTCGTTGCCCTCCCCCAGCTGGGAGGCGCGCCGCATATCCAGGACAATCCAGATTTCATTGTAACCGTATCTGGTGAGGTCGGGGTCGAACTCCCTGACCATAAGATTCCCGGTATGAGCGGTGGTATGCCAGTGGATGTGGCGGAGACTATCGCCGTTGACATATTCACGCACGCTGGAAGCGTTGGGACTGGCCTCGCTATCGAGCCACCGGCCCGAGCCGACTCCGCTGCCCTGCCGTGGCGTTCTTTCGAAGAAAGGCAGTTCCAGCGTCTCCGGGTAAACGGTAATTTCCTGGTGCTCCCCGATGCGCCGCTCCACGGGGAAAAAGCCGAGGGGGTCGGTTACCCTTATCTTGAGAGCGCCGGCGCCGTATCGCCCTCGCTTACGACAGTAGACTTCGGTTCGCCAGGTATAAGAGCTCCGTGATGAAAGACTGACGCCTGGTTCGTTCCGGTAACCGGGTAAATCGGTATCCTCCCGCACTTCAATCAGCGGAGTGGGTATCACGCTTGGATTGGTCAGGGTAAATTCCTCTTCGAAGCACTCGCCGACCTGTAAAAAACGGGGTAATTTTTCAACGCGGCAATGAATGCCGCGGGCGGCCATGCGCGACCATAAATAACTCAATAGCAGTACTACCACGAGAAATATAAAGAAGCGCCAGAGGAGGGTAGCGACTCCGGAAAGAGCCGCTATCAGGATGAGAAGGAGAATAATAATCAGAACCCAACGACTTTTCATGCCTTTTCAACCCGGGGTGGCAGGTCTTATAGCTTCACCCCCGGAAGCGTCACTGCTGCCGCTCGGGGATTGTGCCCGGCACGGGCACTGTTTCCAGTATCTCGGCGATTATCGCCCGGCTGTCTTTGCCCGGCGTCTGGCCGCTGGCAGAAAGTAAAGAGCGGTGGGCCAGGGCGGGGCCGGCCAGGGCCTTGACATCGTCGGGCAGTACATAATCGCGTCTCTGGATAAGCGCCCTTGCCTGGGACGCGCGGAAAAGCGCCAGCGAGCCGCGGGGAGAAGCCCCGAGAAATATCGAGGGGTGCTGGCGGGTTGCCTCCACCAGTGATACCATGTATTGCTTGACCGTGTCATCCACGTAAATATTTTTTACGGTTTCCTGAATCATTAAAACATCGGAAGCATCCACTACGTAGTCGATTTGCTCTATAGGATGCACATACTGCTGGCTTTCTACTATGGCTATTTCTTCGGGCGGAGTGGTATAGCCGAGGCTTATCCGCAGCAGAAACCTGTCCAGCTGTGCCTCGGGGAGGGGGAATGTCCCTTCGAACTCTATGGGATTCTGGGTGGCCAGAACGTGGAAGGGCGAGGGCATTTTTCGGGTAACGCCGTCCATGGTAATCTGTTTTTCCCCCATGGCTTCCAGCAGGGCGGACTGTACTTTGGGGGTGGCCCGGTTGATTTCGTCCGCCAGTAATACCTGGGCCATTATCGGGCCGGGACGGAACTCGAAATCGCTGGTTTTCTGGTTGTAAACCGTAACGCCGGTAATATCGCTGGGAAGCATATCGGGCGTGAATTGAATCCTCCGGAAGTCGCAGTTAATCGATTTTGCCAGGCTCCGGGCCAGCATTGTCTTGCCGACGCCGGGTATATCCTCGATGAGCAGGTGACCCCCGCTGATTAACGTTATCACCGCCAGGTCTACCGCTTCCGTCTTGCCGACCATCACCTTTTCCATGTTCTGCACTATTTTTTCGGCCAATTCTTGGGCTTTGGTTATGCTGCTGTCCATCTTTACCTGTCCGGGGTGCCTCTCCAGTATTAAGTTTATACTATATGTACTCCCTGCTTCGAGTATATCATAAGGATGAAATTACTAACAAAAATCCCCTGGAAAATACGTTGTTGTCTATACGCTCCGGTATTCATTTTCTTGCGGCTCGCTTTGACTTTTGCCGTAAAAACTCATTATCATAATCAAGCGTGTATCCGATTAAAGGAGAGTTAGGTCTATGGCCGTTGACAAACGATTTGAAAAGCTGATGGAGCCCGGTCGAATAGGGTCGGTAAAAACAAGGAACAGGATAATAAAGACGGGCGCCGGGATGATGATGTGGCATGAAGATGATACCCACATGAACGAGGCGATGAAGGCATTCTACGAGGGGATGGCCAGGGGCGGCGTGGGCCTGCTGATTGTCGAGTCCCCCACCATCGATTACCCCCTGGGCGCGCGCTGGAGGGCGCGTTACCGCATCGATGATGATAAATATATCAAGGGTCTTAGCGAGCTGGTACAGGTTATCCGCAAGCACGACTGCCCAACCTTTATGCAGATGAACCATGACGGCCCGTGGCAGCGGATAATCTTCGAGCCGACGGCTCTTTCTCCCGGCCCGCCGATTGCCGCCTCGCCGGTGAGTATGAGTTCGGATAACGACTTTCATAACGAAGTGCCGCATGAACTCACCATTGAGGAAATAGAAGAAATTATCGATAAGTTCGCCAGCGCGGCGGTGCGGGCGGAAAAGGCGGGATTTCAGGGAGTGGACATTAATTCCGCCAGCAGCCACCTGGGACATAACTTCCTCTCTCCGTTCTGGAACCGGCGTCAGGATAAGTATGGCGGGAGCCTGGAAAACCGGGCGCGGTTCATGGTTGAAATCATACAGGAAATTAAAAAACGCCTGGGGCAGGACTTCCCCGTTTCCGTCTGCATCAACGGTATGGAAATCGGCCGAATCGTGGGAGTGGATAACGAAAAATGCATGACGCCTGAATACAGCCGGGGAATAGCCCGGGTACTGCAGGAAGCCGGCGCCGATAATATTCATGTCAGGAGCCACTGGCTGGGACGTCATGTTGCCGCCTATCTCCCGGAGCTGTTTTGTTATCCCGAGTGCCCCGTGCCCCTGAAGGATTTCCCCAAGGAATACGATAGGAGCCGGCGCGGGGCGGGCGCTAATATCCTCCTGTCAGAGGGGATAAAAAAAGCGGTATCTATTCCGGTTATGGTAGTCGGCCGGCTCGACCCCGTACTCGGGGAGGAAGTCCTGCAAAAGGGTATGGCGGACTTTATCGGTATGACGCGGCGTCTGATTGCCGACCCCGACTTTCCCAACAAGGTCGCCGCGGGTAAGCTGGACGATATCGCCCCCTGCACCGCCTGCGATAACTGCCTGGGGAGCGGGCGCTGCCGAATCAACGCCAACCTGGGCACGGAATATAATACCTATGAGAAAGCGGAGAAGAAAAAGAATGTCGTGGTGGTCGGCGGCGGGCCGGCCGGACTGGCGGCGGCCAGGGTGGCGGCTTTAAGAGGCCACGATGTCGCCCTTTATGAAAAATCGAGTAAGCTCGGCGGGCTGCTCTCGATGGCGGCCATGGTAAAGGGAACCGAGATTGAGGACCTGCCCGCCTTCGTTCGTTATTTTGAACGCCAGATTACCGAACTCGGCGTGAAAATAAACCTCGGCAGGGAAGTCGCTCCGTCGACGATAGAAGAGCTTAAACCCGATGCGGTTATCCTGGCTACGGGAGGCATGGCCGTTATCCCGGGAATACCGGGTATCTACGGGCGCAACGTGGTCAATGGCGCCGTCCTGCACCAGCGACTGAAGATGTTTTTAAAGTTTTTCGCGCCGCAAACCTTGAGATGGCTGACCCATTTCTACCTGCCTGTCGGCAAGAGAGTGATTGTCATCGGCGGCGGTATCCAGGGCTGTGAGGTGGCTGAATTCTTCACCAAGCGGGGCAGGAAAGTGACCATCGTGGAAAAAGCCGACCGTCTTGGAGAAGGCATGGTGGATGTCCACCTGGGTTATCTCCTTACCTGGTTCAAGGAGAAGGGCGTAACCACGATATCCGGGGTTAAGGAGTACGTGGAAATAACGGCTAAAGGACTGACCATCGTTACAAAAGAAGGGGAAAGACAGACCATCGAAGCCAATACCATCGTAACGGCCATTCCATTGATGAAAAATACCGAACTGCTGGAGAAGCTCGAGGGTAAAGTGCCCGAACTCTACACCGTCGGAGATTGTAAGGAGCCCCTCCTGATAGCGGACGCCGTCGGCGATGGCTCGCGCACGGCCCGCGCTATCTAGCTTGGTGTAAATACTGCCGTATTCTTGACAGCCGTGCCGGGTGCGGATATTATTCAACCGATATGACCGCGCTGGTATTTGTTAAGGACCTCATCGTCGCCACGTTAAGCCAGATGGCCTCCCTGTTCGCGGGTGTCTTTATTTTCGGCCTGCTGATTCATTGCATCTCGCAGCTTACCTTCAAGTCGCTGGAAAGGACTTTCGGGAGCAAAGGGGTGTATTTCGTGGCCTGGCTGGGCACGCCGATTCACGAACTGGGACACGCCCTTTTCTGCATTATATTTCTTCACAGAATCGTGGATATCAGGTTCTTCAAGCCGGACCCCGTTACCGGGACGCTGGGATACGTTTCTCATACGTGGAACAAAGGGAATCCCTGGGCGGTGCTGGGGAATTTCTTCATCGGCATCGGGCCGGTGCTGCTCGGATGTGCAGTGCTCTTCGCCACGTTTTACTTCCTGATTCCGGACAGCGCGCAGGTGTGGGACTCTATCATTTTCAAAGTCGGTGAAATCGGCGAAAGCAACTCGATGGGTGACTACTGGTCGGTTTTCCAGAGCTCGTCGCTGGCCCTGGTCAAGATAATATTCACCCTCTCCAATCTGGCCTGCTGGCAGTTCTGGGTCTTTGTATATCTCTCTATCTGCGTCGCCTCGAACATCAGGCTAAGTCTGTCCGATATCAAAGGGTCTTTATCGGGACTGGGCTGCATCGTTCTTATATTTCTCTTGATAAATTTCCTGGGGCTTATCACCGGTTTCGGCAGCGAGAAATTCTTCCCGTTGACGGCCTCGTCGCTCGGCGTGGTCTACAGCCTGTTCATACTCGCCTTAATCATGGTGCTGCTCGGATTCATCGTCATTTTTCCTGTGTCGGCGGTTGTTTACAGGTTGAAATATAAGACCCCGTTGAATCCGTTTTGAAGCGTTCCGCGTGATGAGAGGGGAGACTGAAAGCGGTATGGACGGACTTCTTGCTGAAGGACATTACGTGAAATATCAAGTATGTTATAATGCAGAGTTGAAAAGGTATTCATGTTATGCAAGCGGTTGAAGTCAGTCACGTAGTCAAGTCGTTCGCGGATAAAGTCGCGGTTGATGACCTGTCGTTCGCGGTGAACCAGGGCGAATTATTCGGGCTAATAGGCCCCAACGGCGCGGGCAAGACCACCACCATCAGGATGATGATGGACATTATCAAACCCGATTCCGGCGAGGTGACCGTTTTCGGTGAGAAGTTCGGCGAGACCACCCTGAATAAACTCGGCTATCTGCCGGAGGAAAGGGGACTCTACAAAAAGCTGAAAGTGCTCGATTCTATCACCTACCTTGCCTCACTCAAGGGCATGGACCGCCGCCCGGCGGAAGAAAAAGCCGGTGAACTACTCGAAAGAACGGGCATGTCATATACCAGGAATATGAAAATCGAAGAAATGAGCAAAGGCATGGGGCAGATTATCCAGTTCATCGTTACCATTGTCCACGACCCTCAACTGGTTATCCTGGACGAACCTTTTTCCGGCCTCGACCCGGTAAATACCGAGCTTTTAAAAGAGATATGCATCGACCTTAAGAACCAGGGTAAAGCCGTGATTTTAAGTGCCCACCAGATGAACCAGGTGGAGGAGCTCTGCGACCGTATTCTGATGGTTAACAACGGGCGCGCCGTCCTTTACGGCGACCTGTCTGAAATAAAATCGAATTATAAAGGCAATTCCGTCCTGCTCGATGTAGAAGGTGAACCGGGTGACTTACCGGGGGTCGCTGAAAAACGTGCCCATAAGGGTTATGTTGAACTGGTGCTGGACGGAAAGACAACCCCCCAACAGCTGCTGGAACGCCTGGTAAGCAGCGGTAAGGTGGTCAATCGTTTTGAAATGGCGACCCCTTCCCTGAATGAAATATTCCTGAAAGAGGTAGGGAAAAATAAAAAATAAGACACTGCTGATATGCAAACATGAATTCCTGTTTACGATAAAGCGGGTTGGGTTTATCGTGATGACCCTCATCGTGCCGGTGCTGGCTCTACTGGCTATCGGCATCGTCCAGCTGGTATCGGTAATCATCGAGCCGGCGGAAGTAGAAACAACCACCATCGGGTACGTCGATGAAATCGGTGGATTCGAACAGTATACGGTTCAGGATCCTATCGAGCTGGTACGCTACCCCACGCAGGACGAGGCGACCGCTGCCTTACTCGCGGATGATGTTTCGGAATATTTCGTCATTTCAGCGTCTTATACGTCAACGGGACTGGTAAACCGTTATACCCTGGAGAAACAGCTGGAACCTCCCCCGGGAATTCAGTCCGCTATTAAAAGGTTCCTTACGAGTAATATATTGACGGGGAAGGTGCCCGAGAATACTATCCAGCTCGTTGAAGCCCCGCTATATCTGACGACTACCAGGCTTACCGAGACCGGGGCCGTAGCCACCGAGCAGGGCGGGTATGAAAACCTTATCATTCCCGCTATTTTTAGCCTGCTATTAGCCCTCTCCCTGAATTTCTTTGCCGGTTATATGGTACAGGGATTGGGAGAGGAGAAAGAGAGTCGGCTTATCGAGGTATTATTGTCCTCCGTTACTACCCGGCAACTACTCGTTGGAAAGGTATTAGGACTGGGTGTCGCCGGGCTGGTACAGGTGGCTGTCTGGCTGGTCTCACTGCCACTCTTGCTGAACCTGGCGTCATCGACTTTCGGTGGTTTTTTCAGCACTATACAGATACCGGGTAACTTCATCATTCTCGGTATAGTCTATTTCATTCTCGGTTACTTGTTGTTCGCCGCTCTATCGGCGGGTGTCGGCGCCGTCAGCCCCAACGCCAGGGAAGGAGTGCAATTATCTCTGATTTATTCTATGTTTGCCATCGTACCTCTCTGGTTCTCGTCCTTGTTGATGATATTCCCCAAGAGCTGGATATGGACTGTCCTGTCTATTTTCCCCGTCACGGCTCCTGTGGAAGTGATGTTAAGGCTGGGCGTAAGTGAAATTCCCGCCTGGGAGATGGCGGTGAGTCTGGTGTTGCTGGTGCTCTCCATCATCGGCGTTCTGGCATTGTCCACGAGGATTTTCAGGGTGTACCTGCTGATGTACGGTAAGAGGCCCGCCCTAGGTGAGGTTTTACGGAATATCAGGAGTGAATAGCCCCGGCACAGCCTGAAGGCTAGCTTGAACATCGTGATTTTATCTGTCATACCGTATCAATCCCGTATAGTTGTAATAGCGCGCAGGTTTTGCTATTGTTTTTAAGTACAGAGATGTCGTAAGGGGGAGGCCCGTAATATGCACGATATGCATGAGAAACACAGCATATCAGAAAGCCTGATTGAGAAGGGGTACCGGCTGACGCCGCAGCGCATGATGATTCTCTCGGCGATGGAGAGCAGCAGCGACCATATCAGCGCCGAGGAAATTTACGCCCAGGTAGCGGCCAAGTACCCCAATGTCAATATCTCGACCGTTTACCGCACCCTCGAGCTATTGAAAAAGCTCGGCCTCGTCTACGAGATTAACCTGGGAGAGGGGCGCATACGCTATCACGCCGAGGGCAGCGGGCACCATCACCACCTGGTCTGCCAGGGCTGCGGCGCGATTATTGATATCGATGAATCAGCCCTGTCTTCTCTCAAGGACGTGATACTGCGCGATTACAAGTTCCAGGCGGAATTGAGGCACGTGGGTATCTTCGGATACTGTGAGAAATGCCGCCGCAAGCGTTCCGGAGGGGGTGGCAAAAAGTAATGCCCGGCAAGCGCAGGGAGAAGTGGCAAAAGGATTACCTGGAGCCGACCTTGAAACGTTTCCCGGAAAGGCAGCCGGAATTCGACCTCGCCTCCGGCGTTGAAATTCAGCCCCTTTACACCCCTGACGACCTTGAAGGCATCGACCTTGAAGAATCTATCGGTTATCCCGGGGAGTACCCCTTCGGTCGGGGTATTCAGCCCACCATGTACCGGGGCCGACTCTGGACGATGCGTCAGTACTCCGGCTTTGCCTCGGCGGAGGAATCGAACCGCCGTTACCGCTACCTGCTGGAGCAGGGGCAGACCGGACTAAGCATTGCCTTCGACCTGCCCACCCAGATTGGCTACGACTCCGATAGTCCGGTGGCGCGCGGCGAGGTAGGCAAGGTGGGCGTGCCCATCGATACCCTGCGCGACATGGAAGTCCTTTTTAATGACATACCGCTGGACAAGGTCAGCACCTCGATGACCATCAACGCCACCGCCCCCGTCCTGCTGGCGATGTATATCGCCGTCGCCCGAAAGCAGGGCGTCGACCTAAAGCAGCTCGACGGAACCATCCAGAACGATATCCTTAAAGAGTACATCGCCCGGGGCACCTATATATTCCCTCCCACCCCCTCCATGAGGCTGACCACAGATATTTTCAAGTATTGCAGCGAATATCTGCCCCGCTGGAATACCATCAGCATCAGCGGCTACCATATCCGAGAGGCCGGTTCGACGGCCGTGCAGGAAATCGCTTTTACCCTGGCCGACGGTATCGCCTACGTGCAGGCGGCTATCGAACGCGGACTGGACGTGGACGACTTTGCTGGGCGGCTTTCCTTTTTCTTCGATGCCCATAACAATCTATTGGAAGAAGTGGCCAAGTTCCGCGCGGCACGGATTCTCTGGGCTAAAATAATGAAGGAGAGGTTCGGCGCGAAGAACCCGCGCAGCTGCATGCTTCGCTTTCATACACAAACGGCCGGCTGCTCCCTTACCGCCCAGCAGCCCCTGAACAATATCGTCAGGGTCGCCGTCCAGGCGCTGGCGGCCGTGCTCGGTGGAACGCAGTCGCTCCACACCAACTCCTACGACGAGGCTTACGCCACTCCCTCCGAGGATGCCGTCACAACGGCTTTACGCACGCAGCAGATTCTGGCTGGCGAGAGCGGCGTGGCCGATTCGGTAGACCCGCTCGGCGGGGCATGGATGGTGGAGAAGCTTACCCGGGATATGGTCGCGGCGGCGACGGGATATATTGATAAAATCGATTCTCTCGGCGGGGCGCTGGCGGCCATCGGGAAAGGTTACCCGCAGCGGGAAATCCAGGAGAGTTCCTACCGTTACCAGAAGGAAGTGGAAGCGGGAGAAAGAACCGTCGTGGGAGTGAACAAAT
>Ga0315544_1002521_pt1 | contig 12780 bp, 19 predicted proteins | sample SalMarSW160130MG_2_FD_202543 | JGI IMG/M metagenome (GOLD analysis project Ga0315544, IMG submission 202543) | Salt marsh sediment microbial communities from the Plum Island Ecosystem LTER, Massachusetts, United States - Salt Marsh Sediment SW1601-130 ... | reverse complement strand
CTATGAGGACATCACCTGTATCCTACCCCCATAGGAGAAGATAAAAGAGAACTCTGTGAACTTAACTGTAGCTGCGTTGTGAACAGTCTAGCTATGACCACCTCTCTATGAAGGATATGTTTACTGGTTTATCTCCCGATATAGATTGAGTGCCTCGTCAAAGTTAAGAGACTTGGAATACTTCTCTACCATTGAGATTTGCTCCCACCCTCCAAGAGATTGCACTACCCTAGTAGATAGTCCTGACTTGACCTGATGGACACAGAAACCACGCCTATATGAGTGGGCATTGCACTGAATACCAGTCTCAGCCTTTAGCCGTTTCAACATAGTCTGAGCACCACCTTTGTTAAGTTCAAAGCTATCATGACTGTCAAACCATTCTCTCACGATGCCATTACCAGCTAGAGCCTTACGATAGCGATTGCCTTTGCCCAGGACAATCACAGTTCCCTCTTGCCAATTGAAGTCCTTAGCCCTAATATTGAGAGCTTCACTTATCCTTGTGCCTGAATGCCATAGGAAGCTGATAAGAGCCTTGTCTCGTTCACAATGACAATGGCTTACCAGGATTTCTAGCTGTTCCTTTGATACAGCAGGCAATAGCTTCTTCTGTGTCTTAGGTGGTGAGACCTTATCGATAACATTCTCTGATATGTAGCCATTCCGATACAGCCATCGGGATAATGCTCTGAGACACGAGTAGAATTTAGCCCTACCATTCTGGCATGTAAGGCTTGCTAGATAGGCATTCATGCCTTCAGGGGTGATATGATAGCCAACGAAGTTGTCCAGGGTGTAATGATAGCTCTCAATGCTCCTATGGCTTGCCCCTTGTGGTCGGGATAGGATAAACTTCTCCAGTAGCTCCGTTGTGAACACTTGTGAACATTTAGCTTTGAAAGTTGTGAACACTTCGGGGTCTTTGGTACTATTACCATATGTGGCGCATTCGTCTAGCGGCCTAGGACACCTCCCTCTCAAGGAGGAGATCACCGGTTCAAATCCGGTATGCGCTACCAATTCTATCAATATGCAGGACTTCCTCTGAGGAAGTCCTATCTGTGTTCAGTGGTACTGACAAGAGATTACAGCACATGCGCGCCGATACCAGTTTGAGTGTGATACAGGACTGAGGAAGATACCATGCCGCCAACGGAAAATATGTTCGAACACAAGTATGCTGATGTCAATAACATACGCCTCCACTATGTAACGGCGGGCAAGGGGAAATTGATGATGTTCCTCCACGGTTTTCCTGAGTTCTGGTATGAGTGGAAGAATCAGCTCACTGAATTCGGACGAGATTACCAGGCAGTGGCTCCGGATATGCGCGGCTACAACTTATCGTCGAAACCTGTCGAAGTAGAGCAGTATCGAATTAAATATCTGATTGAAGACATCCGTGCCCTTGCTGAACACCTTGGGCATGAGAGGTTCGTCCTCGTGGCTCATGACTGGGGTGGTGGGGTGGCCTGGCCGTTCGCAATACGTCATCCTGAATATCTGGAGAAGCTCATAATAATAAATGCGCCACATCCTGTTACCTTTATACGCGAGCTCCGTGATAATCCGGCGCAACGCAAGGCCAGCCAGTATATTCTGGTGCATCGGACTCCCAAGGCTGAGGAGATACTAGCAAAAGATAATTATGCGGTGCTTGTCGGTAGCCTTCTGAAGGACGGTATAAGACAGGGCTATTTCACAGAGGGAGACAAGAAAGCGTATATCGAGGCCTGGTCGCAGCCTGGAGCACTCACCGGTGGCTTAAACTATTATCGGGCTGCCCGTCTGGGCTCTTTCACAGGTGAAAGCAACGACAGTTTGTCTGCAGACCCTTCATTGTTTGCGGTCGCAGTGCCGACGCTAGTCATCTGGGGAGAGAAAGACAGGTGGCTGCTTACAGGAAATCTGGAAGGTCTGGAAAAGTACGTACCAAATCTGACCATCAAGCGCATTCCCGATGGCTCGCACTGGGTCATTCATGAGAAGCCGGGACTGGTTAATTCCTATATCAGAGAATTCATCGAAGGCTGAATTTCTACGTCGTCTTGGTGGGCGTGTGCCGGAAATCGAACCTAGGTTGGCAATATGACGGCGCTTTTCTATGCTTATTTTTTGGTTTTAAGGAGGAGATCACCGCTTCGAATCCGGTATGCACTACCAAATACCTCTTTTAGCCGATATACTATTCCGTGAATTCAACCACTACCTCTTTGACGTCCCATAAGGGCTCTATCTTCTCTAGTATTTCGTCCTCTATGTTGTTAGCAAATTGGTGATCTCGAGGCAAATCAACGAGCACCCGGACAACTCCGTCCTTTACCTTAATATCTTGCACCAGGTTTGTACGCACCACATTTAACCCGGTCAGAGGGTTTACAACTTTCCTGAGGCGCTGACGGACTACCTCCATCGTTGTCGGCTTTTTTTCTTTGACCAGGCCGTGGCGCTCCTCATAGTTTTGTATCGCCGAGCGTAAGCCTTCTACAGCAAGTACCGAGCAATGGGCTTTAATTTTGGGAAGACCTCCCAGAGCATCCGAAGCTTCCTTCCAGGTAATGTTCTTTGCTTCATCCAATGTCTTTCCCTTGGCTAGTTCCGTAATTATAGAGCCAGTAGCTATATTGGAAGCACAGCCGTAAGACTCAAACTTGACATCTGCGATAGTATTCGTTTTGGGGTCAACCTTTATGTAAACAGACACCATGTCCCCGCAGGCTGGGCTGCCTTCGGTTGCCTTACCATCGGGATTCTCAATCTTACCCACGTTGCGCGGGTGCCGAAAGTGTTCCAGTACTATGTCAGTATATGGGAATTTCATCTCTAAGCTTCCTCCTTTTCTTCGTTTTTTCCCAAGGGACTGATGCTTCTCAGTTCTTCCACTATCTCAGCTAATACACGGACCACAGAATCCACATCTTCCCTGGTGTTATAACGCCCCAGGGTAAAGCGTATTGACCCGTGTGCCCTTTCGTGGTCGCCGCCTATCCCAGTGATAACGTGGCTGGCCTCCAGAGAGCGGCTGAAACAGGCGGAGCCGGTGCTCACGGCAAAACCACGCATATCAAGATGCAGGGTCATGGACTCACCCTCGACAAAGTGAAAGGTGATATTGGCATTCTGGGGGAGCCTCTCATGACGTGGGCCATTCAGGGTACTGTGTGGTATCTCGGCAAGCATACGGTCAATAAGATGATCGCGCATTTCTTGCAGGCGCTTGGTCTCTTCGGGGGTAACCAGTTCCACAGCTTTGGCAAATCCTGCCGCCCCAGGTATGTTTTCCAGCCCCGCCCGGAGATTGAATTCCTGAAATCCGCCGTCTACCCACTTGGCTATTTGTGTTCCCTGGCGGATACAAAGGCCTCCGATGCCCTTGGGACCGTGGATGGTGTGTGCCGATACAGTGACCAGGTCCACAGCCATCTTCTTCATGTCCAGGGGGACTCGCGTAAAGGTATGAGTAGCATCAGTATGGAGAAGCACCTCTTTTTCACGGCAGATACGACCGACAGCTTCGATATCCTGGATGGTACCTATTTCCTGGTTGGCATGCTGGATGGAAACTAGAATGGTCTCATTGGTTATGGAATCTTTGAGTTGGTCAAGGTCCACAAATCCCTCTCCATCCACATCCAGATAGGTTATCTGAAAACCCTGTTTTTCCAGTGCCTGTGCGCTGTGAAGCACAGGGAAATCCTCGATCTTCGACACAATTATGTGTTTGCCTTTCTTCTTACCGAGGGCCAGTGCCACTCCTTTGAGGGCGATGTTAGAGGACTCGGTGCTTCCCGAAGTGAAAATAAACTCTTCGGGGGCAGCACCTAAAGCATTGGCCAGAGCCTCTCTGGCTTCGTCCAACGTCTCTCGAGCTTCTATTCCCTGAGAATAGCCAAACTCTGAGGTGGCAACCGCGTATGTATCAAAGAAATACGGTCTCATCGCCTCCAGCACCCGCTCATCCAAACGAGTAGCCGATGCGTTGTCCAGGTAAATAAGTTTGTCTGCCATTTCCTCCCCCGTCATATAAACAGTGTTATTGTTGAATCCTTGGCCTCATCTATGTAGGTACCAACTGCACAGTAGTCCGATATCAAATCATCACGAAGGTCTTCTTTCTTTATGCCCATTATCTGCATTGTCATGTCGCAGGCGAGTATCTTCCCTCCAAGCTCGTGGAAGTCCTGTAGCAGCCTCTCCAGAGACGCTGCCCCGGCTTTCTTCATCCTCCGCTTCACCATCCATTTACCAAGGCCCAGCATGTTCATTTTGGATAGGGGCCCTTTTTCCAGTTCACCTTTCTTGAGACGCTGGAGACCCCAGAAGGTAAAGAAAAGTGATGCTTCCATCCCCATGGCGAGGGCCCCGTTAGCTACAATAAAGGCGCTATATAACTTATCCATGTCGCCGCTATGAACTATTATAGTAACTTTGCCAGCCATAGTCTCTTCCTCCTCCTACTTACGTATTTTTATTTTCCACACCCCACCTTCCTCCTGTACATCAATGAGCTCCAGTCCCAAAGCCTTTACCGCCAGCGGTATCTCTTTCTTGGAAGCAGGATGAGTTCCAATAACCTCCACAATATCGCCCTTTCCCGCTTTCCTCAAAGCCTTGCGAGTCTCCACTAAAGGAACAGGGCAAGTTTCACCTCTGCAGTCCACCTTTATCTCAGCCATTTCGCATCACCTCCATACAAACCTGCAGGTAACGCTGTAGCATTTCAGCGAAGAATAAATATTTACGGTTAGCCTGGCTTTCTGCAGCAAAAGCAATCTGTAAATTATCTTTGGTATTACTCATAATGCACTTCCTCCCGCTCTATTTAGGTTGATTGTAAATCGTAAAATAGCTTTATGTATGTGACTTGTGTCTCACAGGAGTGATAAAAAAGTACTCTAATTATACTGAAAAGTCAACAGGAGCCTTCCGGTATTGCACAAAGGCTGAGTTCGATGTCTGACTTGTTCGAATAGGCCAAAAAGAAAGTCTATCAAAAGCCTTGCCTTCTATTCGGTATCCGCTACTACCTGTTTGCAGCCTGGCTGGGCTAGCGTGCTGAAGTAGCATTGTCAGCTACTTTCCCCTAGTGTTGTTCCCTGTTTATTGTATGTGGTAAACTTCGCCACAAAAATGAGAAAACGCGTTTTCTCTGGCGCACGCCCTACAGGCCGACAGCATATTGGTAACTATGTGGGAGCGGTACAGAATTACGTTGCTCTCCAGGATGAATATGACTGCGTCTATTGCATCGTCGATATTCATGCTCTTACTACTCTGGAAAACACAGAATCCATTCGGGAAGATACTCATGAAATGGTGCTTGACTGGCTGGCCTCCGGCATTGACCCGCAGAAGAGTATCATCTTCGTTCAGTCTCATGTTCCTCAAGTGATGGAGCTGCACACTCTGTTCAGCATGGTGACTCCTTTGAGCTGGTTATTGCGCGTACCCACATTTAAGGAGAAGGTCAAGATGCAGCCGGATAACGTCAATTATGGGCTGGTGGGTTATCCTGTTCTCATGACTGCCGATATTGCCCTTTATAAGGGAGAAGTTGTCCCAGTGGGCGAGGACCAGCTTCCTCACCTGGAATTGGCTCGGGAGATAGTGCGCCGGTTCAATTCGCTTTTTGGGGTTGTATTTCCTGAGCCGCAGGGGAAGCTTACCAATCTTGCCTTGGTTCTGGGCCTGGATGGGGCGCAGAAGATGAGCAAGAGCTATAATAACCAAATTGAGATATCTGCCTCCCCGGACGAAATCTCAAAGCGAGTTATGACAGCCGTCACGGACCCGGCGCGGAGGTACCGCTCCGACCCCGGGCATCCTGAAATATGTAATGTTTTCCGGCTCCACAATTTTTTTACGCCGGCCCGCGTGCAGGAAATTGCCTCAGAATGTCGTGGCGCTCACATCGGCTGTGTGGACTGTAAGAAGCTACTGGCCGAGAGCATCAGTTCGAATCTGGAGCCTTTTCGGGAAAGGCGGGCTAATTTAGGTTCCAAGCCTGGTTATGTCGCTCAAGTTCTTGCCGATGGAGCCAATCGAGCTGAAGCCATAGCTGAAGAGACCATCAGAGAGGTTGAAGAAAAGATGAAGCTCCTTCGGCGTGACGATTTGAAGCGACTCAGGTAACACTTTAGCATTCTCTATCAGTCCTGTTCAGTTCCATGTGTCTGATCTATTTGACCCCAGGGCTGCGCTCTCGCTAATGCCGTCGGGGAAGATGGCTCAACGCACTAGTAATTGGCAATCTTGCGACAAAGTACTTGGAAATAGCGAGATGGGGGTTTCAAGAAGGAGGAGAAACATGGACAGAGTGGCTAATAAGGCTTCTGGTGCCTCTGAAGTGTCTTTGAGGGCATTTTGGTGCAAAGTGAGAATCCCACTTCGTGTGAACCCCGCCTAAACCCATAATCAAGTATATCGGGGCGCCTAGGAAGCCAGCAGACTTCAACGGGGATTCATTTAATTGCGATGCCTCTTGCGTGTATGGTAAAGTTAATATATCTTAATAAGTACATATAAAGGCATGGGCAGTTGGCTCAGTGGTTAGAGCGTCGGTTTCACATACCGAAGGTCACAGGTTCAAATCCTGTACTGCCCACCATGAAGTCTAGTAAAAGGAGGTCAACAAATGGATGAAGGCAGGGGAGGATTGCTCAGCGCCGGGGGAATCTTAAGCATCATAGTTGGGGCGTTTGAGGTAATTGGTGGAGGGATGATGGTGGCTTTAGCAAGCCTGGGCATACCGCTGAGGCCATGGCTTTCTTCATGCTTGCCAGGCGTTCCAGGCGTTTGGCATGCATATAGTTGGGCTGTCGTCCCAATTTGGCCGATGATTATTGTGGGGGGCGTTCTTCTTGTTCTGGGAATAATAGCTATAGTAGGTGGTGTCTCGGCCATAAGAAGGAGAAGTTTTGGCCTGTCCCTAGTCGGGGCTATCTGTGCCCTGATTCCCCTCAATCTATTGGGGTTGTTGGCAGTTATTTTCGTCTCTCTGGGAAAGAGAGAATTTTAGACAGAGAATTAGATGCCGAAGTGGCGGAATGGCAGACGCGCTACGTTCAGGGCGTAGTGTCCTTAAGGACGTGAGGGTTCAAATCCCTCCTTCGGCACCATTTGTGTGATTGTGTATGCGCCTGTAGCTCAGCTGGATAGAGCGCAGCCCTGCGGAGGCTGAGGCCGCGGGTTCAAATCCCGCCAGGCGTGCCATGGGCGGTTAGCTCAGTGGTGAGAGCGCCTGTCTTACACACAGGAGGTCAGAGGTTCAAGTCCTCTACTGCCCACCACTAACTCAGCTACCAAGTGTTCACAAAAGTTCACAACTGACCTCTTGGAGAAGTTCATAGCTTCCCGTCCTGAAGGTAGCGGCAAGAGGACTGTGGAGTTCTACTGAATTAAAGTGCATCGACGTGGCAGTGAATTGCCGGATGATGAGAGTATTTTGAGGTCCTCAGAGCAACCGGCTAATGACACCCACAAGATTGTCTGATACTCAGCCTCAGCAGGCACATCCGAAGTTAGCTGTTATGGAGCAATCTCCGTTCATGGTGATGGTTGTTGAGAAGGAATTCACAGTGGTGATCGTCGCCACATCACCGGTCCATTCGACAAACGCGTAACCGAGAGCCGAACGAGCCACCAGTCTCACCGCTTTTCCCTGGTTATAGGTAAAGGTCCCCTCTCCCGGGGTGATGACCGAACCATTAGGGGTGCTGGAGATGGTGAGCTCGTACTGGGTGGGAGCACAGCCTGCCATCCCGATAACTAAGGCTACCGTAATCAACAAGATGCTAACTCTTTGCACGTGTATCCCCCTCACGGTGCTATTGTATCATTAGCGAAGTAAGTGTCAATAGGTTGCGGTATCCACGACATGCTATGGAAGTAAGGAGCAATATTTCCCAGTGTGTAACTGGGTAACAAAACAAGTGAATGTGACTCCGGACAAAATGTAGAAGAATCTTGAGGCAGACTAGAAGCTGTAGAGTACGAGAATAGCTATAGTCGCAACAATCTCTGCCAGTGCCCAGAATAGCCACATAGAATGCCCTCTTTGTTTTGTCCGATCTTTAGTGATTATGTAGGCGATGTAAATCCATACCGGCCCGTACTGGGAAACAAAATCAAGCTTAGCCTCGATAGCATACTTGGCGACAATCGATAGTGCTAGAACGCAGACTGCGGTCACTATAGATACTTTTACTTCATCAGCTAGTTTCAATCAGTTGCCCTTGCCTCTTCTGCTATTATGGAAGTATTAACCATACCAACTTTAACTCCGTCTTGCAACGTTATCAATATAATCATTGTTTACTTAACCACCCTTATCTTCACAGTTGTTACACAAACTGCCTTATTATTGCGTCAGAGGTAACAACACAGACATTTGTTCAATACCTACATCTATCCAGTCCACTATGATGTGGGGCCTTTATGTTAATGTATTCGATGAGTACAACCGTTCTGCGTTGGTAGGTGGGCAATAATGAACTACACATAACACAGCTGAGTATGTAGGGAGGGTGAAATTACGAACGATCCGCAGAGTGTTCATGGTGGTTATTTTCCTTTCGATTTCACCAATAATTCCCGTGGTTATTGATTTGTCAGTGCCCGCTAGCGCGAAAAAGCAATCTTCACTTCATCCATTCCCACTTCTTGACAAGCTCCTCAGCTTCTCTGATCATGTTGTCGATGAACTCCTTAACAGTGGGCACACTCTTTATCCCACCCACAGCCAGTGATCCCACCCGGCTCTGCTCTGGTACGTTCGGATCGCCTTCCCAGTCACTCCACTTGGGTTGGATACGCTCCAGCATGGGCAGCCATTCATGAATGGCTAGATTACCTCGCTTCCGCATTACCTCCGCATAATCCTTGGGGTTCGCATGCGAAAGCACCCGCCAACGGAGCCTAGGATTGTCAGGCGATGAATTAACCAGATCAACTTTGGAAGGTCTATTGGTCGGGCATTCTACGGTAGCCATAAATGCAGTGCCCATCATTATGCCTTCAGCACCCATCGCCAGTGCCCCCAAAAATCCGCGAGCGTCGCCTATACCACCCGCGGCAACAAACGGCACTTTGAACTGTGGAGCGCCCCAGGTAACGTTTACGAGGGTGGGCAACTGGTCTGGATTCTTGAAGCCAACACCTTCCAGCCCGACCACGATAACAGCGTCCGCACCGAGCTCTTCAGCGTGCAACGCATCCTTAACACGGGCTGTTTTGTGTATCCATGGGAGACCAGATTCCTTGATACGTGGCACCAAAGAGTCCGGCTTATAGATGGCCGTTTCAACCGGCACTCTCTCCTCGATACAAACTTCAAGCATCTCGTCAATGCGGGGGCAGATACCGAAGCTAAGGTTTACTCCGAACGAGCCACGAGTCGCCTTCCGGCAACTCTTGATGTCCTCCCGCAGCTGCTCGGGTGTGCTTGATGTGGAGGCAGTTATGAGGCCGTGAACGCCAGCATTGGCGCAGGCTGCGGCGAACTCCCAACTCCCAAACCCAGCATAGGCTCCCTCCAGAATCGGATACTTGCAGCCGAACCTTTCTGTGATGCGTGTCTTCCATTCCATTGTATATCCTCCTAATAAAGAATGCTCAGACGGTACTGAAAGAGCTCAGAGACTGATTCGCAAAAACGCGCGGGGCGATGGCCACAATATTTTCGCCCACGGCGGAGAAAATTTGGTCTATCTCGCCGTTTAGGTTGATGAAGTATAGTTGTTCCGCCATTTGCTTTCCCCCTCACTTCACGTATTCCTCTTCTGTCAAAAGCAAATCCTTATGTTCCTCCAAGCTCAATTATGGCGTATGCTAAGTAGTACACAAAGTGACGTACTGCTCAGCGGCAGATAGCGGGTGCAGAGCGCCGTCATCACAAACCTAGAATTTACCTTCCCGTTTCTTAGTCCATGTTACCTGTTGGCTCATCTGCCACTAAGTTAGCGCCATATTTTTGTGGCTATGCCGATAACCAGTCCGAGCGAGCCGTGCAACATGCGCCTCTTCCTTCGCGTGATGTTTTTCAACACTACCCGGTACAGCTTCATCGAGTTTTCCTTCATAGGCAACTGAGCGCCTGCTCTAGATCCTCAATCAAATCGTCAACATTCTCCAAGCCAACTGACAACCTGATAAGTTCATCGGTTATCCCCACCTTCCGTCTATAATCCTTGGACATCGAGTCGTGACTCATGGTAGCAGGATGCTCAGCAAGAGAAGCGACATCACCCAGCGATCCCGCCAGAGAAAAGACCTTGAGCTTTCCTAGAAAGGTATTAACACCCTCAATGCGACCTTCCGGTTCAAAGGACACTATCCCACCAAATCCTTTCATCTGTCTCCTGGCGATTTCATGTCCTTTATGGGACTCCAGCCCAGGATAGAGCACCCTCCTTACTCTGGGATGTCCCTTAAGATAGTCTGCCACGGCAAAGGCATTTTCCTCATGTTGCTTCATCCTCACAGGGAGAGTCTCAATCCCTCGAAGCACCAGCCAGCAGTCGAAGGGGGCAGCACAGGTTCCCATGGCATTGAGTAGAAATTGCACCTTCTGGCTTAGTTCATCAGTGGTGGTCACCACAGCGCCACCGACAACATCAGAGTGCCCGTTGAGATACTTGGTGGTAGAGTGGACAACAAGGTCAACTCCGTATTCAATCGGCCTTGAGAAATACGGGGTGGCAAAGGTATTATCTGCTACGGTCAGCAACTTGCGTTTCTTGGCGATGTCAACCACCATCTCAATGTCAACGATGTTGAGTAGTGGATTTGAAGGAGTCTCTATCCACAACATCCTGGTATTGGGCTTTATTGCCTCTTCGATCCTCTCCCCGTTATCCATTCTCAGTAAAGTGAAATCCAGACCGAAGGCGCGCATCACATCCTGAAATAGGCTATAGGTTCCTCCGTAGATGTCGTCCCCCGAGATTACGTGATCGCCAGTTTTCAGAAGGTGCATGACTGTCGTCTCAGCCGCCATACCAGTGGCGAAGGCAAAGCCAGCTTTCCCTCCTTCAATCTGAGCGATAGTATCCTCCAGAACCTTCCTCGTTGGATTTGCCGTACGGGAGTAGTCCCACCCCTTTGTCTTCCCCACATCTTCAAACACGAATGTCGATGTCTGGTAGATGGGCACCGAAATGGCACCGGTTGCTGCATCTGGCCTATCCCCGGCATGAATAGCTATCGTTTCAAATCTCATATTCCCCCTCCTTGGCTGAATGCCGCTTCTATCATTATCTTCTCCAGTAGTTCGTCTTTGGTAGACGCCATTCCGCTGGCCCTCTCTAAGACTGTCAAACGTTCCTCTAGTTTGTCCTGCTCTCTCAAGACGAACCTAACAGCTTCCGCCACCAGGTCAGGTAAGTTACCATGTTTCAAATCCATGAGTCGTCTTAGATAGTCCTCCATATTAGGGGTTTTCATTAAAGTTATCAACCGCCGAAAAATAGAAGCGTGCCGCTCTTGGCGGTGCCTTTGGAATTCATTCCGTGGCGGGCATTGGATACGAACCTGTTACAGTCCTATGATAATCGTCTCTAGTTTCAACCACTGAGCGTATTTCCTCGACGAAACTGCCATCTGGGGCGGCACTGCGCTAACTGCCCTATCCAACCTTTATGCGACGGATAACGGCTTGCACCTAAGATGGTCCTTAGTCTCTTCCATTACCTCCCAGTATCCGGAAGCGGCAATCTTGCGCTTCGTCTCTTTCCGTGACTGATGACCATCATCGATTATAAGAAAACCCTCCGGGCCAGTTATTCGTCGTAATTCTTTCAGAAATGTCGTTGGATCGTTGATCGCGAAGAACATATCAATTGCGCATGTGATATTTGCTACGTCATCTGGTATCCCGCTATCATAACCTCTCGCCAATATAGGAGTAACTGTCTTCAGCCCTTGCTTTTCGATTCTTTTCTTTACGGCCTCAATCACGAGTTCATGAATGTCGACGGCAAATACTCTGCCTTTCTCTCCAACCAGGTGTGCAAATCTGCTTGTGTATCGACTGGGTCCGCATCCGTAATCTACAACGGTTATCCCAGGTCGGATGCCAAAACTCTGTACCCTTTTGTCAATATATGGGTAAACGAAGTCAATAACCTTGAATAGAAATTGCATGCCGCGAAACGAAGAATTTGACATTCGCTCAGATCCCCTACGAGCAGGGTCCTTTTGTGATGTCATATTGGCACCTATCGATATAACATGTAGGGCAGCTAGCACTAGTCCCTGAATCGGCTCTATCAGTAGTGATATTATGAAATCGGCGATAATCGATGTCAATGGCATCTGCAGTAACTTATGGCAATGCTGCCACGGTTGACCATATTCCTCTATCTAGATAGCAAAAGATTCAGAAGGAATGTGTAATGACAGGCAATGTGCACTTTTATGGGGGCCACGTCAGTTACCACTCCATTTGTTCTTATGACCAACGATTATTCGTCATCATATATCACGTTCGTATTAAGAATCTTTTTCAAAATCATCTTTAGATAAAGCAACGAGAATTGTTGATACTATTCCTAGCGGGAACTTTACGATCATTGCACATATCGAACCGGTGAGTGCCCATCCCCAATTTTTTCTCCGTAATGCGCAGATACCACCGAATATAGATAGAATTCCAATTATCAGAAGTATACTAGATATCAAAAACAGAATCCCCGAAGCGACGTTGGAATGCACCCCGTTTTATCTGGAGAGTTGAATAAGGTATAGTCAGGCCACTGGAAAGGAAATCAGTGGCATGAA
>Ga0315544_1002519_pt1 | contig 12787 bp, 10 predicted proteins | sample SalMarSW160130MG_2_FD_202543 | JGI IMG/M metagenome (GOLD analysis project Ga0315544, IMG submission 202543) | Salt marsh sediment microbial communities from the Plum Island Ecosystem LTER, Massachusetts, United States - Salt Marsh Sediment SW1601-130 ... | reverse complement strand
GAACCCACCAGATATGGATTTGATGTAGAATATGATGAACCAATTCAATTCGACGTGGTCGAAGTGAATCAACCAGTGGATTTGAAGAAAGTTGCCAAGAGCTTGGGGACTTCACTTGCTGTGCTCAAAGAGCTTAATCCTGAACTTCGTCGGGGGGTTACCCCACCCAATTACTCTGGGTATAAGCTCAGGATTCCTGCTGGCACCAAAAAACTGTTTGCCCAAAAGTTCAAAGGCTACGATGCAAAGAGCAGTGGACTGTTTGTAGAGCACAAAGTTAAGAAAGGGCAGACTCTTTCGCATCTTTCTCATAGATACGGAGTGCCGATCTCCGCCATAATGGAGTTGAATGGGTTAGCCAATAGGCATCGGTTAAGCATCGGGCAGCGCCTCATCATTCCTGCCAACAAAGGGATGACGGCAAAAAGCACCTCCTCTAAAGTTGGCTCCTCAAAAAATGCTAAGGAAAGGGGAATCGGGTCCTTTGTCTACACAGTGAAAAAAGGAGATAACCTCACCAACTTAGCCTTGAAATTCAATACCACCGCGGGTGAGATAAGACAATTGAATAAGTTAAAGAATGCCCATCGAATAAATATAGGTCAGAAGCTTAATATTCCTCAGACAAACTTGAGTTCAGGTGGGCTTTTTAAAGAGCATATTGTCAGAAGGGGAGAGAGTCTTTCGTATCTGGCAAAAAAGTATGGGGTATCTGTGTCTGCTATTATGTCGGCTAATAATCTAAGTAACAAGCATATCTTGAAAGTAGGACAGCGGCTTTTAATCCCTACTGCTTCAGACGTAACTTTGCAAACTTACGTTGTTAAAAAGGGCGACACCGTCTCTGATCTGGCTACCAGGTTCGGGAGCAGTACAGGCGAAATCAAGAAACTGAATGGGTTGACAAATCCGCATCGTATCAAAAAGGGGCAGAAGCTGAAAATCCCAGCAAGAGGCGGGAATGGCGGAAAAGAAAAAATAAAAGGAAAATGGGTCACCTATGTGGTTAAAAAGGGCGACTCCTTGTGGAATATAGCGAAAGCATTCGGAGTTTTGATGGAGAAGCTGATTCAATGGAATAATCTGGTCACACCCTCAAGGCTCCGGATAGGAGATAGGATCAGAATATTCCTCACAAATTAACACATTTTTTAACTCGTTGTTGCGTATGCCCTTATTGGTTTTCATTCAATAATGATTCCCTGGAGGAAACAAAAGGTGGCAAAGAAAAGTGATGTGGTGATTGCAGTTATAATTATTGTCAGCTTCTTGATTATTTCGGTTTTGACTTTGTTTGCCTTTATCGGGCTTTCTGGTAATGGATCAGCGCTCTGGACTGGTGCGGGGAAAAGGGTGGCGGTAGTGGAGGTTCATGGTGTAATCCAGAATTCGTCCGAGGTGGTACGACAGTTGAGAAAGTATGCCGAGGATGGCTCGGTTCCGGCGGTGGTGGTGCATATCGATAGCCCGGGAGGAGGAGCGGCTCCTTCCCAGGAAATCTATGAGGAGATCAACAAATTAAGGGAAAAAGGCAAAAAGGTGGTCGCCTCCATGGGGAGTGTGGGAGCCTCGGGCGGCTTTTACGTTGCCTGCGCCGCTGATACCATCGTGGCAAATCCTGCCACTTTAACCGGAAGTATCGGAGTCATCCTTCAGTTCCCGGTAGCTGAGGAATTATTCAAAAAGATAGGGGTGAAGCTCGAAGTAGTGAAAAGTGGAGAAATCAAGGATGTGGGCTCCATAGCCAGATCCATGACCAAAAAGGAGAGGGAATCCTTGCAATCGGTAGTTGACGACACCTATGAACAGTTTGTGGAGGTGGTAGTAGAAAGTCGGGGAATGGAAAAGGAGGAGGTTTTAAAAATCGCTGATGGAAGCATCTTCACCGGAAGACAGGCAAAAGAGTTGGGACTGGTGGATGTGCTGGGAAACTTGCAGGATGCCATAAAAATAGCCGGAGAGATGGTGGGAATCGAAGAATTTCCCAAAACCATCAAAGAAAGAAAGAAGAAGATCTCCTGGTTTGATCTTTTAACTCAAAAGGTGAATGATCTTCTTAAGTTGGACGAAAGTGAAAAATTGATGCCGAGGTTAGAGTACATCTTCAAATGAGTTTAACTAAAAGAAAGGATTCTGATTGATCTAAGGATTTAGGTCTCATTCATGAAGTCCTCTGATTTATCACCAAGGGTTTGGTATTTCTGGAGTTTTTTTTTATTGATTATTAAAGTATTACTTGACCCGCGTAGCCAAGCCTTAATGGCTTGGACGCAAGCCGTGAAGGCTTGCCTACGCGCAAGTTAGACCAAAACGGAAAGCTTTATTAATAATTTAACCAAGATGCCTATTTACGAATATACGTGTCAGCATTGCGGCGCTAAATTTGAGGTTCTTCAGAGAACCAATCAAGACAAAAAACCGGCTTGCCCGGAATGTGGAGCAGGGGAGGTTAAAAAAGTTTTCTCCGTCTTTGGCTTTTCATCTGGAGGAAAATTTGTCTCTTCTTCCTCCGAAGGGGCAAATTGTTCCACTTGCAGTGTGAGAAACTGTAGCAGTTGCAGATAAGAGACTGAGACTGAGATAGAGATTGAGTCTTTTGACCGGCGATTTTTGCCGATTATCAGGAACCTGAATTAGCGTATTCATACTAAAGAAAAACAAAAACTGATAGCTGTCGGCTGTCAGCTAACCAAGGAGGTGTTACATGACCAAAGCGGATTTGGTTGAGGCAGTGGTTGAAAAGACCGGTCTTACCCGAACCGATGTAGCTGTGGTGGTGGACAAGTTTTTGGAAGCGATAAAGCAAACCTTAGAGAGCGGTAACAATATCGAGATCAGAGGATTTGGGACTTTCAAGATCAAGCAGAGAAAAGCGCGAAAGGCACGCAACCCCAGAACCGGTGAGGAAGTGCCGGTTCCAGATCGAAAGGTGCCGGTGTTTAAGCCCTCCAACGAGTTTAAAACTTCAATCTCCAAGCTTCCCCTTGGATAAAATTGTTTGGTAGTTTCAACAAAACTAATTGATGGTGACAGTATGCCCAGTGGAAGGAAGCGAAAAAGAAGTAAGATAAAAACGCACAAGAGAAAAAAGAAGCTCAGAGCCAACCGACACAAAAAGAAACCGCGCTAAGATAGCAAGCCGCACCCGGATATATGATCTTTGTGCTTTCGGATACTCACATTCTCGAAAGGATGACAGAGCTTCCCCAGAAGTTTTTGGGTCAGATCGAATCAGGTGACATAATCTTTCATGCGGGTGACTTTGTCCGATGGGAAGTCTTCCAAAAACTCAAAAGCCTGGCAACCCTTCATGCGGTTTTTGGAAATATGGATGATGCAAAGATAGGAAGACTTCTGCCTGAAAAGAAAGTGGTGGAAGTGCAAGGCAAGAAAATCGGATTGTGTCATGGTTCTGGTTCTCCCTTCAAATTATGGGAAAGGGTTTATCAAGAGTTCGGGGAAAGGTGCGATGTGTTAATTTTCGGACATTCGCATGTTCCTTATAACAGAAAGATTAACCACACCCTATTTTTCAACCCAGGAAGCCTTTCCGGAAATATAACACCTCCTTTTGCCGCCACCTATGGGGTTCTCACCATTGAAGGCGACGATGTGTAAGCTGAGATCTTTGAGCTAAAGTAAGGCTCGGCAATATTTACATACATTTAACTCGAGACTGACAACTGCTAACTGACGACTGAAAACTGAACATTTCTGCCCCTGTAGCTCAGTTGGATAGAGCAGCGGCCTCCGGAGCCGCGTGCACCCGTTCGAGTCGGGTCAGGGGTATTTAAGGCGGTTCACGGTTCATAGTTCACAGTTCACAGAAAAACCAAAAAAATCGGTAGCCGCAGGCTTTAGTCTGCGAGGAAGGAAGCGAAAGAAACAAAACCTTCCACTTTTGATCTTCGTAAGAACACGTTGGCCAATTTAGGCGTATGAGCCAAGCAGCCATGTAGGTCAACCATGCCCAAAGGGCTGGTTGACAAATAATCTTTTAAGGATTTGTCAAGCAGGCTACGCCATGCTTGACCTACAAAACTTCAGTTGGTAGCCGCAGGCTTTAGCCTGCGAAATTGTTAGAAAACCACGCAACCTGAAGGTTGCGGCTACCACAAGATACCAATTGAGGTGAAAGTGGTAACTGTTGCTTTAATAGCAAGCATAGTTTCAATAATTTTGGCAGGGTTTGCCATTTGGCAAGCTAATCATCATAGAAATCAAAGCGACAAACTTAACCGAGACACAACTGAAAAATTAGCACGTATAGAAGCTTTTGCAACTTTCACAAAGGAGGATGCGTTTGCTGAGATAAAGAGATGGGGTGACTTTGCCAGAACTGGCGGAAAGGCATCGGAGGAAGCAGAGAAGGCAAAAGAAGAAGAAATGAGAAAGCTGAAAGAGGAAATCCAAGCCAGCACTTCAGTCCAGATTAACAAAGTCCTTCAAACAGTAGAAAGTAAACTGAGCTCCTCCACGCAGGCTTCTACTATCTCTGAAATTAGGAAAGAGTTTGAGGAGTTGAAAAGGGAAATCGGAAAAACTCAAGACAAAGCTCTTCTAGAATTCAAAAGACTCGGCTACGCGAAAAGATTCAATTCTTTGTGGCTTTCGTTATCAAAATCCCAACGAATCTTGCTCGCAAAAGTTGCTGACGAGCCAGAAATTTCTAAGACAGACGTAGAAAGAATCGGGATAACATCAAAAAACGAATTAATGAAATTGGTTCGTGCTGCAATGATCGATTCTGACGCCGTATCGTATTATAGGGGGTATAAAGAGGACGATTTCTACCGAATTGAGTTGAGTTCAGATTTTAAAGAATTTGTCAAGGACAAGGACATGAAAGGGAGATCGAAAAAGCATGAAATGGACTGAATCTTACATACCCACTTTAAGGGACGATCCGGCTGAAGCGGAGATAGTAAGCCATAAGCTTTTGGTGCGGGCAGGGTATATCAGAAAGTTAGCCGCCGGAGTATATAACTATCTCCCCTTGATGCAAAGGGTGCTGCTGAAGGTTACCGACATTGTTCGTGAGGAGATGAATGACGCCGGCGCCCAGGAGATATTAATGCCGGTGCTTCATCCGGCAGAGCTTTGGCAACAGAGCGGAAGATGGCAGACTATCGGCAAGGAGTTGATGAGAACCAAAGATCGACATGATCGGGATCTGGTTTTGGGCGGGACTCATGAAGAAGTGGTGACCTCCCTGATCAGAGGGGAGGTGAAGTCTTACCGGCAGCTGCCCCTGAACCTTTATCAAATTCAGAATAAATTCAGGGATGAGATCAGACCGCGGTTCGGATTGATGCGAGGGCGAGAATTTATAATGAAGGATGCCTACTCTTTTGATAAAGATGAGGAAAACTTCAAGATCAGCTATCAGAAGATGCTGGATGCATATTTTAAAACTTTCAATCGTTGCGGACTTGAAACCAAGATGGTGGAATCGGACACCGGGGCCATGGGTGGAAAGGCGGCGCATGAGTTCATGGTGATAGTTGACACGGAGGGTGGAGAAAACATAATCTTCTACTGCGATCAATGTGACTATGCGGCAAACATGGACAAAGCTAACTCGTTGGAGGTTAAACCATATGTGGAGGAAGATTCAGAAAAGCCGCTTGAAAAAGTTGCCACTCCGGGGGTTAAAACGGTGGAGGAGGTGACGGGATTTCTTAATGTCCCGGCAAGAAAGTTAGCCAAGACTTTGTTATATAAAGCGGATGAGAAAATCGTCGCGGTTATGATAAGGGGAGACAGACAGATCAATGAAGTTAAGTTAAAAAACTTTTTAGGTTGCATAAATCTGGAGATGGCAGATGCAGAAACAGTGGAAAAAATCACCGGTGCTCGGGTGGGCTTTGCCGGTCCTTTGAATTTGAGCAAAGTTACTATAATAGTAGATGAGGAAATCCCTCATTTGAAAAATTTTGTCACCGGTGCTAACCAGAACGATTTCCATTTCATAAACGTTAATATTGGTCGAGATTTTAAAATAGATCAGGTGGGACAGATCAGATGTGCTCAGGAAGGTGAGCTGTGCCCTCGATGTAAGAAGGGTAAGCTTCTTACCTCCCGGGGCATAGAGGTGGGAAACACTTTCATGCTGGGAACAAAGTATAGCCAGGCTTTAGGCGCCACCTTTCTGGATGTAGACGGAGAGGAAAAACTTTTCATCATGGGGTCATACGGAATAGGAATCACCCGAACTGCTCAGGCGGCGGTGGAAAAATTTCACGATGAGAAAGGTATAATCTGGCCCGCCTCCATCGCACCTTTCTCCGTGGATATTCTTCCTTTAAATGTAGCTGATGATAGACAGAAAAAAGTGGCTTTCGAAATATATCAAAAGATGAGAGAAGAAGAAATTGAGGTGTTGATCGATGATAGAGACGAAAGAGCTGGAGTGAAATTCAACGACGCTGATCTGATCGGACTGCCTTTGAGGGTAAACGTGGGAGCGAAAAGTTTGAAGGAGGATAAGGTGGAGATATGTGTGAGAAAGACAAGGGATGTGATCTTGGTACCCCAAAGTGAAGTGGTTGAAAAATGCAAAAACCTTCTTGGTGGCCTTTAGATAATTCAGACAGGAAAACGATGGGATTTCGATCTAAAATGAATGAAGCCGACCTGGGTTTTTTGAGGACGTAAATAAAAACCATTTTTTATATTGCTTTTTTGATAAGAGGTCTTATATTATAAAGTTAAGAGTGGGTATAGCCCACTCTTTTACATACTTATTAACGTATAATTAAATTATGGGTTCAAAAGCAGATATATTGAGAGAAAAGATTGTGCCCTTGGTCGAAGAAGATGGTCTGGAAATAGTGGATATTAAATTCCTCGAAGGAGGACCAGCGTCAGTGTTGAGAATATACGTAGATAAAGCTGGTGGAGTAACAGTTGACCAATGCGCAAATTTGAGCAGAAGGATCGGCGATTTTCTGGAGATCGAGGACTTGATTCCACGCAGGTACACGCTGGAGGTCTCTTCTCCAGGGCTGGACAGGCCTCTTTTTAGTGGTGCGGATTTTAAAAGAAAGATAGGGGAAAAGGTAAAAGTTTTCCTCAATGAAGAAGTGGGTGGGAAGATGGAGCTTTTGGGAAGGATCAAAAACTTTGAAGGGGAAAATCTCCTTCTTCTGGTCGAGTCTCCAGCATCCGGGGTGAATGAGGGAGCCGAAGAGATCATCCCTCTAAAAAAGGTGGCGAAAGCCAAAATCATGTTTTAGAGGAGGGCTTAATTGATGAACTACGAAATCTTAGAGGCATTGAGCCAGATCATCAAGAACAAAAACATAGACATGGATTTTGTAATTGAGACCTTGGAGGCAGGTTTGATGTTGGCGGCGAAGAGGAAGTTCGGCGACACCGACAACATAAAGATCCATGTGGATCCAAATTCTGGAGAGATCAAAATCATCGCCCTCAAAAAGGTAGTAAAAGAGGTGACCAATCCAAATACCGAGATCATCCCAAAGGAGGCTAAAGAAATAGAGCCGAAGGCGAAGCTGGGGGATGAAGTGGAGGTGGTGGTGGGGTTCGATGAATTTGGTAGAAATGCCATCAGCGCCGCCAAACAGATCCTGATCCAAAGGGTCAGAGAGGCAGAAAGAGAAAGAATCTTTGAGGAATATAAGAATAAGATCGAAACCGTGATTACCGGCGGAGTGCAACAGATTGAAAAAGGTCATATCATAGTAAATCTGGGACGAGGGGAAGGGGTTATTCCCCCCAGGGAACAGATCCCCAGGGAGAGATACCGTCAGGGAGACAGAATCCGGGCATTGATTCTGGATGTGCAAAAGACTGCCAAAGGGCCACAGATCATCCTTTCCCGGGCGCATCCCAATTTCTTAAAGAGGCTTTTTGAGTTGGAGGTCCCGGAGATTTATGAAAAGATAATTGAGATCAAGGTGGTGGCTCGACAACCCGGGGAAAGGACCAAAATAGCGGTGAGTTCTATCGATGATCGGGTAGATCCGGTGGGCGCTTGTGTGGGGGTAAAGGGAAGCCGGGTGCAAAGTATCGTCAGAGAGCTTTCCAGCGAGAGGATTGATATAGTGCCCTGGAGCCCCGACCCAGAAACCTTTGCCAGCAGAGCCTTGGCACCTGCCAAAGTGGTGCACATAGATACCTATCACGATGACAACAGCATGACCATCGTGGTGGAGGATGACAAACTCTCCCTGGCTATTGGCAAAGCCGGACAGAATGCCAGATTGGCGGCAAAACTCACCGGATGGAAAATCAACATCTTAAGCGAAACGGAATACAGAGAACAGAAGAAAGTGGAGGAGCAACTTAAAATCTACGTGACCGAATTGCCTGGAGTGGGTAAAAAGCTGAAAGAAAAACTGGCTGCACACGGAATTGAAACCATTCAGGATTTAGTTAAATGTGATGTGGAGGTTCTGGTAGAAATCGAAGGGGTGGGCAAAAAAAGGGCGGCTTCCTTAATCGAGAAGGCAAAAGACTATCTGACTCTTTCCAAAACTAGGGAGTAGTTCGTTTCTTGGGGAAATGAAAAATTAAGCTTAAATATTTTTCTCCGAACAAGAAAAGAAAATAAAGAAAATGTGATGAAAGGATCAAAGCCTGTGTGGATAACATGGTTTTCAACACATGAGATTACTCTAACGTAGAGGAATTTGTTTTGGCGAAGAAGAGAGCATATCAGTTAGCCCGAGATTACAAGATCTCTAGTGAGGCCATGCTTTCCATCATCAGAGAGCTTGGTTTTGAGATAAAAAGCCATATGAGCGTGGTGGATGAAAAGATGGCCGCCTCTATCGAAGAAAAATTCCAGAAGGAAAGGGAGGCGGTTAAAGAAGAGTACGCCCAGAAGAAAAAGAAGCTAAAGGAACGAAAGGAAAAAGAAGAGCTTGTCGTCTCTTTCGAGCCGACAAGCAAAACCCGGGAGATTCAACTTCGACGCAAAGAGCGTTTGAGAACGCTGGAGAAAAAAAGGATAGAAGTCAAAGGAAAAAAAGCTCCATTTCTAAAGGGAAAACCTGAAAGGAAGGTAGATAGGGTAGAGATTGAGCAAAGCATAAAGAAAACTTTGGCATCTGTAGATGCTATCCGGAAGGTAAGAAGATACAAAAGGAAACTGCATCCAGACCAGGCGAAAGAGGAAGTTGAGCCAACCAACGTGATCCGGGCTAGCGAATACATCTCAGTGGCAGAGCTGGCCAATCTGATGGAGGTGAAGCCGGCAGAGGTGATCTCCAAATGCTTAGAGTTAGGTTTTGTGGCCACCATCAATCAGAGATTGGATATGGATAGCATCGAGACTGTTGCGCTGGAATTCGGGTTCAACGTAGAGCCGGTTAAGGAGATCGGGTTGGAGGAGAAGGAGGAAGAGGAAGGGGAAAAGGAAAAGGAAGAGGATCTGGAGCCACGGTCCCCGGTAATCACCATCATGGGACATGTAGATCACGGAAAAACGTCACTTCTGGACTTCATACGAAAAAGCAATATCATAGCAGGGGAATCAGGAGGTATCACCCAGCACATAGGAGCGTATGAGGTGGAGGTGCCCGGTGGGAAAATAACCTTCCTGGACACCCCGGGACATGAAGCCTTCACCGCCATGAGGGCTCGAGGAGCGCAGGTGACCGATATCGTGGTGCTGGTGATAGCGGCAGATGACAGCGTGATGCCCCAGACCATCGAAGCCATGGATCACGCTCGGGCGGCAGGGGTTCCCATAATTGTGGCTATAAACAAAATGGATCTTCCCCAAGCCAAAAGCGAACCGATCAAACAGGAGTTGTCCAAGCTTAATTTAGTCCCGGAGGAATGGGGAGGTTCAACTATTATGTTGGAAATCTCCGCCAGAACCGGCATGGGGATAAATAAGCTTTTGGAGATGATTCTGCTTCAAGCGGAGATGATGGAGTTAAAAGCCAACCCCCATCGCCGGGCTTCCGGCGTGGTGATTGAATCCGAACTCAGCAAAGGAAGGGGTGCCATCGCCACCGTTTTAGTGCAAAAGGGGACGCTTAAAGTTGGAGATCCTTTCGTGACCGGACCCTATCATGGGAGAGTAAGAGCCATGTTCAATGAAAGAGGGAATCCGGTGAAGGAAGCAGGACCATCCACGCCAGTACAGGTTTTGGGTGCATCCGGGGTCCCTCAGGCTGGGGATACCTTCATTGTAGCTGAAAATGAGACGGAAGCCCGCCAGATCTCAGCTAAAAGGATGAGATTGAAAAGGGAGCAGGACCTAAGACAGATAAGAAGGGTGACTTTAGCTGAGGTGTATGAACAAATCGAGAAAGGCCAGATCAGGGAGCTGAACTTGATCCTTAAAGGAGATGTGGGAGGATCAGTGGAAGCATTATCTGACACCTTAGAGAAGATCTCAGCCAACGAAGTAAAAGTTAGAGTGATCCATCGAGGGGTGGGCGCCATCATTGAAAGCGACGTGCTTCTGGCCGCAGCCTCCGATGCGATCATCGTCGGATTTCACGTCCGCCCGGATCTAAGAGCAAGAGAACTTGCCTCAAAAGAAGATGTTGATGTAAGACTTTATCAGGTGATCTACGAGATCGAATCCGACATCAAGAAAGCTTTGGAGGGACTTTTGGAGCCGGAAGTCACCGAAACCATCTCCGGCACCGCTGAGGTTAAGAATGTCTTCAAAGTCTCCAACGTGGGACAGGTGGCAGGATGCTTCGTCCAGGAAGGATTCATGAAAAGAGGGGATAAGGTTCGAGTGCTCCGTGAAGGAGTGGTGATCTACCAGGGAATAATCTCATCCCTGAAAAGATTCAAGGATGACGTGAAAGAGGTCTCCATCGGAATGGAATGCGGGATAAAAATTGAAGACTATAACGACGTAAAGGTGGATGATCTTTTGGAAGCGTATCAGGTAAAGGAATTAGCCCGAAAACTAGAGTAACCCGCCTACAATTGAAGCTGAAACTAAGAAGGAAAATTTTCAACTTAAACTTTCTTTTTCTCTTTAAATGGTTGTCGGTGTGGCGAGCATAGACATTCACATTCCCGGAAGTGGATCTTTGAAGAGCAAGAGGCATGTCCTGAAAGGGATAAAGGATAGAGTAAAAAACAGATTCAATGTTTCCATCGCAGAGGTGGACCACAACGATCTGTGGCAGAGAACCACCCTGGGGGTCTCAGTGGTGGCTAATCAGAAGCAATTTGCCAACCAGGTCCTCTCTGGGGTGGTGGATTTTATAGGTAAGGAAAATGGGGTTCAGATACTGGATTATTCCATAGAGCTGTTTTAGGAGCAAAGTTTTGCTTGCTGTGATATGATTCGCTTTGATCCCGGTTGTGGCTATATGAACGTCAAAAGAGAAGAACAGATATGCAGTACCAGAGGAAAGATCGGGTGGGCGATTTAATAAAAAGAGAGATTGCTCATATAATTCAAAATGAGCTCAAGGATCCGGGAATTGGCTTTGTGACCATCACCGGAGTAGAAGTCTCAATCGATCTCAAACACGCCAGGATATTCTATAGCGTGCTGGGCGATGAAAATTCAAAAAAAGAAAGTGCATCCGCCTTAAAAAGAGCCTCCAGATTTATCCAGCATGAGATAGGAAGGAAGCTAAGACTTAAATACACCCCGGAGATTTTTTTTCAGTTTGATGGATCGGTGGAGTATGGCGCTCACATTGAGAAGTTGATCCAGAAGATTCACCGAGCGGAAAGACCAGAAGGTGGCGAAATCGATCAGGATGGATCTTTTGACGATGACTCTACCTTAAGTGAAGATGCAGAAGATGAATAATAGACTTGAAAAGATTTTAGATTTCATAAAAAGAAGCCGGACGATTCTGATCACCTCCCATCGCGATCCGGATGGGGATTCGGTCGGGTCCCAGTTGGCTTTACTTGAGCTTGTGGAAAGCCGGGGGAAGAGTTGTCGGATCATCAACCAGAGTGATTTGCCCTGCAAATACAAATTTTTGGACCCCCATGGAAAGGTTGAGAACTTGGAGACTGTAAAGGATCAAAAGGTTGTTGAGGCTGCCCCAGATCTGGTTTTCGTTCTGGACTCCACTTCTATTAGCCGGGTGGGCCAGGTGGAAAAATTGATCCCTCCTTCGGCTGTATTGATAAATATAGACCACCATCCAGATAATGAAAAGTTTGGCGCCTTCAACTACGTGGATGTGGATGCTTCAGCCGTAGGGGAGATAATCTTTTCCCTGCTTAAGGTATCTGGTTTTCCCATAACCCCCTCTGTAGCCAACCAGCTTTATGCCGCCATCCTTAGCGACACGGGTAGATTCAAATTCTCCAACACCTCATCCCGTTGTCTGAGGGTTTGTGCGGAGCTGATAGAATCAGGAGCCGATCCCAAGTATGTTGTCAATCAGATCTATTTTAACCATTCTCTCCCTTTTTTAAAACTTCTGGGATCAATTCTGAGCAATCCTGAGATCATGGCTGAAGGAAGGATTTGCGCCATGACCGTCAAGTGTGATCTTCTATCTGGTCTGGGGGTTGATCCAAAAGAGATGGAGGGAGTGGTGAACTATTCGCTCTTTTTGAAGGGGGTGGAGATAGGGCTTCTTTTCACCGAGAAGGAAAATGGAAAGACCAAAGTGAACTTAAGGTCACAAAATGAATTTGATGTGACAAAGGTGGCCAGAGCTTTCGGAGGGGGAGGACACAGAAATGCGGCTGGCTGTACTCTCAAGTGTAGCTTGAAGCAGGCTAAGAAGATTATCCTGGAACAAATTCAAAAAACCTTGAAGGATGAACCTGTCCGGAGTTTTACCAGTCAACAAACCATCCGGGG
>Ga0315544_1002518_pt1 | contig 12788 bp, 8 predicted proteins | sample SalMarSW160130MG_2_FD_202543 | JGI IMG/M metagenome (GOLD analysis project Ga0315544, IMG submission 202543) | Salt marsh sediment microbial communities from the Plum Island Ecosystem LTER, Massachusetts, United States - Salt Marsh Sediment SW1601-130 ... | reverse complement strand
AATGGCTCGCAGGTAGGTTACAGCACAGCACCTTTTGCCGAGAAGGATACCGTTCACGGTGGTGCCCAGTCGATGCCATTTGTTTATAACAACACCGGCAGCGCGGTATATTCGGAGGCCACACGCACTTTTATCGCTCCGCAGGATTGGACCGCAGAATGCGCCCAAATGCTGACACTTTTCTTCAGAGGCGATCCACCAGCCTTCGTAGAGTTGTCGGCTGGCAATATCTTGATGAGCGGCATGGGTGCGGATATCTATGAAACGACCGATGAGTTCCGCTATGCCTACAAGCTTCTGACCGGAGACGGCTCAATCACAGCTAAGATTGAAAGCATACAATACACCGACGAATGGGCCAAAGCTGGCGTGATGATTCGCTCCGGCCTGACGCCACTTGACCTGCAGGTGGATATGATCGGCGCGCCGAGCAACAGAATTGAGTGGATGTATCGGGCTACAGCCGGGGGGGGTACCACAGAGGTTGCCCTGGATGTGAACTCAATACAACTGCCTCATTGGGTGAAGCTCACGCGTCAGGGCAACACGTTTACTGGCTATCATTCCACCGATGGAGTTAATTGGGTCAGCATCACAGAAGGTGACTCCACTTCCTCGTCCGTGGAGATCCAGATGGCCGGTACCGTCTACATCGGCTTGGTTGTGACCAGCCACGTCAGTGGCTTGCCGTGTGCTGCTGAATTTTCCAAGGTCTCGACGACGGTCAATGTAACCGGAGATTGGCAATTGGCAGATGTCGGCGTAACACAAAGCACCGGCAATGAACCTGAGCAGTTATATGTGGCTATCGAAGATAGTAGTGGGACGTCTAAGGCCTACGAACATCCGGACAATCCCAATGCAGTGCTATTAAGCGGCTGGCAGAGGTGGGATATTCCGTTTAGCGTGTTTAGCGATGCCGGTGTGGATTTGACTTCGGTCCAGAAGTTGAGCATTGGTGTTGGAGATCAGGCTGCTCCGCTGAATGGCACAGGTATGTTATATATTGATGACGTTTGGTTGTATTCGCCGTTGCCAACGGAGCCTGATCCGAATGCTACAACTGAAGAGTAGCTAAGCCACAAGTAGCTGCGTGGTCGACTCGGTATATAGGCGACCGAAGGCCGCAGTGATTAGTTGTTGGTTAATAGAAGCCGTGCCTCCCTGGACTGCAGGGGGCACGGCTAAATTTTCAAGCACGGCCCCGATTTTCTTTTGGAAATCATGCAACATATTTGGCCCGCATTTCTCACAGTATTTTAATCTGGTGCTCAATGAGTACAGTAACAGTCTAAGTGCAAAGCACATCTGGATTTAATTATGAGACCTCTGGGTTTGTGGCGATGAGAGATGCGGATTAGTAAGCTAAGAGATACTCTGATCTTTGGCAATGAACGCAGAGGGGAGCAATGATTCAAGTAATAATAGGCCACCAAAAGGTATGCATGACCTTAGTGAGAGGCAATTTCCTGAATAGTCTTTCGGTTTTTTGGATGGATCGTTGCATTATTTGCCAAAGTCCCTTAAGTTAGGTTTATGGGAGGAAGGCTCGGCCAAGGGCATTTGAAGCAGAATATCTGCGACAGGTGCCGACCTCGGCAAGAAAAGTGTGCTTTTGAACGTTAATTAAGGGAAAGGAAGGAATTGATATGGTACAGACAAAATCAGGTGACAGAGTGAAAATCCATTACACAGGTAAATTAGAGGATGGGACTATATTTGCCGACTCAAAGAAGGGCGAGCCTCTTGAGTTTACCCTTGGCGCAGGTCAAGTCATACCGGGAGTAGACGAGGCGGTACACGGGATGGAGCCAGGCCAATCGAAAAAGGTCACTGTTCCATCTGATAAGGCCTACGGTCCGCGTCAGGAAGGGCTGACCCAGGACATCCCCAAGGATCAATTGCCGGAAGAAATGCAACCTCAAGTCGGACAGCGTATGAAGGTCGACCGACCAAACGGTGAGCCGATGGTAGTTTCGATAACCGCTGTTTCGGATTCCAACATAACCATCGACGCGAACCATCCATTGGCAGGCAAAGATTTGGATTTTGAGTTGGAATTGCTCGAGGTCTCCGGAACGTCGGGTGAGGGTGGATAGAGTTTTTTAAGTTTACGATTTGGGCAGCGACATGACCAGTTAAGTGGCAAGTTGCATGATCGGGGTGTGATTTTTCTAAGTAACGCAGCCGGCAGAGCAGCACAAGGGACTATTAACGCGGAGAGGTCTTTTAAGCGTTGGTGGATTACTTTGGTATCAGCCCAGTACGCCGCTTATAATTATACAAAAGCGGGGCCTGTGCTAATTGAAAACAAAGGCCCCGATTTTTTATGGAAATAGTACAGCATAGTAATACCAATTGTGCTTGATATTTGCGCCTTTATCATTTCGACCAATTCATCCTTCGCATCCCTTTGGCAGGAGAATGGAAGCCCCTAAGGGGCGAAGTGGAGAAATCTGTTCAAATAATTTTCTCGGCTGGCCTACGGCTCGTACGAAATGACACTAATAAGCGAATTAATTATTCGCAATTGGTATTAGTCCTCAGCAAACATTGGTGAATCGTCTTCGATCAGTTCCCACCAAAGTCGCGGATAATCCAGGCCTTCGTCGATACACCAGATATCCTCGGTTCCATTTTCGGTTTCATCCACAAAGTCCCAACCGGCATCTAAAAACGTGCTGGCTGTTTGCATCTCGATTGTGGTTTTTCCATAGGAATTGTCACAGCCAGTAGCGCTGCTGCTCTCAATTCCACACATATCAGTCAGTCCGCTCATCTCAATATCCCAGAAACAGGTGGTTACTATACCGCCGCCCCAATTATCTCCCACCAAGCCACCAACTTTCTGAATGCCAGAGACCGCACCGGCCGAATAGCTGCAATGGATAGTGCCGAAATTAGTGCCTGCCAGCCCACCGACATATTCCGTTCCCAAAACCTCACCAATGGCATAGCTGCAATTGATCGTACCGGCGCCATTCCTTCCTACCAATCCACCGACATTCTCAATGCCGGAGAACTTGCCGCCAGCATAGCTGCAATTGATCGTACCGGTGCCGTTGAATCCTGTCAGCCCGCCGACATACACAGTTCCTGAAACCTCGCTGATGGCATAGCTGTCCTGGATGAAGCCGTTGCTGTATCCCACAAGTCCACCGACCTGTTCGTTGCCGGAAACATCGCCGGTCGCGTAGCTGTCACTGATACTACTCTCATCAATGATCATATCGCCAACAAGCCCACCTACACTTTTCAAGCCTGAGACGTTACCAAAAGCGCGGCATTGGTGAATTTCACCGCTATTGTTTCCTACAAGTCCGCCCACATCCTCGTCGCCAGCAACGTCACCAGCCGCATTGCTGTCGGAAATCATCCCAAAATCTAACTCCGGGTTAAGAATGTCGGCACCGTTTGTTCCTACTAATCCCCCACATGATCCATTTCCTTGGATATATCCTGTTGCATAGCAGTTGTCTATCTGGCCAAAGTTACTTCCTGCCAAACCGCCGAAGGAAGAACCCATATTTAACCACGGTTCCTCGATGGGTCTTAGCCAACGGCCGGTCGCCCAGATAACGCTGCATGTTGTGTAGCAATTGGAGATGGTTCCCTCTACATTTGATCCAACAAGCCCCCCAACTGTCATATCTGCTGAGACCTTACCACCTTTAACATAGCAGTTGATCAACGAACCCTTACGAAGGCTACCTACTAGCGCACCAACCGCGGCCACTCTTTCTGTGCAAGTTGTTGCCGGATAGATGTTGGGATCAATCAGACCAAGATTTTTGATTTGGGCCTTCGGCCCATTTACATACCCAAAGAGCCCGACATCCTCATCACCCCAGAAACCGCGAGTAGGTGGATCGTTGACATCGACAACATAGGTGAAATTGGATATAGTGTGGCCATTGCCGTCAAATACACCAGCGAATGGCGGATGCCAATCGGGAACCTCCTGTGGAGGCTCATAGAATCCGATACGGTTGAAGGTATCTCCTTGATAGGCGGATAAATCAATATCGGCCATCAGCCTGAAATGTTTATCTGCGTCTTCCTGATTGAGGCCGATGGTGTTGAGCTGTTCGGCCGTGTAAATCAGGTACGGGTTGTTAGGCTCTCCTGTCCCGCCGCCGTATTTGTGGGCCTCCCACCACAGATGCGGATAGTCCAGGCCTTCATCAATCCACCAGATATCTTCCGTGCCATTTTCCGTCTCATTCACAAAGTCCCAGCCGGCATCGAGGAATGTGCTGGCGGTCTGCATCTCGGCCGTGGTCAATCCTGTACCCCAAAAGCTTGTGGCTTGGCCTGAGCTCTGGATGTCCCAGAAACAAGCGGTCACATCACCCGAATTATATCCCACGAGCCCGCCGACGTTATTTCCCCCACTTGTTGACCCAGTACTATAGCAATTGACCACACTTCCCTTATTTTTCCCCACAAGTCCACCAACATATGAACTAATAACAGGTTGAAAACTTGCCCAAGAAGGACCGCTCACCTTACCTGTACTATAGCAGTTGTCCACACTGCTCTTATTTTCATTTAGACCTACCAGCCCGCCAACACATTCATTGCCACTGACCGCACCGGTATTGTAGCAATGAATCACAAAGCCACCGTTCCCTCCCACCAGCCCACCGACATTCCAACTCCCGTTGACATCGCTGATGTTGTGACTGTTCGTGATAACACCCCAGCGGGTGTTATCTCCCACTAGGCCGCCAACGTCCATAGCGCCTGAAACCGTACCGGTGCTGTAGCAATTGATTATATCACCATAGTTGTCCCCAACGAGCCCACCGACCTCGTCCTCACCCCTGACCTTGCCGGTGCTGTAGCAATGGTTCACAGCACCGTTGCTGATCCCCACCAGTCCTCCAATGTAGTGATCTGAACCTGTTATGTTGACATCCAATACTCCCAAATTCTTGATCTCAGCCATGAACTCCAATTGGCCGAAAAGTCCTAACTGGCACGTACCATTGATTGTCATATGCGAGATCGTGTGATCGTTACCATCAAAGACACCGGCAAAAGGAGTTCCTTGAAATCCTCTTTCTGTATCATTCGTATCTAGGGCAATAACTGCTTTGTCAAAGACCTTGCGGCCGGGCAGATTCGGGTCCAGATCGATGTCGGCGGTCAGGATGAATTGCTTATCGTAATCCTCGGGACTCTTGCCAAGCAAGATAAGATTCTCTGCCGTGGCGATTCTGTACGGGTCGTTAGGTTCTCCCGTCCCACCGCCGTATTTCGCCAAGGCAGGAAAACTGATTAAGCAGATTGCAATTAATAAAGGGATTGTCTGCATGATTTGTGAGTTTCTCGCCGTAGTCATCTTTCTTCCTCCTTCCCATATCTTTCGATAAGTAGGATAATGACCTGTCTCCGCACTTATTTCTATGCACGAAAAAATTAAACCGTGCGGATTTTAACGCTTTCTTTACTGATGCTTAGTATACCAGATGTTGACTATCCACATCAAGTGGAAAAAACAGAGACATTCAGATCCTTTTTTAAAACTCAAACCAACCGATTTTTACTGTCATACCCGCGAAAGCGGGTATCCAGTTAGCGAATCGACAATTGGATTCCCGCCCATTCGGCTAGCGCTCAGGGCAGGCTCTGCGTGAGAATGACAAATTTTGCTATGTTGCTCTCGGAGAAGATATTAAGAAAGTTTTACTCTAAAAACCGTCAGCTTGAGTATGAGCACTAAGGCCAATTTAAGCAATGGTTAATACCAATTGTAATTAGATATTGCGCTTTGTATAACGATCAGAAAGCCATCCCCAAGCTACGCTTGAGGCTGCCACCCATTTATGCCAAAAATACGAAGCGCAGCAATTTAATACGATTGGTATAATCGGTCTTTTATAGCGAGGCTATTGCAGGAGATTTGGTTATCTTGTAGCAGACCGATGTATCTTTTAGTTTGACGATTTCAATTCAGCAATTCGTTTGTTGGTGTAATATTCCGACTACGGTTTCCACCTCAGTCTGTGTAATTGGTCTGGCTTAACAAACTCGACATGGCCGTCAACGAATAGTACATTGCAGCCCTCGCCCTGATGGTTATTCGTAGTCAGAATTTCAGACCCACCGACCTGGTTCCAACCTGGGTATGTCTCGAATAGCAGTACCATATCAGGCGGAGCACTTATGCCAAGCCTTGCTACGTTTTCGTTCATTGCATAATTGCAAGGCCCTTCCGGCGCACCCTTACATACAAAGGACTGTGGAGTTACTTCGGCGTACTCAATCAGCAAATCGCACCATTCGGATGGAGTCGGGAACATGTCATCATAATCGTTGGCATAGATTAGCATTGCCTTGCCAAGTCCTGATAGATTCGTGGCGCACGTCATTCGAAAGGCGAGTTGTCTGGTTCTTGCAAGCGCCGGCATCAGAATGCCCATCATTAATGCGATCAGAGGCAAAGAAACAGCTGGAATACAGATGCCTGCAATGGCAAGGCCTTGACCTTTCAATTGGCCTGCACTTTTATTAATCTTGCATAGACCCACGATGCCAAGGACTATCGCAGGTATCGCCGTGACAAGGCAGGTAAACGGACTAAGAATGGCCAATACTAACGAGGTGATAGCCAGCCCACTTGTTTTAGCAACCGGCGGGGCAGGGGGTGCGGAAGCGGGACTAAGACTAGAGCTGCACGAGCTACAGACCTTAGCATCATCTGGGTTTTCTGCTCCACATTTTGGACAGTACATATTACTATTCTACTTAGTATTTTAATTATGTCCGGGTTCACATATTTTTCTAAGTACCCGAAGATCAAAGCCGTAAGCAAAGAAAGCGGCTTCATGATCCACCGCATAAGGCCGTTCAGAAAACATAATCGTAGACGAACTACTCTGTTTATCGCCTTGATGGTGCACCCGAAGCTTCGGCGTCATGCACCAAGAATGAGTCCTTCCTGCAGCCGGGCACACTGTTAAAGACAACTGGCCCCTCGCCTATCGGTGAACCAACCTGGCTGCCCGATATAACGTACGTGTAAATGTTATCATCCTCAACGCCACAGTAAGATCGTTTCTCGAAATTCACGTGACTATCAAGAAACAATACATTTTGACCATCCTCTTGATGAGCATTTGCATTGCCATAGCGGGCTTGTTCCTGCGTGCCGTTGTACGGGGGCATGTCCGGCGTAAATGGGCCACCATCAGCTTCTGACCCTCTAAATGTTTTGGCCTCAGCAGCCGGCGATTCAATCCAGGGATTTCGGTCTGCTGCAACTGCCATACCCGGTTCGCTGGAGGTTGTCAATGAATACTGGCTGTACGGATGATGGTACGCGTAGCTACAATGGGTCGTTGCCGGATCACCCGGCTGACCTCCAAAATCCCAAGCATCAATGAGCTCTTCGCATGTTGTAGCGCGGTTAGGATAGTCAACGAGCTTGAACTCATCCGTACCTGCATCACCCTTACATACAAACGACTTGGGCGTTAATTCCACATACTTTACCAGAAGATAAAGGCTAGAGGAAACCGTTCCGCGACCGCCGGTACCATCTCCAGTTAAGCCGTATGCTGAGAACCTGTCAACAGCATCCCATGCTACCGGTCCACCCCAAACCGTGTCCCCACCACCTGCCCGGGGAAGCTCATCATCGTAGTCATTGGCGTAGATCAGCATCGCCTTTCCGATACCTGAGAGGTTCGTCCCGCAGGTCATTCTAAAGGCAGTCTGCCTGACCCTGAACAATGCCGGTAAAAGAATCGCCATCATTAATAATGCGAATGAGAAAACAGGAACCACAATCCCTGCAATGGCGAAACCCTTGCCTGTTATTCTTCCGCCGGATTTTTCGATTTTGGCCAGCGCTATTATCCCGAGAATGATGGCGGGAATACCTGTCAGGATACCGAGTAAAAAACTCAGGAGACCAAGAACGAGCGCAGCGATGGCCAGGCCGCTGGTTTTAGGTATGATTGGTTCGGCGGCTTTTGGTGGACTCGGGGGTAATAGAGCACCACAGGTACTACAGGATTGAGCATCATCCGGATTTTCTGTTCCACATTTTGGACAGTACATTTTCGATTCTCCTTGTTATTTAACGCTTACTAAACGCTGAATCTCGACAGTATATCTCCACTGAATCGTAGCCTTCATTAAATGAATGTCAAAGTGATTTTTTTGAAATCTTTTTTCAACGCAAAATTTTTGTCAATCTTTTTATGGCACAGCTCGCCCCAAATATCCCGATTCTATACAGAACTGGATAATGTCACGCCCCAAAGGCGCCGCATCGCTCGAGCCGTGCTGACCGCCCTCAACAACTAGAGCTATCGCCACTTTTGAGCCATCACTATCCTCGGCGAATCCTCCAAACCAGGCGTTGTCCGGCTTCTCTGTTGAGCCTGTTTTGCCGTAAACCTTCACGTCCTGCTCCGCAAAGCCGCTATAGGCGAACGCCTCGTAAGCTGTGCCGCCGGGTTCGTTAATTACAGCCTGCATACCATCATAGATTACCTCCAAAGTCTGTGGTGAGATGCTGAGAGATGTTGAATCAACCGACAAATTGTCATCCTGAGACGAAGTCGAAGGATCTGGCATGAAAGAAGAGAGAGATTCTTCGCTACGCTCAGAATGACGAATAGGCTTATCCTCCAAAAACAACCTAGGCGGCTTGTATACTCCGCCTCGCGCAATAGCTGCCATTGCATTGGCCACCTGCAAAGGCGTCGCCCGCAGATTACCTTGACCTATGCCGAAAAGCCTTCTTTCGCCTTCTTTAAGAATAGGTACTTGTTCAAAAGATGAGATGCTTGTATTTGATGGAACGCTTGATATTTGTCCTGGCACTTGCCTTAAATCTCGTATTGCGTATTGCGTATTGCGTATTGCGTTTGACGCATCACGCACAACGCACGACGCAAGACGAGTACACCGGCCGTACCCAAATTTGAAAAGCCATTGCTGCAACACCAATGGCTCAATTCTGTCCGCAAGTCGAGAGAAATATATGTTGCAGCTTCCTCTGACGGCGTTGCGAGCGTAGTTTTGCCATCTATTGCTATGGCCGTCTCTATGCCTGTTGTATATCCAGCAGTTCGGCCAGCCGAATGGAGCTTTTTCGGCAGGGCACTCGATGACCTCATCTGCTGTGATGTTACCGGATTCAAGCCCAGCGATGAGAATCAATGGCTTAACAACCGATCCAGGTGGGTACTGTTTGTTTATTGCGCGATTTATCAGTGGCTTGTTGGGATCGCCAACTAGTTGACTATAATCGTATCTTGCACGGTTCAGGTCGAAAACCGGCAATGAAGCAAGTGCGAGGATGTCCCCTGTTGCGACTTCGAGAATAACAACAGCCATACCGGGCCCGCAACCTGGGTTGTGGTTGTAGTTGGCCAGATATTCTTCTATCCTTTGCTGAAGTTCAATGTCAAGTGTCAGCCGGACGTCTTTACCAAATTGTGTCTCGGTTCTACTGATTAGTTGACGGTCTATGTCGTAGATTAGTTCTCCACGTCTTCCACGAAGGATAGCCTCGCAGACATATTCAACGCCATCTTCTCTTCCACAGACTTCGCCCTGCGTGTAGCTGGCTAATCTGTCATTAGCGAAGAGTTCTTTATCTTGCTCTTGAGTTGCGGGGCCTACCCATCCTATTGTTTGAGCGGCAACTGACCCGTAAGGATAAAATCTATGTCCCTGTGGTGAAATCTCGATTCCTTCAATGTCCATAAATTCCACTTGGGCGGCGAATATGTCATCATCGGTGTTGAGTTCCAGCAGAGGCCAGCTTTTGTGCATCTCAGCAATATCAACCGCTGCCGTTAATAGGATCTGTTCGTTAGCATCAGGAACAGCTTGTTCAAAGTCTCTATCCGGGTAATTTCTTTTCCATGCAAGGTACCTGCGTAGATTCCATATCTTGTCATTTATTTGATTGATTCTATCTTCGATTTCGTCACGGCTAAGGCCAAAGTGGATGCATTTATAAATTATCCGTTGTAAATCCTCATATCCTGTTTGTAGCTGTTTTTGAACTTCAGGAATTAGAATATTCGTGTTATTTTGTCTGCGTGCTTTTATGAGTTTCGCTTCTCTGACACGCTCATCGACAAAGCGAGTGAGGCTATAATCTATGTGTAGCTCGAATCTCGGCTCATCGAGTGCCAATACTTTACCATTTCTATCCAGTATTTTACCCCGGAGGGTTTTTAGTTGCTGATATTGCCCTCTTTGGCGTTTCAGTTCTGCTATGGCATCCTGGACGCGTGAATTCGGCAGCAGCTGCATCTGAGCCAGTCGCAGAATGCACACCAATAGGAGCAGGGCACTGAAAGCTATAAAGATTTCGACTCGTCTATTGTACATTTTTGTTAAATGGAGCAATAAAATTAGACGTATCGGACTGCCTGGTTCTGTCATGGAAATTTGGTTAAATGATAGTTGATTAACCAGTTACCAATAACCAATAACCAATAACCAATTACCATTCACCAACTAAAATCTTCTCATTCTTCGTTTTCTTATACGCATGAACCAGGCAGTCGGCAAGAATAAGATTGGCCCGATTATTGCTGAGTAAATCGGTTTCCAGAGCAACTCAGTATATGCACCGGATGCGGCCGGCTCTGCTTTTAGAAAGGATAGAAAAAACGCTAAAGCGGCTGTTAAAAAACCTGTCATGAATATTGCGAGCGATTGATGAGACATTTTTCGGATTTCAATTACCTGGTGCATATCCGCCAGCAGTGTACCGAAGACGCCAAAACTAATCATTCGCGGCCCCATAGCTGGGCCAATTATATCTGCCGCAAAACCTATGGTGAACGAGCTTATTACCGCATTGGTAGGATTGCTGTTGATCGCGAAAAATACAAGAAGGATCAACAGCACATCTGGCTTAATCTCAGCGGCTGTAACGGAAATCATGTCGATTAGGCTGGTTTGCAGTATCGTAGCCGCAATAATGAGAATTGCAAACCGTAGCCAACGCATTTATACGTCCTTTGAATAAAGATAAAGCCAGAGCCGGATGCAAAACCACAGTTCTATAAGCAGAACAGTCCGGCGTTTTGAGCCTTTGGCGTCGGTTTTCTAATTATCTTGGAGCTCCATCACGATCACAGCCACGCCTGTCAGTTTTTCTATGTCGCAGACTGGTTCGACTGTTATGTCCCAAAGCGAAGGATTTTTATCATATCTTTGGCACTCGGCTACTTTGCCTATTATCATTGGCGCGTCCAGAAAGCCTGGTCTTTTACTGGCGTAGACTGGGTCAGCCTTGTGAACTTCGTGCTTGATCTGGAGCAGTTGGATTTTCGCTCTGTTGTTGCCTGTTCCGTGCATCATTCGTTCGACATCCAGGTTGCCCACTGTTACTGCGATTCGGCTGTTTGTGTCCGTAAAAAGTTTTACTCTGGCCGCACGGTATGACACATCCGATACAATACCGATGATACTGTTGTCACCGATGACGAACTGTCCTTTAGCAAGCCCTTCAGTTGCACCACGATTGATAATAAGCTCACTGGAATATCCGTTGGTCGGGGACCTGATCACATCAGCAAGCACTAAATTTGCCCCTTCCAGCGGCTGCCTTTCGCGCAAGCCCGACAATTGCTGGATCTTGAGATTTTTTTGTTTGAGCTGGGCTTCAAGGTTAGCGATATGGTTCTGATATTGAGATTCTTTTTTTTGCCGCGCGTCTTTGAGCGGTTGCTGTGTACCTGCCGCCAGTGAAATGCTCCTGCCGACGCTCAAAGGCAAGCTGAAAATACGGGCAAAGGCAAGCTGAAACTTGCCTGTGAGTCTTTCTGGAGCGAACAGAAGGATAAGCCCGCCTAACATGAACCAGGTGAGCAGCATTCGCCTGGAGATTCTGGTTTGCTTCCTTGCCATATACTCGTAATCGCAACAGTTACGAAATTTGATTCGTCGTCTGTTGTTTCAAGCCTTGATTTCTAATACTTTGTGACACGCCTTTTAAGAGACTGTCATATTGACCTTGCTGGCGCATTGGTCTTTTCACGCGTCACGAAACACTGCTTAGGTCTTACTCCCATCCGCGTTCACTATGGTCCATTGTGTCTTTCCACAACTCCAGATTTTCAAGGTAGACGCTGGTGCCACGGGCGACACAGCTAAGTGGGTCCTCGACTATTTCCACTCTTAAGCCGGTGGCGTTTGAAAGAACCGTATCCATTCCCCGAAGCAGTGACCCTCCGCCACAGATGTTTATTCCATTGTCGATCAAGTCTGCTGCGAGTTCCGGTTCTGCCTTTTCCAAAGTTGCCGTAACCGCCTCTATAATTGCAGCTATCGGGTCACGCAAGGCTTCACGGATTTCCTCACTTGTTATGACTATCTTGCGGGGCAGACCGGAGATGGTATCTCTGCCGGCTACCTCCATCGTAAGTTCTTCTTCAAGCGGAGCGGCTGAGCCAATTTGTATTTTGACCTTTTCGGCCCGTGCCTCGCCTATGAGCAGATTGTACGTTCTTTTGAGATGAGTGATGATTGCTTCGTCCATGTCGTCACCGCCGATCCGGATTGATTCGGCGGTGGCTATATCGGCCAGGCTCATGATGGCAACTTCCGTTGTTCCGCCACCGATGTCAACAATCATTGATGCTGTTGGCTCGGTGATTGGCAGTCCTGCGCCTATTCCCGCAGCCATTGGTTCATCTACTAAGTAAACTTTCCTGGCGCCGGCACGTTCGGCGCTATCGATTACTGCCCGGCGTTCGACCGCAGTTATTCCACTCGGTACGGCGACCACGACCCGCGGTCTG
>Ga0315544_1002510_pt1 | contig 12807 bp, 18 predicted proteins | sample SalMarSW160130MG_2_FD_202543 | JGI IMG/M metagenome (GOLD analysis project Ga0315544, IMG submission 202543) | Salt marsh sediment microbial communities from the Plum Island Ecosystem LTER, Massachusetts, United States - Salt Marsh Sediment SW1601-130 ... | reverse complement strand
GAGCGCAGGTATCTGCAATTGCACGGTATTCAGTCTGACATGGTACAAGGTTCACCATGAGAGAGACACATTTACACCGTTTGATAAATTGGCTGGTTCTGTTCTGCCTTAGCACATTTGGGCGAAACGTGAATATCTGGAAGGCGTTTAGAAACAGGGCAGGTGCTAGAATACTGGATATAGGCTTCGGCCGATATAGTGCACTCTCGCAAGTTATTAAAACTCAAGATTTCTATACGATAGGGTTAGATATTTTTGAGCCTAATGTTAGAGCATCGAATGGCCGAGGCATTTACCAGGGTGTGATGTGCGGAGATGTGAGGGCGCTTCCTATCAAGGATAAGCAGTTTGATTTAGTGGTTCTTGTTGAAGTACTAGAACACCTTGATAAAGAGGATGGCCAAAAAGCTCTGAGCGAGCTTGAAAGGGTGTCGAGGGAAGCGATTTTGTTAACCACCCCTATACGCAAATGCCCGCATCATGATTACTACGGGAATCCCTATGAGGAACATAGATATGTTTGGAGTTTGGAGGAACTAAAGACAAGCGGTTTTGTCATTAGAGGTAAAGGTATAAGGGGCTTAACTGTAGGAGACAGGTGGTGGTGTTCTTTCCCCATCTTCTTCAGGCCCCTTCAATACGTTATCTACATGGTGGGTACAGCATTTAGCTATTTTCTCCCCACTATAGCTCCAAGCGTTATTGCCTGGAAATACTTGGATAGATGACGGACTGTCGGCAAAAGTATAACAAGCAATGTGGGACACAGTAAGTGATACTTGCTACCAATGGAGTGTTGCTGAACGATAGTAGTTGTCTGCAATTACATGAAGACGGGGTGAATGTTTTAGTGGCCCCGCTGTAATCGAGGTGATAGAAGGACGAAGACGCAAGAAAGTTGGCTCAGATTGTACCGAGTGCTTTGACTTGGGAAATGTCGACGCCTCCATTATTCGGGGAGGCCGTTTGCGCGCAGCCAAATCACAATTGGAAATAATCAAGAGGTACAAATGTGGCAGAAGACTCTTGAATGTAGGCTGGGGAGAAGGTTTTCTCTTGTTTCATGCCTCCCAAGCGGGGTATACTACTAAAGGGATTGAATTATCACGAGATGGACAGAATATGCGAGAGGGGAATTCGACTTGGATGTGGAAGCAAAGGCGTTTGGAGAGCTTCGGTTTCAGGACGAATATTTGGATGTAGTCACTCTGTGGCAAGTGCTGGAACACGTGCCCTACCGGCTCATGGTTGTCGGAGATGTTCATACGATACCCAAGCCCTGGGGGTGGTTGGCGACATCAATCCCGGATATTGAGGGCATCCTCGCAAGAATGTTGCGAAGAAGGTGGTGTAATCTAAGGAGGCTGCACACAAATCGGTTTACGCCAGAAACACTTACGGATATGGTGAGCGGGACCGGATTCAAGGATGTATTTTCCGCGGGTTACAACGAATACATTAATTTGTCCATGCTCGCTATAGCACTGCCAAAACACTTGAAAGTGTACGAACGAGCAGAAGGTCTATTCCATCCTAGCTCGACTTAAGGTAGAATCATGGACAGACTAAGGTTTGCATATTCATCAGAATTGAATAGCTACACACTGATTGGTTTCAAATAGTAGGATAATAAGTGGCAAATATTTCTCCATTGCAGGGGATTAAGCTTATGACAAAGGCGATACGTAACTATATAACTAGTCGCCCCATGGTAGTTTCTTATGAGGTAACGCTTTCTTGTAACTGCAATTGTCGGCACTGTGACCTTGGGGGGTTCATAAGGGATGAAAGGCAAATCAAACCAGAAGAGTATGGAGACTTAACTCAACGCCTGAAGCCGCTTGCAGCGCAGATTTCTGGTGGTGAGCCACTTCTACGTAGGGACATAATAGATATAGTCAAGGCTATCAAGCAAGCTGGGGTACAATACGCGATACTTGTTACCAATGGAGTATTGCTTGATGAGAGCAATTATCTGCAATTACGGGAAGCAGGTGTGAATCAATTTTCCGTATCACTTGACTTCCCTGATAAGCGGCATGACGAATTTCGACAACGGCCGGGTCTCTACAAACGTTTGGAACAGACTCTTCCCCGACTAGCAAGGCTTGGATTTCGGGATATTATCTTGAACACAGCTATAACCAAGGCCAATGTAAGGGAAGTCTTGCCTTTAGCAAAAAAGGCCACTGAGTGGGGTGTAGGCATATCGTATAGTGCATATACGGCACTGCGAACAGGGAATAAGGACTATTGCCTCGACAATGAAGAAGATTTGGAAATTTTACGACAGGCCATTAACGAACTCATAATACTGAGAAAACAAAATCCTCATCTGGTCAATCCCGAATTCACCTTCCGAGATACTCTAAGATTCTTTGAACAAGGATGCATGCCAAACTGCAAGGCCGGCGTAAGGTTTCTTGTTGTAATGCCTGACGGAAGCCTGGTTCCCTGTTCACTGCACCGCAGTAAGTACACTAGTCAAAAAGAGATGATAGAGAAATTTTCCCGAACTAACCGATGTGGTAATTGTTACGTCGCTATAAGGTCCTACACTGAGATGTCATTTTTGAGTCAAGTCAAAAATTTCCCTAAGTACGCAGAGCAAATAGTTTCTCACTGAAAGATATTTATCAACCGTTCCCTCAACACTAGATGACTGTACAGTAATTGGTTCCAAATAGGATGATAATAAATGGCAAATGTCTCTAAATCGCAGGCGATTAAACTTGTCAGACGGGGAATACATAACTATATAACTAAGCGTCCCTTAGTAGTCGCTTATGAGGTAACGCTTTCCTGCAACTGCAATTGCCGCCACTGTGACCTTGGGGGGTTCATAAAGGATGAAAAACAAATTAAACCAGAGGAGTATGGAGACTTAACTCGACGCCTGAGTCCAGTTGTAGCGATATTCTCTGGTGGTGAAACACTTCTCCGTAAGGATATGGTAGCCATAGTCAAGGCTATCAAGGAGTCTGATGGGACGCCATACCTGATACTCGTTACCAATGGAGTGCTGCTGAATGAGAGCAATTATCTAGAATTACATGAGGCAGGGGTGAATCAATTTTCCGTATCATTTGACTTTCCTGATGAGCGGCATGATGAATTTCGAGGACGGCCGGGTCTCTATAAACATTTGGAACAAACTCTTCCCCGGATAGCAAAGCTTGGGTTTCGCGATATTATCTTGAACACAGCTATAACTAAAGCCAATCTGAGGGAGATATTGCCTTTGGCAGAAAAGGCTACTGAATGGGGTGTAGATATATCATATCTTGCATATACTGCGCTGCGAACAGGGAATGAGAACTATTGCCTCAGCACTGGAGAGGACTTGGAAATTTTACGCCAAGCTATTAACGAACTTGTAGCATTAAGAAAACGAGACAATCATATAGCCAACTCTGAAGCTGTACTTCTCAATACCCTGAAATTCTTTGAACAAGGATGCATGCCAGATTGCAAAGCCGGCATAAGGTTTCTTGTTGTAATGCCTGACGGAGGCCTTATTCCATGTTCACTGCACCGCAGTAAATATGTTACCCAGCAAGAGATGGTAGAAAAATTCTCCCGAACTAACCGGTGTAGTAGCTGCTATCTCTCCCTAAGGTCTTATAGCGAGCTATCAGTTTTGAATCAGATGAAAAGTATCCCTAACTACACCAAACGGCTTTTCGCCTGAAATGTTCGGTAAGCTTCATCTTAAGTGGCGGCCGGAGTCTTACCCGGGTGTAGCTTGTGCCATTTGTCCAACAGTTGCTCTCGTGTTTCCTTGTGAGCAGGGTCAAGAATGCAAGAATCCACGGGGCAGACTTCAACACATTTGGATGATTCAAACCAGCCAATACATTCAGTGCATTTAGCAGGGTCAATAACATAAATCTCCTCCCCCTCACTTATGGCCTCATTTTTGCATTCTGGCTCACAGGCACCACAGCTAATGCACTCCTCAGTGATTTTGTATGCCATCTTCTTATTACCTCCTTAACTTTTAGCCACTAATTTTACATCTTGTGCTTACCAGTGGCAAGCTCAATAGGCACGGAAAATATCTCTCTCAGCGCCAGGGCGACATGGTCAGGAACCATGCCCTCGAGACAACCTCCTAACTTAGACACTTCTTTTATCAAAGAAGAGCTAAGGAATTGATATTGAGAGCTGGTCATCAAGCATAGTAGCTCAATGTCCGGCGCCAGCTTTCTGTTCATCAGCGCCATTTCAAATTCCCGCTCAAAGTCGGAATTCGCTCTCAGCCCCCGGATCATAACCCTTCCTCCTATCCGGTGTATGAAATCCACGGTCAGTCCTTTGAAAGCTTTGACGTGCACGTTAGGCAAGCCAGTTACTTCTTCTTTCACTAGCTCGACCCTTTGTTCAAGAGGAAAAAGCGGCTGTTTGGAGGGATTTTCATAGATGCCAACAATTAACTTGCCAAACAATCCTGCTGCTCTTTCGATGATATCCATGTGCCCGTAGGTGAGCGGGTCAAAGGTGCCCGGATAGACTGCTACGACCATAACTAAACCTCCTTTTGGTATATGAAAATAAAAGTGTCACCGTAGCGGCGCTGCCTGACAAGATGAAGGCCATCGTAATGGGAACCTAAAGGGAAGCGGTTTGCGTGGCAAAGCACAATTGTAGAGTCCTGTTGAACTACTCTCGATTCAGCTAGATTGACTAATAAATTGTCAATGGAAGGATCAGAGTAAGGCGGGTCTACGAATATGATGTCATAACTATTCTCAAGGAAGCCAAGTGCTTTGCTTACACTACAACAGTAAACGTGAGCCCGGTGTAGTTGACCTATTCTTTCCAGATTGCTTCTGATAATGTCACAACAACTTCTTCTGTAGTCAACAAAATCGACCCATTCTGCCCTGCGGCTTAAAGCTTCGATACCCAGAGCACCAGTGCCAGCGTATAAATCAAGAACGCGGTGCCAATTAGCGGTGCTGTTATCCAGAAGGGAGAATATGGCTTGTCTCACCACGCTAGTCGTGGGTCTAATGGAGCGCCTAGATAGAGTCTTCAGATGAGTGCCTTTGACTTTGCCACCGGTGATACGCATTTCCATTGACCTTCAACAATAGTTTTGTACTGCTATAGTATATTATCATTCTACTCATCAGTTCAAGTAAGCTCGGTTTATTGACTGAAACGGTGGTATGTTCTATACTGTAGAACAAACTACAAGTAGAGGTGAAATGAGCACAGGATTTGAAAGGTTCTCTGAAGGAGCTCGCAGAGTACTCACTCGGGCTCAAGGAGAGGCACAACGCCTGGGTCACAGTTACATTGATACCGAGCACATCTTATTGGGAATAGCGGGAGAGGAGCTGGGGATTGCAGCCAAGGTTCTGAGTAACTTTGGTATTTCGATGAGTAAGATACAGGCGGCTGTAGAATTTGTAATCGGGAAAGGAGAGCGTCGGGCTACCAAGGGAGAGGTCGACCTTGCTCCTCGGGCAAAACGAGCCATCGAGTTCGCTGTTGACGAGGCGCGCCGCCTTAATTCCAGCTATATAGGCGTCGAGCATCTTTTGCTGGGATTACTGCGCGAAAGCGAAGGTGTAGCTTTTAGTGTCCTAGAGAGCTTTGGTATCACCTTGGAACGAACGCGTGATGAGGTAAATCGAGTTGTCAGGCAGGAAAGCGCACGAGCTCGTACCACAGGTCGGGTTGGCACACGCACCCCGACTTTGGACCAGCTTGGGACTGACCTAAGTGCTCTAGCCCGGGCAGATAAACTTGACCCTATTATTGGACGTCACAAGGAGATCGAACGTATAGTTCAAATACTGAGTCGTCGTACCAAGAATAATCCCGCACTTATAGGTGAAGCAGGTGTGGGCAAAACAGCTATTGTTGAAGGATTGGCACAGCGCATAGTAGCCGGGGAAGTTCCCGAGGTCTTGCAGGGCAAGCGGATAATAGCCTTGGATATAGGTGCTCTGGTGGCAGGAACAAAATATCGCGGTGAATTCGAAGAGAGACTGAAGAAGGTTATTGAGGAAGAGAAAGCTGCCGGTAATTGCATCTTATTCATTGATGAAATGCAGACGATTGTGGGTGCTGGAGCGGCTGAAGGCGCAGTTGATGCCTCTAACCTTCTGAAGCCTTCGTTGTCGCGCGGCGAGATTCAGTGTATTGGTGCCACTACTTTGGACGACTACCGCAAATACGTGGAGAAAGACCCAGCTTTGGAACGGCGGTTTCAACCTATTCTGGTAGCCGAACCTACCATGGAAGAGACTCTGGAAATACTACGGGGCATTAAACACAGATATGAAGAATTTCACCAATTGGATATAAGCGATGAAGCTTTGCAGACAGCGGCTACACTGGCTACCAGATATATAGCGGACCGCTTTTTGCCCGATAAGGCTATTGATTTAATAGATGAAGCTGGCTCTCGAGTACGCATCAAACGGGGGAGTGCCCCTATTGGCTTAGCTGAGGCAAGGCGGGCTTTGGAAAGTGTACGCAAGGAGAAGGAATCGGCTATCTCATCTCAACAGTATGAATATTCCAGCGAGTTGCGTGCTCGTGAGCTCCAACTAACTGAGAAAATCGAGACCATGGAAAAAGAGTGGCGAATTAAGCAGGAACAGGGCCGACCTGTAGTTACGTCAGAGGATATTGCTGAGGTAGCCAGCATGTGGACGGGTATACCTGTGATAAAGTTGACTATCGATGAAACAAGCCGCCTTTTACAGATGGAAGAGGCTCTACATCGGCGTATCATTGGCCAGGATGAGGCCATAAATACCGTGGCTAAAGCGGTAAGAAGAGCTCGGGCTGGGTTAAAAGACCCGAGGCGTCCCATTGGTGCCTTCATCTTCTTGGGCCCCACCGGAGTAGGCAAAACTGAATTGGTAAGGGCCTTGTCCGAGTTCATGTTTGGCAGCGAAGATGCTCTGGTCAGGCTTGACATGTCGGAGTTTATGGAGCCTCACAATGTTGCTCGCTTAGTTGGGGCACCACCAGGTTATATTGGTTATGAGGAAGGTGGTCAATTAACTGAGGCAGTAAGGAGAAAGTCCTATTGTGCTATTCTCCTCGATGAAATTGAAAAGGCGCATCCTAATGTATTTAATATCCTGCTCCAGATTTTCGATGATGGTCATTTGACCGATGCCAAAGGGCGAAGGGTTGATTTTCGTAATACCATCATAGTCATGACCAGTAATGTCGGTGCCGAACTTATTAAGCATCATATGACCCTCGGTTTCGCTGCTCATATCGAGGGCGAGGGACAACAGCGGGTGGAGTACGAAAAAATGAAGGAACAAGTGCTTGACGAGTGGAAGAAAAGATCTCGGCCCGAGTTCCGCAATCGCATTGACGCCACGGTTGTGTTCCATGCTCTAAGCGAAGAGCATATCCGCCAGATTGTGGACCTGATGCTTAAACAGGTTATCGCTTCCCTTGGAGAGAAGAATGTCAGTCTGGAAGTAACTGATCCGGCCAGGGATTTCATAGGCAAGAAGGGTTATGACCCTGATTTTGGAGCCCGCCCCTTGCGTCGCACTATCCAGAATTTGGTTGAGGATCCACTCTCCGAGGCTTTGCTGCGTGGAGAATTCCTGCCTGGGGACACCGTGGTTGTGGATTGTGTCGAGGAGAAAATTGTGATGAGACCATTGGTCAAGGAGACTGTATAAACATGCCTAGAGAAGTAATCGAAGCGCCCTTACCTGGAAAAATAGTACAGGTTGAGGTAACCGTGGGTAACACGGTGCAGGAGGGCGGCGTGATTTGCACCATAGAAGCTATGAAGATGGAAAACCCCATATTATCTCCAGTAAAAGCTTCAGTTGTAGAGGTGGCAGTCTCACCGGGGCAGGTGGTTAAGACCGGGGAAAAGCTAGCCGTCATCGAGTATTAGTCATCTTGGCCAGCAAACTTGAAATCTGACAATCACGGCAAATCTAAATTCAGAAGTGTTTTCGTTTGTCAGCAATGCGGCAAGGAAAGTCCCAAGTGGTTAGGACACTGTCCTGATTGCCAAGCGTGGAATAGCTTCGTAGAGACCAAGGTCACCTCCTCCCACCTTCCCAGCCGTTTTCACACCGGCGGAAACAAACCTCAGGAACTTTCCCAGGTGGAGAGTGGTGACTTTCCTCGCTTTCACCTTGGCTTCACTGAAGTCAATCGAGTTCTGGGAGGAGGTTTAGTTCCAGGTTCTCTGGTGCTTTTTGGTGGCGAGCCTGGAATAGGCAAGTCTACGCTTCTGCTCCAGATTTCGGCGATGATGGCTGAGAATAATAGAACCGTCGCCTATATCTCCGGTGAGGAATCTGTTAGTCAGGTTAAACTTAGAAGTGAGCGACTCGGCATAGGGGGCAAGGGATTATATTTTCTTTCTGAGTCCGATCTACCTGCCGTACTAGAATGCCTGGAAGGACTCTCTCCTCAGCTGGCGATTATCGATTCAATTCAGACCATGTGTTCAGACGATGTAGCCGGGATGCCCGGCAGTATCTCTCAGGTGCGGGAATGCACCTGGAGATTGGAGAAGTGGGCGAAACAGAACAATGTGCCCCTGTTAATTACCGGGCATGTGACCAAGGAAGGAGCCATCGCCGGTCCGGGAACGCTGGAACACATCGTTGATGTAGTCCTTTACTTCGAGGGAGAACCATTTAGTAGTTACCGACTGTTACGTAGCGCAAAAAATCGTTTCGGTTCCACCAACGAGGTGGGAATATTTGAGATGAGTGATAGGGGACTAATAGAAGTAGATAATCCCTCTCAAGTTTTCCTATCCGCATATAAGGACGAGACTATGGGCTCAGTGGTGGTACCCACTCTTGAAGGGAATCGTCCTTTGTTGGTGGAGATTCAGGCTTTGACTGCTTCTAATAGTTTTTCTCCACCAAGGCGCATCGCCAACGGCGTTGATTTTAACCGGCTACTGTTGATAATTGCCGTGCTCATTAAGCGCGCCGGATTGAAGCTTTTCAACCAGGACATTATAGTCAACGTTACCGGTGGCTTAAGGGTGAACGAGCCAGCGGCTGATTTGGGCATCGCCTTAGCCATTGCTTCCAGTTTTCGCGACACCAAGCCAATTTCAGGCCTAGTTGCTCTAGGAGAGGTGGGGTTGAATGGAGAGCTTAGAGGAGTATCACAGGTGGAGAGAAGAATCGGTGAGGCCATCAGGTTAGGTTTCAAATCCTGTCTTATGCCCAAACTTAAATCCAAACCGTCCCTTGACTTCGCTGATGTCCGGTTACTCCAGGCTGGCTCACTGACCGAAGCTCTGAGGATGGGACTTACAGGGGAAGGTAAGAAAGAAATTGCCAAGGGCGAGAACACAGAACAAGAATAGAAGTATTAGGCTAGGCGTGGTTATAGTTGCTGCCGGGACTAGCCGGCGGATGGTTGGTACAAACAAGCTCTTTGCCTCTCTCAATGGAAAACCTTTGCTGGCTTGGTCAGTAGATACCTGTGAGAGATGCAGATTGGTCCGGCAAATAGTCCTGGTATTGAATGACCAGGATTTGGCTCGAGGCCAGAAGTTGAGAAAGGAGGGAAATTGGTCTAAGGTTACTCTATGCCGAGGCGGCGCACGCCGACAAGATTCGGTCAGAGAGGGGCTCAGGCAGGTGAGGAACTGTGATTGGGTCATGATCCATGATGGAGCTCGGCCTTTCTTGACTCCGGATTTGATTGAGGATGGTCTGAGGATGGCCGATGAGTTTGGAGCCGCTGCGGCCGCAGTGCCAGTTAAAGATACTATCAAGCTTGCTGATAGCGAGAATTTGATTAAGGAAACACTTAAGCGTGAGAGGTTATGGGCAGCGCAAACCCCGCAGATATTCAGCTTTGATGTGATAACCAGGGCTTATGAGAACCTCGCAGCAGAGGTTACCGATGATGCCGCTGCTGTGGAACGCCTGGGATATAAGGTGAAGCTTTATATGGGCGATTATGAAAACATAAAGGTAACCACAGCTGAAGATTTGGCATTAGCACGTATCATCGCACGGGAATGGAAAGAGAAGAATTAAGGGTTGGCATTGGTTGGGATAGCCATCCTTTGGCTTCCGGGCGAAGGCTAATTTTGGGAGGCGTTGATATCCCCCACGACAAAGGCTTGTCGGGTTGGAGCGATGCTGACGTGGCAGCGCACGCCATAATAGATGCTTTATGTGGCGCTGCTGACTTGGGCGACATTGGCGCCTTATTTCCCTCCCAGGAACCGGAGTATAAAGATATTTCCAGCTTGGTTTTGTTGAGCAAGACCAGCGAACTGCTTAAAGCCAAAGGATTTATGGTAGGCAACATCGATGTCACTATAATAGCTCAAGGCCCAAGGTTGTCACCTTTCATACCTGAAATGAGAAAACTAATTGGCCAGGCCCTGGATGTAGATTCGACACAAGTGACGGTTAAAGCTACGACCACCAACGGTTTAGGGTTCGTTGGTAGAGGAGAAGGAATGGCTGCCCAGGCCGTGGCGTTAATCCGGAAGAAATGGAGCGTCCGAAGATTAGAAACGACATGAAGGAAGCCATTCCTTCATGTAGAAGCTGAGGGAGATTACTCCCTTAGAGCTCGGTGATTTCACCCTTCGATTACCACCATTTCATAGCTTGGTTTGCCCTCCTTCCAGCGAATTGCAAATCTAACCTTTTTTCCTTGTACTAGGTGTCTCTCGCTATCGCTGCGGAGCTTTTTAAAGTCCACTGACTCCAGGAAGGCTTTGAGAAGCTCAATCCTATCCTCAAGTTTTGTATCCTCCTGCCCACCCTCCATATATTGGTTTACCAAGTTCCAGAATTCTTCACGGGCTGTAGTTTCTATGCAGTGAGAGAGACTGGGAACAAGCTCAATGTCATCCATGGAGTGATTTGTATCACTAAGTGACAGACATGGTCAAAATTTGACAAATTTGACAGGGTCCATTATCATTATTATGGACATATGTTCAAAACTCGTAGGGAAAATATGGTGATTTTTCAATGGCTAGGCCAGAAAAGTTGAGATGTGTGGCTCAATTGCCGAACGTAGGCTTTTTTAAGCCGGTAGGAATTCCTGTGAATGCTTTACAGGGTATTCGGCTTTCACTTGAGGAACTTGAGTCTATCCGCCTTAAGGACTTGGAGGCACTGGAACAAGAAGAATGTGCCCGGCAGATGCGCATTTCCAGACCTACTTTCCATCGGATATTGGAATCAGCTCGGAAGAAGCTGGCCGATGCTCTGATTAATGGCAAGGCAATTCAAATCGAAGGTGGCAATTTTGAGCTTGCCCAGCGGCTCTTTAGGTGTGGCGATGATGGACATGAGTGGAACGTGCCTTTTGAGACAATGGCACAGAAACTTCCTTTGTCTTGCCCAAAATGCTTAAGTGTGAATATCCAGCCTATGCCTTTGCCTTCGTTTGGTTCAGGCAGAGGCTGCGGCAGGAGATTTCGCGGTGGCAGGCAATGGTGAAGAAATAAATAGCAAGGAGGTGATAAAGATGCCATTTGGAGATGGAACAGGACCCATGGGCCTAGGTCCAATGACAGGAAGAGGAGCTGGCTTTTGTGCTGGTTTTGGCAGGCCAGGCTTCACTAATGCAACACCTGGCTACCGACACCCCTATGGCTACGGTTATTCAACACCGGTGTGGCCTAGGTGGGGCTATGGCTTTGGTCGTGGCTTCGGTCGCGGGTTTGGTCGTGGTTGGCGAAGATGGGGAGCTTATGGATACCCTGGGTGGTAAGTTTTAGAATTTCTTATGCATATCCCTATGGAACATATGGCTATGGCTATCCTTGGGGAGCTATGCCCAGGGACGAAGAGGTAGCTATGCTTGAAGAACAGGAAAAATGTCTGACCAGTGAATTGGACGGAGTAAGAAAGAGACTTGAAGAACTTCGACAATAGAAAGGAGGTAAGAAATGCCTAATGGATACGGTAGAGGATTTGGAAGAGGGGGAGGTGGATGGGGATTCGGTTTCAGAGGAAGCTCTCCCCCCTGGCCTTTTATTGGCCTAGGAAGGGGAGGATTGCCGAGATGTGGCTATTTCCTCAGTGGAGCTGCGGGAATGCCTGTCCCACCGGGTTATCCTTCTTATGGCAGCCCTGGGGCTATGCCCTATGGTTATGGCGGAGCATCTATGGGGGCAGTGCCGGGAGCCAATCCCTATGCTCCGCAGATGACTCGGGAGCAGGAACTGGATTTCTTGAGGAGCCAGGCGGAAGCAATAAAGGGACAGCTGGAGCAAATAGATGCCAGGATGCGGGACATGGAGAGTGAAAAATAAGAGACAACCTAATAAGGAGGTAAATTATGCCAGGATTTGATGGTACAGGCCCTCGTGGGATGGGTCCGATGACAGGTGGTGGCAGGGGATTCTGCAGTCCTTGGGGGATGGGGGTAGCTTCCCATCCATATGGGAGATTCCAGGGAATGGGATATGGTTACCCCTACTATGGAGCAGCCCCGGTAGTTCCTGGTGCTGCACCCTTTGTTTCTCCGGTGACTCGAGAGCAGGAGCTTGATTTTCTCAGAAGCCAAGCTCAGGCTATGAAGGGACAGTTGGAGCAAATAGATGCTAGAATAAAGGAACTGGAGACGGAATAAACTAGAAAGAGGTGCATCATGAAAATTGCAGTATCAGCAACAGCTCCTGATTTGGATGCCGAGGTAGAGCCTCGTTTCGGGAGGTGTCAATACTTCATCATCATTGACCCCCAGAGCATGGAGTTTGAGGCCTTGGATAACTCTAATGCTATGGCTGCTGGTGGGGCAGGCATCAGTACTGCCCAGATGATTGCCAGCAGAGGGGCAGAGGTCGTG
>Ga0315544_1002506_pt1 | contig 12817 bp, 10 predicted proteins | sample SalMarSW160130MG_2_FD_202543 | JGI IMG/M metagenome (GOLD analysis project Ga0315544, IMG submission 202543) | Salt marsh sediment microbial communities from the Plum Island Ecosystem LTER, Massachusetts, United States - Salt Marsh Sediment SW1601-130 ... | reverse complement strand
GCGTGAAAAACCTCCAAGGCTATTGCCACGAGCAAAGAAAAGCCAAGTCCGACGAACAGGGCGTCTACGTCAAAGGGCTGCACGATCTTCCACGCCAGGGAGGATAATGCCCCTCCCAGCAGGCTGTACAACGCGGCATCCTTCCCCAATTTCTTCCCCATCAGTGCGGCCAGGGTGGGAACCAAGACCCCCGCCGTCCACATGCTCAACGTAAACAGTAGCGCCGGCACGATCATCTGAAACCACAGGGCCAGGCTCAGACTTAATATGCCCAGCACGATGACCAACAACCTGGAAAGGGTCAACAATTTCCCTTCACTGATTGCAGGCCTGAAATGCCGAAATACGTCGTATGCCAGGCTGGAGGCCCCGGACTGCAGGAAAGAATTCACGGTGCTCATGATCGCCGCCAGCAGACCCACGAAGAAGATACTTTTGGCTGCGGCAGGCAGCGCGGTCCCCAGCGCAATGAGGGCCATGTCTGGGTCTGCCAGGTCCGGGACCAGCCGCAGGGCGGCAAATCCGCCCAGGACGACAACCGCGTCCACAGCCATCCATATCGCAATGGAATACAGCACCGCTTTTCTCGAACATGCCTCCGATTCCGAAGCGAAGAACCTCTGGTACAAAGGGGCCGAGGTGATCGGCAGGAAAAAGAGCAGTATGAAGAACACGGCTATTTCCTGAGCTGATATGAACGAGAAGGGGTCGAGATACCCCTCCGGTATACCGGAAGCAATGTCCGGTTGCAGGCTGGGCAAGACGAATGGCACCATCATGGCGAGCATGAAAAGCATCAGGACGAACTGGACTATATCCGTCATCACGTCCGCTTTCATCCCGCCGATCACCACAGGCGCGATTAGTATGAAGGCCATGATGCCCATCGCCACTTCCACCGGCATCGGCGTGAAGGTGGACAGAATCTTTCCCCCCGCGATGATCTCCTCCGGTATGAGGCACAGGGTTGCCAGCAGCACGGAGCTGGCTATGGCAAATTTCTTGCCGTAGAAATCCCCCAGGAAATCCGGCAGGGTGTATTTCCCTGAGTCCGCTATCTTGTTAAGCGAGAAAACGACGGCTATGTTTCCCAGGTAGAAGGGTACCATGAACCAGAGAACGCCCAGCCCCATCTGGTAGGTCAGGCTCACTCCCCCCAGGATGGCTGAGGCTCCGTAGAACGTAGACACAATGGTAGTAACCAGGGTCTTTGTGTCCAGCCTGTCCCCCCGGATGAACTTCTCTAAGGTGGTTGCTTTTGCTCTTATGCCTATGGCCATAGCCATGGCGATATATAGTGAAAGGATTGCTGCATTCACTTACCTCTCAGCTCTTCTTTCCGAGGGTGGGTTTTATGTACTCCTCACCCTTGAGCATCATCGTGCCTATCACCAGCCTGTAGCATCGCTCGTTGACGCTCTCTAGCTTGCCCTTTGCCTCGATCTCCTTGCCAGAATCTACGACATCGCGGTAGAGCCCCTCGAATGAAACGACCTCCCTCACCTGCTGCGCTTCTGCCTCACCCTCGATTACCTCCACTCCCTCTATCCTGTACAGAGCAGGCATGAACAGGCTCTCGCTGGCGTCCGAGACGAGTGCCCGTATCCTCGCCATCCCTTTCTCACGGTAAACCGTATCCCCGTAGTTCTCCCTTATCTCGTCGTCTTTTCTCGTGGGGTGAATGGAAAAGTACCTGTCCTGAGCTGGTCGAAGGGCCTGGTCGCCGAAGAAGCCGTAGTTCCATCGTCTCCCGGCCAGATAGCGGGCCTCCTCGTAGCTAAGGGGGAAGCGATTGGCTACCGAGGCGCACCATTCTTCCAGCACCTTCCCGGCCACGGGCCGGATTCTGGCCAACATCCGCTCCTTCAACGCCGCCCTGACCTTCCAGGCGTTCTCCAGGCCGTAGACCAGGAGGTCAATGTCCGAGAACTCAGGGTTGTGTATCCCCAGCAAGATGGAGCCGGTGATGCCGAAGTCCTCTGTCTTGATTCCGGTGCCAGCTATGATCTCGTAGACGAAGGCGCGCACTTCCTCTTCGAGAGGGTCTCGTGGGGTCTCCAGGATCTCCCCCAGTCGCTGTTGGGGAAGGTAGTATTTCTTCACGTATTCCTGAGGGATCATCGAGAACTTTATGTTTCTGACGGGGCAGTAGTGGACGTAGTGGGGGTAATTCCGCTCCAGGTAGGCTATGGTGCCGGCCACCTGGCTGACGTGGTAATACTCCAGTTCCCTGCGATAGTGAATTTCTCTGCCCTTCCACTTCCCCACTGGAGCGGGGGAGTACTTGAGGTAGGCGGTGTACTTGTCCGGCGGGTGAAGATAACCCGTCACGCAGAAGAACATCCCCTCTGCCGTCTCGATGAAATCCCTGTCCTTGGGTTTTCTGGCCCTCTGATCCATCTTCAGTCAACTTTCACAATCATAGAATCGCCTCGTCCGCCGAGGAGCAGCCGGTGGTAGATTTCCCCTTCTTTTGCAACAACCCTCTCCAGCTTGCCCCTGGCGAGCACCCTTTCCCCTTCCCTGGCCTGTTCGCAGAACCTTCCTCGAAAGGAGGTGATTTCTCTCAGATCGCCCACTTCCAGACCATCTGTCTTCCCCCCCAACTTTGGGGGGGATTGAGGGGGGGCTTTGAATCTCACATCCTCAACCCCGTAGGTGCAGGGCGTGAAGATCGCCTCGCCCGCGTCGGCGACGGTGGCCTCGATTTCGGCCCGCCCCAGCGAAGTGTATCTCCTGTCGCCGTAACTCTCCCCCACCTCGTCTGGCATTTTGACGAAGCGGATAAAATACTCGCAGTCCCGGAACCTCCCCTGAATGACCTTGCGCTCCTCCAATCGGACGAAATCCTCGAAGCCCATCGGTGTGTCCTGGGAGCGAGAGGCGTGCAGCTCCCTCATTTCCTCCTCGTTGAGCCTCCTCACCTCTCTGCCCCCCCTCGGTCCCCCCCAACCCTTCGACAAGCTCAGGACACCGCTCTGGGGGGGAAGCGGGGCTTCATCCAGCAGCTCCCGCAACGCGCTGTGAACCGCCCGGCAGTTTTCGGAGCCGTAGACGACGGCGTCCAGATCGGAACAGGGCGTGTGCAGGCCCACCAGGAGCGAGCCTGAGATGCCGATGCTACTTTCCGGCACTTTGGCCCTGCCCGCCAGCAAATCGGCGAAGACGATGGCTTGCTCCTCCAATTCGTCCCGGCCCTCCCGCCGACGCAGCTCCGCCAGTTTCTGGCAGGGATCGTGAATCAGCCTCGCGCGCTCATTAGGCACGCCCTGAAGCTGTGTCCCGAAGACGGAATCTTCAAAGAGGTAAGATGGGTATCTTTCCCGCAGCAGTTCCTCCTGCTCCTCGAAGTGATAGAGCCGCCTGTAGGGGAGGCCCTCCCTCGCTCTCGCGCCATTCGGATCCGGAGCGTATCTAAGGTAGGCCACTACCGCATCTGGCGGATGGATCAATCCCTTGACGGCGAAGAGGAGGCCGTCGGTGGATTCCACGTAATAGCCTTCGATCATCGGTTTAACCTGCTGCTGGCGAGCTTCACCACGTGCTCGACGATCCTGCCGGCGATGTCCAAGTCGGTTGTCTTCTGCAACCCCTTCCAGCCGGGGATGCCGTTCACCTCGGTCACGTAGTACTCGCCCGTCTCCGCTTTCAGGATGTCCACGCCAACGTACTCGGCCTCGAGGACAGCAGCGGCCTTCAGGCTTGTTTCTCGCAGTTCCTGGCTCAGCTCCAGTGGCTCCACCCTCGCCCCTTTAGCCACGTTGGTTTTCCAGCCCTCGGCCCGGCGCGCCATGGCCGCGACCACCTCTCCCCCGATGACGAAGGCCCTGATGTCCCAGTTGGCGTGAGGGATGAACTCCTGGAGATAAAAAACATAGCGGCCCAGTTCCAGGGCCCTGAAGACCCTGTAGGCCGCATCTTCGTCGCAAACCCTCACCATCCCCCGCCCTTCGGAGCCGAAGAGAGGCTTCACCACCGCATCGCCCAATTCCTTGAAAGCTTCCATCGCTTCGTCGAAGCGCTCCGTCACCACCGTGCGAGGGGTGGGGAGGTCGGCGTCCTCCAAAAGGGACGAGGTGTAGTACTTGTCAACCGTCCTCTCGATGGTCCTGGCGGAGTTCACCACCCTGACGCCCAGGTTCTCCAGGCGGTGCAGCACATCCACTCTGAAGATGATCTGCTCCAGCGAGCCAGAGGGGATGCTCCGCACGATGATGGCGTCGTAGTTCTCTAATATCTGATCTTCGATGCGGACGCGGGGCTCGTCGGAGATTCTGGCCACGAAACGAGTGACGGGCAAGCACTCTACCGGGATACCCCTCTCCTCAAGGGCCTGCCGCAGGGCCTCCACGTGCCAACCCCTTCTGGAGCCCAGGATCCCGATCCTCACTCCAGAAGCCTCCGCAACACCTCCAGGTTGGGATCCCCGGCTCGATAGGTCTTTCCGCTGCTCAGGTTGTTGATGATCACCTCCGCTGGACTGAAGAGGAGAGGATCAATCTGGTAGAAATCCCCCCCATAAGCCTGGAAGAGCTCGTAGAACGGCCTGCCGTAGTCCTTGGAGGCCGAGGATGGGATCTGGGCGATGATCGCCTCCAGAGCCTCATCAGTGGTCTGGACTGCGTAGTAGGCCTGGCCGCCGTAGAGCACGGCGTCGTTGGTCAGCCCGATGGCCTTCAGGTCGTCCGAGGCCACCGGAGCCAGGGGGCAGGTGCCGAAGCCGGCCACAATCTGCTCCACGTCGAAGCCCAGCTCGGTCATCTTGTGCAAGCCGGTCTCCACCACCCGCGCTGCGACCTGCACCGAGCCTACCAAGCTGGCGGTGGGGGCAATAGCCAGCATCAAATTGGCCGCGTCCACCCCGCACTTGCCGGCCACGTATTCGGCCACCTCCTCGTCGGGCAGCTTGCGGCCCTCCAGCAGGAGCACGGCCACCTCGGACTGATCGCGGTAGCTCAGGTGCTCGAACAGCTCCTCGCCGGCGTAGAGAGCCCGCGCCGGTCCGGAGCCCATGGCGAAAAACTTCCCCCGCTTGACGGCCCACCCGGCATACTGAGCGGCCATACAAGCGATGGCCGGATGCTCGACCCGCACACCTACTCCTGGAAGCCAAAAGTCGCCGTAAGATAGCTGGGTGAACCCCACTTCCCCCAGTCCGCCCAGGCAGGCTTCGGCGAAGAGCTTGCCTGCCGCGAAACTTCCTGGCACTTTGACGCCCGCGTCAATCACTGTTGCACCGTTGGACAGGGTCTGCGCTGCCACGCCCAGCACCTCGGCCTGGGCCATCATCTGCTGCAATATGACGATTGCTCGTTCATTCACGCTGATCATAAATCAGTATCTCCCCCTTGCCTAGAGCCGTCACGTCTCCGTTATAGCGGCGATAGAAGCCCTCAGAATATTTATCGTCCACAGACATCCCCCAGGCCTGCAGTTGCAGCAGATAGTAGCGCAGGAAAGTGGGTTGAAAGCGGCAGTCGTAGCGGAAAGTGGGCAGCAGTTCCCCGTGGTCAGCCAGGGCAACGATGGTCCCGCGCTTCATCCCCGCTCCGGCCCGCGCACCGAGGCGACCAGAGACAATAATGGAGCCAGCGATCATCTTCGCTCCGGCGAAATCGCCCACGTCGCCCAGGACGACGATCAAGCCCCGGCGCATTTGCGCACCGACCTCCTGGCCGGCATCGCCCTCGACGACGATCACCCCTCGGTTCATCCCCCGTTTCTCGCCGCGGTAGGCCGCGCCAAGCAGGTGGCCTGCGTTCCCCTTGATCCAGATACGACCGCCCTGTATATGCGCGCCGGCCCAGTCGCCGGCGTTGCCGTCCACCACGATCTCTCCGCCGCGCATGTAGGCCCCCAGGTGCAGTCCCACGTCGCCCCGCACAGTGATGAACCCTCGCGTCATCCGCTGCCCGATCTTCTTGACGTGGCTCAGGTCACCCTCGACGATGATCTGATCCAATTCCTCGCCCTCCACGGTGAACAGGTCGCCCAGGGTCACCTTCCGCCGCCCGTAGAAGGCAGGCAGCGCCTCTATCTCCGCCTGGCTGCGGCCAACAAACTGGTCGGGGCAGATGTTATCGGCCTCGATGGGGATGGTGGTCGCTTCCTTCAGGCGCAAGGTGACTGCATCCGTCTCATCCGCCATCCCTATGACAAATCCAGCACATCCTACGCAACCCAATGTTAGGCGCCTCCTTTCTGGTTAGAACGATAAGACCTCCGAAGCCTTACGCCGTGCGTCTAGCATGGTCGCAAGGCGAAGGTTTGCGGTTCGTGCAAGTTTGCCGTGTGCGCTGTTCTCGCTATGTGTTCCCTAACGGAAAAGCTCACCCGCCAAGCGGGTGCGGGCTCGAGCCTTCGCCACACAGCTAACCTCAATGCGCGTGGCACCGTTGATTTGCGCCGAGATTAGCCTGGTCGGGTGCAGCGAGGGTTAGCACGCCCTCCTTAACCTATGCAAGAGCAACCTTCCCACTTATTGCCTTGGGCTGCCATGCCTCTGCAAGAGCGACTTTCGCCTACCCACCTCTTCTATCAGTCACGCAAGCGGAACATTGATAGCGTGAAGCCGGTGGTGGTCAACGACGAGTGGATAATCTCTCCATCAACGTCAAAGCTAATGTCGTTGAGATGTTGGTTCGACAGAAAGCCACCCTCGATATCAGCCAGTCGTCCAGCCTTGATGTTTTTGGATAATTGCCCCGCCAGATATTGTGCTAAGCTGTTTCGCTGACCTGTTCCGGCCCCGCCGATGGGGAAGTCCAATTCCGCTGCATCTTTTGGGTGACGCCTAGCGAACTCAATCGCAATTTGATAAGCCGTTAGAAATGGACGTCCCAAATGATGCCCCGGCGCAGCGTCTGGAATGTCTCTCAAGGTTTGGGTTATTTTCTCCTCAAAGTCGAGTTCTTGCCATTTGCTCATCATGACATATCTCCTATGTTGTGTGGACGCACCACTTGCCTGCACGTTATTACAGTTTGAGGTGAGGCGTGCTAACGTTGCTCTTCAGCCGCAGCGTTTAGCTGTTGGCTGAAAGAGCCTTGTTAGCTGCTGCGATAACCTTTCTACATAATTCCAAGAACTCCTCATAAGAGAGATCGTTCTTGGCATCATTTGTGCGCCACGCGCAAATCTTGAAGTCTGCTGGACCTTTGCCATCTCCAACATGGTCGACGGAAGGCAACATAGCGAATTGCTTTTTGTAATTTCTTCCATGCTTTTTAGATTGTTCGTTGTCGTACTTACTGAGTAGTGACCAGTCCAGTTCTTCGTTTGTATAGGCGTCCTTACCACCAGAATCACATACTGCTTTATGAATAGCGATTTTGTATTCTTCGTTTGTTGCTGTTTTATTCCCACGAATTCTGTCGCGGCGAACATGAGCAACAGCTTTTCGATGCAACCACCGTTCATACGCCTTTTGATCGACGGATTGGTCCAAAAATTTCGGGAGTTGATATTTTCTCATTTCTTTATGCAGCTAACTACTGATTATACGGAATTCTTTCCGCCTAACGACCCCTTGTGGGGTTTTATACAGAAACCATCTCGTAAGCAGAGCGCGTTGTCCACTCGCCGAACCGCCTAAGCTCCCCCCAGTATCCGGCGCAGATGAAAGTGAAACTGACCCAGTGTGCCTCCATAGTTGCCGGCGGAAATGCGCACGATGCCGGGGATGCAGGCGGCCTGGATGCCGACCCGCATGGCCTGCTCTATGGATGCCTCGTACAGGCCGTCAATCACGATCTCCAGCACGGAGTTGACGCCCTCCGGCAGCGCGGACTCGGTCTGACGGCGGATGGTGGGACAGTAGGCGGTGTTGGTCGAGGCGTGCAGGAATTTGTACTTGGACGTGGTCTTGCTCCCGCTGCGGACGATGCCGCCGGGGAAGGGCATCACCACCCTCTTCACCTTCTCCATCGCCTCCACCGCTCTCTCCGACGCCTCCAGGGTGACATCGGGGCTCTCGCCCAGGATGAGGAAGTTGCCGCCTCCGATGGCTTTCTGGACGCCGAAGCTCTCCTCGACCAGGAACTCCCCCTCCATCACGGGTATCCGCCAGAATCTCCTCCCCGCCCCCCTCAATCCCCCCAACTTTGGGGGGAAGGGGGGCGGGAGGAGCTTGCTGATCTGGAAGCCGTCGCCGAAGTAGCGCAGCGTCCCACCGATTTTCAGTTTCTTATCACCCGCCAGGCCGTTGAAGCAGGCGGTGGAGGGACAGGTCATGATGCACTGGCCTACCCTGCGCATCAGTTGGTCTTCCATCCCCTTGGAGCCCATGGTGAAGACCAGGATGCTGACGCCTGGGCGGCCGTCGGGGGTCTCGTCCGCCGGGATCACCTCTTCGATGCCCACCTCGCAGCCGCAGGCGATGACGGACGTGGCGAAGCCCGTGGCCACCTGGGCCGCCGTCAGCGCCCAACGCTCATTGACAGCGGTGATGATCAGCCGCGCGGCCTGCATCTTGAAAGCTTCGGCAAACGTATCCTCGATCTCAACTCCATTTATGCGCATGGGATCACCTCGCTTCGAGTAAGATACTCTGGCGCGACCGGGTAGTTGTCATAAGAGATGGTGTAGCACTCCTCGAAGTGAGCGCGAAGGTCGGCCTCGATTCCTGGATCGTAGGGCGGGGCGACGTAGAGCGTCCGTCCCTGAACCTCCCGCACGATCTGGCCGTCGCAAGCCACCACCTGGCCGTCCTTGAGCACCAGGTAGGGCCTGGCGAACATGGCTTCCTTGTCGTCCAGTTTGCGGTAGATGGTTACATCGGCATCAGCCCCCACGCCTAGATGTCCCTTGTTCCGCAGGCCCAGGGCGCGAGCGGTCCCCGCGCGGGTGACGATGGCAATCTCGTACAGGGAGTACTCGCGGTCCAGCCCGGGGAGCAGCGCGCCCTTCCGCGCCCGGCGATGGATGCCTGCCAACATCTCGGCTCGATAGTCGCGGTCCATGAGCAGCTTGATCACCTGCGGGTAGTAGAAGAACGGGCCTGCGTTCGGATGGTCGGTGGTCAGAAAGACCCGCCAGGGGTCATCAATCAGCAAGAATAGCTCCAGGCCGATGAGCCACTGGATAGCATTGATGGGGTTGCTGCGTTTGTACTGCATGGGCACCACGCCACCGCCCGTCTCCCCCTCCACGTCGTCGTTGAGCCACTTGTTGCCAGTCAGTTTGTGCAGGCGGTACTGCAGTGGACCATCAGAGGTCATGGTGGTGGCCTCGCCGAAGATCACCTGGCCGACGTCCACCGTGACGTTGGGGTGCTCGTTGACCGCGCGGGCGATTTCTGCTGCCCCGGAACGGAGACTCTTGCCCGGCTCCCCCGCGTAGCTCAGGAATTGCAGGTGGCAGAAGTGGGCCCGGCGTCCTTCCAGGGCCTCGATGGTCTCCACTGTCGTGCGGGCGTTGCCGGTCTGCCCCAGGTTGATGCCGTGGATGTGGGGCACGTGGGGCAGCCCCAGCTCGTCGTTGATCCAGGCCAGGGTGGCGACGATCTGGCGCGGGGTGACGCCGAAGCCGATGACCTCGTCGTCCAACTCGCCCACGTTGCGGCCCCACTTCCAGTTCTCCACCCCGCCGGGATTGACGATTTTGATGGCATAACCTTTGCTCGCCCCCAGCAGCCAGGCTACGTAATCGCGCGCTTTCTCCCGCTGTCCGTCGCGGATGCACTTCATGATGAAGTGGTTGTTGCCCATGGTGATAAAGACACCCGTGTCTAGCATGGGGGTGTCTTCCAGCTCCTCGTGGGTGTGGCGGGCCACCAGGGGCGCGGTGGCCGCCTCCATCACCGTGGTGTAGCCCATCTCCGCGTAGCCGTAGCCGGTCATGAAGGTGCTGGGTACGGTATAGCCCGATCCTGAGCGGGTTACCCCCCTCAGTCCCCCCTCCAGGGGGGAGATGAGCACCCCCCGCGCACGCACGTGGTCGCGATGATCCTCTGGGCGGAACTTGCGGCCCGCGTTCACCTTGGCCCCCACGATGTGGCTGTGGATGTCCACGCCACCGGGCATGACCACCAGGCCGGCGGCGTCAATGATCTGCCCCCCCTCAGTCCCCCCCAACCCTTCGACCTTCCCTTCGGCTGTGTTCAGGGCAAGGCTCAGGGCAGGCCCTGGGGGGGAAGCGGCTGGATTTGACAATCCAGCCGGAACAGGAATTTCCCCTCCAACTTTGGGGGGGATTAAGGGGGGGCTAGTGGAGACGATTTTGCCATCCTCGATCCAGATATCGCGCACTTCGCCGTTGATCCCGTTCTGGGGATCGTACACTTCGCCGTTGATTATGCCGATCATGTTTTCACCCTCTCGATCATCCAGTCCAGTACCTGCTCGTCTGTGGGTTGGGGGGAATCCACAACCTTCTTTAGTGGCAGGGGGACGTTGTCCATGCGGTAGGCAGTGCCCGCCGCGCTGACCCCGTAGATAGCGGTGGGCAAAACCACCTTCGCCTCCCGCGCAGTGAGGTTCATCTCAGGGTCGAGGACGATGGTGGGAATCTGGCTCAGCCGTTGAGCGGCCTGGCGCGGAAAGTGGGCCACGGGGTCAGAAGCGATGATCAGCGCCGCGTCGGCCTCCTGGCGGGCCAGCATATCCACCGCCGTGAACTCGCCCGGATTGTACTGGGGGTAGCCGCGAGCGAAGTTGATGGCGAAGGGATAGCCCGTTTGCCAGGTCAGCGTGCAGTCGGCCCCAGCCACGTTGCCGTGGCCGCGCATGGGCATGGCGGTGAAGCGGGTGTGGTCGTTCAGCTCGGCCACCAGTGCCAGCAACTCGGTGATGTTCAGATATTTGCCTCCCGTCTGCGTCACCCCCATCCCGAAGAAGATCACCCCAAAGCGACACCCCTTCATCCGCTCCACCAGGTCCGCCAGTTGCGCCACGCCCACCCCGCCAACATCTGTAATGTCCGGCGTCTCGCCCTTCAGCAGGGCGCGCAGCGCAGTCAGCACCTCGTAGTCGCAGCCGGGGCGTGGCTGCAGGAAGATGTCGGCGCTCCTGGAACTGCGGGTGGGCCGCACGTCCACCACCACCACGGTGCGGTCTTTGCGTCCCTGGGGAGTGAGCTTGCCCCGCGCCGACACGGAGTAGCGCGCGAAGTGGCGCTGATGGGCCTCGGCCGGGTTGCATCCCCAGAAGATCACCAGGTCGGCGCGATGCTTGACCTCGCCCAGGGTGCAGGTGGGCTCGCCCTGGCTCTGGATGCCGATGGTGGTGGGGCCGTGGCAGACGGAGGAGGTGCTGTCAATGGAGGCCCCCAGCAAGTCGGCCAGGGCGATGGCTTTGCGCTGCGCCTCGGATGCAGTGGAGCTGAGACCGTAGATGAGCGGGCTGGCCGAGTCAGTCAGGATGCGTGCTGCCGCATCAATGGCCTCAGGCCACTCCACCTCTTTGCCGTCCACCGTTGGGGACGCAGCCCCAGTGTGGGCATTGACAAACAGGCTGCGGCCGCTGCTGCAAACCTTTTTCACCGCCGTGACGCGGTTGCCCTCCACCTCGACCACGATGTCGTCGCAGAGGCAACCACAGAAAGGGCAGACAACGTTCTCGATCCTCATAACGGCTCCACCTCCGCCTCTAGCCCCTTGGAATCGGGCATCCCCGTCCCTCTGGTCTCCACGCCGATGAGCGCATTGGCGGCGGGACCCATGGGCACGAAGATCATCCCCTCAGGCAGATCGCCCTCCCGCAGCTCCAATTCCGCCTCACCGAAGGCCGTGCGGACTCTGACGAGCTGGCCTTCCTCAATACCCAGGCGCTCCATATCGGCGAGGCTCATCTCCACGAATCCCGTCGCCTGGCGGTACTCGCCGGACCCTTTTCCTTTGTGGAGCGCCGCTCCCTGCCGGGCCGTGCGTCCCGTGATCAAGATGAACTCAGACATGGTCATCATCTCCCTCGTCCGCTACTGATTCGTCCACCTCCCGCCATACCATCTCCGCTGTCATCCGAATATGAGGCCAGCACTCATCTCGCGTTTCACCCTGGGCCAACACGGTGCAAATGGGATGCCGCGCCGCGATTCGCTCACCTGGAAAAGGGATGTCCCTCCGTCCCTTCGCCCGCCAGCCTGCCGTCTCTGGCATCGTCCCCTCGTGCCTGGCGTAGACGATGGCCTTGCCGTAGTAGGACGAGGGACGAGGGACAAGATGATCTTCCAAGTGGAGAGCGGGGAGCTTGCCATCGAAAGAGCGCACGTGCGCATCGAAAACGTTCAGCCCATAGGCCCGCCCCACCAGCTCCATTGAAGCGGTGTAGCGAGGATTTACCTCCACCAGGTAGGGCACGGGACAACCAGTCTCGTCCCGCCCCAGCACGAAGTCCACGCCGTTGACCCCGCGCAGGCCAAAGAAGCGAGTGAGCTTCTCCACCATCTCCCGCACCGACTCGACGACGGTTTCTATCTCCGGTGTGGGCAGATTGAGAGGCAGGATATTACCACACCAGGTGAAACCCCGCGCCCCCAGTTCTTGCCGCCCGATGAGTTGCTCCGTCAGACCCAGGAGCACGCACCGTTGTCCATCGGCCACGAAAGCGGCGGAGCACGTCTCGCCTGCGATCCACTCCTGGAGGATGCGCCCCTTGCCCAGCGTGCCCCCCCTCCAGAAGCTGATGCCGTGCCCACCCCCGCTCCGCATCGGCTTGGTCAGCCAGCGGTTTCCCCCATCCGCCTGTGCCTCCTCGCCGGGCAGCAGGGTAACGGGGACGGGGATGCCCTGGCGCCGGCAGACCTGCCGCAGGGTCCCCCAGTCGCGCACCCGACGCAAAGTTGTGGGATCGTTGCCCAGCAGGGTGTGACCGGCGGCCAG
>Ga0315544_1002500_pt1 | contig 12833 bp, 16 predicted proteins | sample SalMarSW160130MG_2_FD_202543 | JGI IMG/M metagenome (GOLD analysis project Ga0315544, IMG submission 202543) | Salt marsh sediment microbial communities from the Plum Island Ecosystem LTER, Massachusetts, United States - Salt Marsh Sediment SW1601-130 ... | reverse complement strand
GGCGGCAGGTATGCCCCGGCAATATGACCTAAATGCAGTGGACCGTCAGCATAAGGCCAGGCTACGGCAATAAAAATCCTCTGGCTCATAATATATTTTCTAAGGCTTTTCCCGGGAAGAAGGTAAGTACTCGTTGTCCCTTCTCCTCGGTATAACGAGCATAACCTTTGTTCAGGCAGCAATCAACACATAAACGCAATATAGTGCCTTCCGCCTCCTCAATAACCAGATAACGCTCCGGATATGGCATAATGCGGTGGCACTCATCGCACTGGACATCGCCTAAAGATGTACAACCACGGCGCATTTTTCAATTCACCTCCATGCCCAAAACTTTAAGATAACTTTAGCCAAGCCTGATATAGCTCTTTCTTTGACAAGCCGGTTTCCCCGGCTACCTCGGCTACCGCCTGTTTAGCCCCCACCCCCGACCAGTGCATCTGCTGTAATTGCTTCTCTATCGTCCCGGTCAACTGCGGTTTTTCCGGCTCTTGCTTTCCCTCAATAACCAGGGTAAACTCCCCCCTCGGCTCGGCGAAGTGGTCTATGGCCTGGCTTATCCTCCCCCTAAAAACCTCTTCATGAACCTTGGTCAGTTCACGGCAGACGGCTATTCTCCTATCGCCCAGAACTTCTAATATATCGTTCAGTGCCACCAGTAGACGATGGGGGGATTCCAGAACGACAATGGTGGCATATTCATCGGCAACAGACTTCAACCGACGCTGCCGGGCACCCGCCTTATGCGGCAAAAAGCCGAGATAGATAAATTGCTCCGTATCCAGCCCGGAGACAACCAGTGCCGTGATAACCACCGAAGCCCCGGGGATGGGAACTATGGGAATACCTCGCTGGCTAGCCGCCACCACAAGCTCATAGCCGGGGTCGGACATGCCCGGCATTCCGGCGTCAGAAACAAGAGCTACGTCCCCGTCTTCAAGGCGGTTCAAAATATAATCCAGCTTGGCCAGTTTATTACGCTCATGATAGCTGGTCGTAGGGGTCTTGATATCATAAGCCGCCAGAAGCTGCTTGGTGCGGCGGGTGTCCTCAGCAGCAATAAGTTTCACCTCACGCAGAGTCCGCAGGGCACGTAGTGAGATATCTTCTAAATTACCAATCGGGGTAGCCACAATATAAAGCGCCGGCATGGTCTATTATCTTCCCAATTTTGCTATTATAACCTATGGCTAATCTCCCGTCTACTTTGGATTTTATCAACCTCACCCCCTGTGTCCCCCTGTTACTGGTTGTCTCTCTTCCCACCCAACCCACCCTCATAGGGGCACTGTCCCTCTAAGACCCTCAGCCCTCCCACAGGGGCTTATACCTCCCCTTCTCCCCACAAAGTGAGAGAGGTAATACCTTTTAGGGCGGGAGGGGTGGGAAAGAAAAATACCCGTTCAAAAGGGGGGTGGGGCTGGGGGATAGGTCTCCAAAAATCCCCCAAAAATTTCTTGACTTTCAAGAGTTTCTTTTGGTATAGTTTGGCTTTAAGAAGGTGCCAAAATGGCTAAACCTAAGTTCAGGCAACTGCGGCGCTCCTACGGATTTGACGAAGTGGCTATTGTCCCTGGAGATATAACTATTAATCCCGACCAGACCAACATTGACCTAAAGATAGACAACTTCACCTTCTCCACCCCTATCCTGGCGTCAGCCATGGATGCCGTGACCGACGTCAACATGGCTATCCTGCTGAGCAAGCGAGGAGGGCTGGCTGTTCTCAATCTGGAAGGGGTACAAACCCGGTATGATAACCCCGAGGAGGTTCTGGCTGAAATTGCCCGGGCTCCCGATGCCAAAGTCACCCCCCTGCTGCAGAAGGTCTACTCTGAGCCAATTAAGGAAAAACTTATCGGGGAGCGAATTCAGGCGATAAAAAAAGGCGGGGCGGTATGCGCTGTTTCAGCGGCGCCGGCTAATACCAAACGCTTTGCCCCTATAGCCGTTGAAGCCAAGGCTGATATTTTTGTCGTCCAGTCCACGGTTACCACGGCCAAGCATATATCCAAAAGCTACCGGGGGCTAATCTTCCCCGAGCTTCATAAGTCCATACCTATGCCCATCATCGTCGGCAATTGTGTAAGCTATAGCGCCTGCCTGGAGATTATGAGAACCGGAATCTCGGCGGTTCTGGTGGGAGTCGGGCCGGGGGCAGCCTGCACCACCAGGCAAGTCCTTGGCGTCGGTGTTCCCCAAGTAACCGCCACCATGGACTGCGCCGCTGCTAGGGACGAATACCAACGTGAGTCGGGAAGGTATGTGCCCATAATCACCGATGGTGGCTTTCGCAACGGTGGAGACCTGTGTAAAGCCTTTGCCGCCGGTGCTGACGCCGTAATGATTGGCTCCATCTTTGCTCAAGCCAAAGAAGCACCGGGGCTAGGCTATCACTGGGGTATGTCCCACCCCCACCCGGCACTGCCCAGGGGAACACGGATAAAAGTAGGCACCACGGGCACACTGGAGCAAATCCTTTTCGGTCCGACCTCGGTTACCGATGGCAGTCAAAACCTGGTTGGGGCGCTGCGCACTGCCCTGGGCGTCTGCGGCGCACGCAACATCAAGAAAATGCACAAGGCTGAGATGGTAATTGCTCCCGCCATTACCACCGAAGGAAAATCCTGGCAGATGTCCCAATCCAGTCCCTGAGGCTACTCTTCTTCTTCCTCCTCTTCGGATACTATCCCGGTCTCTCCACTAATATGAGGCACCAAGGGTTCTGCTTTTCTCATCTTGCCTGGTGATAGCAAGGTCAATTTATCAATCATCTGGCGTAATTTCATCAATTTCTCCGCCGACGGTTCAATTCCAGCCTCCACCACCACACCACCCACCCCGGCTTCCCACAGAGCCTGAAGCTCACCGGCGGCCACGTCTGACGGCACCGAGACCAAAAGGGGTTTAGTCAAAAGATTGGCGCAGCGCCGAAACAGCATAAGGTGATGCCAGGTAATAAAATGGTTCTTCCCCTGTTCACCGGCAACGAGCACCGCATCTACCGGCAGGTCATCTACCGCCTTTAGTAAACTCGGCTCGAGCGATGGCTCGACCTCCAATATTTTACCCAGCTTTTTATCCTGAAGTATTTCCAGCGAGGCACTGGCTGCTGGGAAAACGACAAAATCGCAGCCCGCCTCCACCATCTTCCCTACCCCTCCCCTGCCGATTTCCTTCAGCCAGCCACCCCAGGGAATATCAGGCACCGCTTGGCATACCTGTTTAAGGGCTTTAACCCCCGAACTCGGCTTTGGGATTTGTAACAGCCCGGCGTCAGACCCAGCCACACCATCAGCCAAACGGTCAACATCAACCTGAGCCAGAGAGGCAACTAGCAGCATCCTGGGCTTCTGTGGCACCCCTTGCGCCGCCCTGAACCCCATGGGCTGGAGCCCAGCCTGCGAAACCAGACTCAACTTATCTATAAATTTACTCATCTACCAATGGCAAGCTTTTAACCACCGGCCTGTATGCCAGGCTATCCCATTTCAATTATCTGGACGCCCGCCGGCAGCTCAAACATGCTGTCAGGGATATCACCAAAATCTATATTTTTAAACTCAATGATAGTCGTACCTTCAGGTGCCGTCATCTCCTCTCGAATCGGGAATCCATGCTCTTTCCATATCCACGCCTTTGCCGATACCCCACCATAGCTATATTCAACCACCATACAAACTTTACCATCCATGGTCTCGGTGCCAATAACAGTGTAGTCATAGCCGGCGATACCCTGAGCCTCTTCTACAGCGGATTCTGGCGCCTGGGAGAGAGGCACTTGATAAGCAAAGTTTTCCTCTGGCATGTACATATACATGGTCTGGGCATCATAGTCCACCAGCATAATTATAGTCTCGCCCTGCTGGTCCATTTCGGTTCTCATCTTGTTCCGCTCCACCCATACCTGCGTGGTCACCGTTGGCGCCCCGGGAGAGGTCATCACCATATCGTATTTCACCGAGTCTATGCCCGTCCCTTGCCCCAGAATTTCGCTTAATGTTTCACCTGACGGCGGTGGCTCTTCTTCCTCTGCAGGAGTTGTTCCGCCGTTAGACGGTGGTGCCCCCTCCCCCCCTCCTCCTCCCCCACCACAGGCAATAAGGCTAATACAACCCAGCACCATAGCCACTACTAGCACCAATGACAAGATTTTTTTCAACTTGCTTCCTCCCTCTCATTCATTTGGCCGATTGCTCAGCCAGCTTGTTTCTCAGCAAAGTCACCGGCCCAGGGGAGCTTATATTTCTGACCCTGATAAGCTTTAATCATCAGTATTATCCACAGGACAAAGGAAAGCACCCATAGTATCCAGCTAAATACCCAGCCAATAATTGGTATGCAGAAAAGGATGAGGTAGGCTACATTAATGGCGCCAAAGGTAACTATTGACTGCATAGCATGAAAACGCACGAACTTGTTATCCTTTTCCAGGAGGAAGAATACCAACCCGGTTACCCAACCTAACACGTAGCACAGTAATCCAGCCACATTTGGCTCCAGACCCGTGCTCGTTTTACCCTTTCCTTTAGGCATTGTTCAACCCTCCTTTTTGACTTTGAACTAGATATAGCATTAATTAAAGGTAAAGTCAATGAGTTCTCTCACTTGACAAAAAGCCAGCTAGTGCAGTTTTCTCTGAGGAAACCACGGAAAGGTTGCTGAAAAGACTCTGACTGGCAAAAGCTGGTTTCTTTGAAGCCGATGAGTTCTAGGTATCGTCCCCTTAAGTGGAGCTGAGGGGACTCGAACCCCTGACCTCCTCCGTGCAAAGGAGGCGCTCTCCCAGCTGAGCTACAGCCCCACTTGGCAGTGGTATTATAGCAACAAGGAAACCCGTTCGCAATTTGCTGACTATAGCCGACGTGATAAAATGCTGGCTGGGCTGGCCACTGTGAAGTCCTACCGACTATCCTTCATCATTCAAACAGCTCAGGGTGAATGATTCTTGCCAGCTCCTCCAGACCCTGGACAATCCTCGGTCCGGGACGGCTAACAAGGTCGCCATCGATAAGAAAAACGTTGCCCTGAATAACCGCCGTCATCGCTCCCCAGATGGGGTGTTCCTCCAGCGCCTCTATAGATACAGTGGGCACGCCCCCGGTCATGGTCTGAATAATGATAACCTCAGGGTCAGAGCCAACTATCTCCTCAATGCTGAATTGCACCCAGGCGCCCGGGGCTTCAGCAGCAATATTCTCCCCGCCAGCCATGGTGATAAGAGCATCAATAAAGGAGCCGGGACCGGATGTCCAGGGCAGGGTTAGGTCAGTACCATCAACTATAAAGAAGACACTGACCCTGGGAGCACCCTCCACCTGGGCGAGGACATAGTCTATGGTATCCTCCATACTTCCAATAAGCTCGGCGGCTTCGTCCCTGGTGCCGGTGACTGCCCCCACCAGCTCAATGTTACTAAAGATGCCATCAATATCATCGGGGTCTAAAATCAAAAATTTAATCCCCAGAGCCTCAAGCTCACTATTGAGCTGCTCATGCTCCACGGTAAAAACCAGGTCTGGCTCCAATCCAACCAGCTTTTCTATAGACGGGGAATAGGCGCTGCCGACGCTGGGTTTTGACTTCGCCTCCTCAGGATAGTCGCTAAAGTCGCTGACGCCGACCACCCTCTCCCCCAAGCCAAGGGCGAAAAGAATCTCGGTGATACTTGGGCCAAAAGAAACAATCTTCTGTGGAATCTCATCTATAGCCACCCCCCGCCCCGTATCATCGGTAAAAGTCCCTGGCTGAAACTGCGCTTGACAGCCGAAAGTCATACCAACTAACAGGCTTAACAGAACAACCAAAACAGCCAATGGCTTCATCTTCATTAAAAATTAACCTCCCCTATTATTAGACAAAATTAAATCCCCCTCTGCTTCTAGTGCAGGGGGGATTTTTCAGCACACTCTGCGCACTATCCCACCCCCTTTCACCGCGGAGGTTCAAGGATGCCCAGAGGTTCAGCGTTCTGGCTTCTGATAGATTTATCTATCAGTCACAGCAGGCGGGACTGCGTCGGATTCTCACCGACTTGCTTTCCTTTATACCCGAGCTAGCTCGGACGCCTCCAGGTCATCTATTCTTTTCGATAAGGATACAAGGATTGGGATAAAAATGCAAGCCCTATTTCCTAGTAAACCCTGCCCCCGATTATAGCCTCATCCCTCGGCTCCAGCAGGGAAACTACCCCACCCTCCATGGGCACGCCAAGGATAAGCACCTCCGACAGAAAGCCAGCTATATTCTTGGGCGGGAAATTGACCACAGCCACTATCTGCCGTCCCATAAGCTCGTCCTGGCTATAGTTGGTTAACTGGGCGCAAGAACGCTTGGTCCCTATCTCAGGACCAAAATTAATCTCAAACTTGTATAATGGATTGCGAGCCTCGGGGAAATCCTCCACCTTGGTCACCTCCCCCACCCTCATATCAACCTTCAGAAAATCGTCATAGGTAATCATATCCGGCTCCTATAAATAGCTATTCTTCCTCAACAAGCCTTTTGACCCATAGCTGGGGATGGGTGGAAGCAACCTGCCTCAGGGCTTCTAGCTTGTGCCTAATATCCCTGGCTACCGCCTCGTCGGTAATAAGCTCTTTGATTTTAGACTGGTCAAAGCCGAGCACCCGCTGCCACAGCCCCTCCGGCTCAAGCAGGGCTCTAACCTCAGCCTCGCTAAAACCCGCCCTCTCCATCATCTTGTAGGTAAGGGCGTGCTCACTGCCAAAGACCCGATTTAACCCCTCAGCCTGGCAGAAAGCAATAATCATCTGTTTTAGCTCGTCAAGCTGTAGCTGCAGCTCTTTTATTTCATTCTGTAAGGAAACATAGCGCTCCACCGCTTCGGCGGATGCCATTCCGCCTAAAATATCGGTTTCCTCTGGCTCAGCCACGAACTGCTGCCGGTAGTAGGGGCAATGCTCAGCGAAATCACATGGGCAGCGCCCGCTCTCAACAGCCGGAAATCTCTCCTCAGTAATGCCCTCAGCCACCGCCAGCACCAGGTTTTTAGCTTCCTCAAGCTGCGCCTGACTCCTCGGCTGGCAGCTACAGGGGGTATTAGAGCGGAAGTGATAAAGGGTTAGCCTCTCCACCGGAAGATACCAGGACTGCTCCACCGCCAGCTGGTATAGGGTCAACTGGAGATTTTTTTCCAAATCATCCTTGGTAAAAAGCTCCCTGTCTGTCTTATAGTCAACAATGGATAGCCCGCCGCTATCCAGCTTATCCACCCGGTCAATAAAACCCCTCAGCTTCACCCCCTCAACATCAATATTAAACATCCACTCCACAGCTATCGGCATCCTGAAATCGGGGCTATGAATCTCACAGAACTTAGCCAGCATCTCCCGACCGTAAGCCCGGTAACTAGCTTCCTCCTCAGCTGACTCATATCCCTCAGAATGCCAGGTTTTTTCATAAAACTGGAGCAGTGCCTCCAGCGATGGCGGTGGCGGCACCTTTACCTTAAAGAAGTACTCGGCACACTCGTGCATCGTCGTGCCAAAGCTAAAATACCCCTTCTCCTTTTGCTCCAATCCATCAATATATTGCAGCTTATAGCATAAGGGGCAGGTCTGATATAGAGAAATCTGGGTATAACTTAGCGGCTTCATTTCTTCCCCCCGGTTATTATAGACCTTTCCGGGTAACGTGACTAGCTTGATGTTTTAGGCTAAATTGGTTAGTATTAAGCCTATCGCTGATAGAAGATGGAACAGGTATCATTTTTAGTCGCCTTCGGTGCCGGGCTATTGGCTTTCCTCTCGCCCTGCGTGCTGCCCTTAGTGCCGGTATACCTGGCTAACGTATGTGGAACTGAAATACTTGAGTCAGAGGCAAGCCGAGGTCGCTTCCTCATATTCTTCCACTCTCTCAGCTTTGTTGTCGGCTTTACCCTGGTTTTTACCGCCATGGGAGCCGGTGTTGGGCTGGCTGGGTTCGCCCTCGGTTCCCACCAGCTCATCCTCAAGATAGGCGGCAGCCTGCTAATAGTCTTTGGCTTGTTCTTGTTAGCTGCCCTGAAATTCCCCTGGTTAAACTACGAAAAGCGGCTAACGCCTTCCCTGGGTACTACCACCGGTTACCTGCGCTCACTGCTCATCGGAGCCATATTTTCCCTGGCCTGGACTCCCTGCGTGGGTGGCCTTCTTGCCGGCGCCCTAGCCATTGCCCTAAGTTCAGAGGCACCCTTACGCGGCGCTTATCTTATGAGCACTTTTTCTCTCGGGCTGGGAATCCCCTTCCTCACCATCGGCGTCGCTTTTGATTACATCAGACCGCTGTTAAGGCGCATCCACCGTTACTCCACCTGGAGCTATATTTTTAGCGGCTTGCTGCTCATAACGGTGGGCATACTTATCCTGACCAACACCCTGAGCTGGTTTTAGGGTATAATTAAGAGGCAAAATGAGAGGGGGCAAGTCATGAATAAAATGCTAAAAGTAATATTGCCGGTAATGCTAATCTCGGTGCTGCTAATCGCTGGTTGTTCCGGCGGGTCCGAGCCAGATATTTCGGGGCTGAGCCGGATAACCGGCTATTCTGTGGACCCTGCCCAAAGCCCCCAGGTAGGCGAGCCAGCACCTGACTTTGAGTTTCAAGATTCTGAGGAACAAACCACTTACCTCAGCGACTTTAGCGGCGAGGTGGTATTGGTCAACTTCTGGGCAACCTGGTGCGGACCCTGCACCTATGAAATGCCCTTCATACAGCAGGTCTACGATGAATGGATGGGAAAGGGACTGGCGGTGCTGGCTATCAATATTGGCGAGAGCGCCGACACAGTAAACAGCTTTGTGGAAGAACACGGCTTTTCCTTCCCGGTACTACTTAATACCAATAGGGAGGTAGCCGAGAGGTACAGTATTGAATATATTCCCACTACCTTCTTCATTGATGAAGATGGCATAATTCAATATATTGAGGTTGGTGCTTTCCAGAGCCAGGAAGCGATAGAAAGTAGGCTGAGCCAGCTCGGCATCACAAAGTAGCGGGAGGTTAGAGATGGGTGATGTTTTAGATGAAGCCTATGCTATAGTCCAGTGCAAGGACTGCCCCTGGTACAAGTCCTGCGTCATGCCGATGAGATTCACTGCCGAGGACATCCGCCGCCAGCTAGAATCCTCAGCGCCGGGGATGGATATCACACAGCAAGCCGACCTGGGGATGCAAAATCTCTTATCCAGTATGGCAACCGCTGCCCAGAACTCTCTGCTGGAAGGATGCCCAATCTTCATTGAGCGCTTGCGAACCAACCCAGGTCTTGCCCAACGGCTGAAGCAAATAATGCAAAACTGGGGCAAAGAGGAGAAATAAGGGATAACCGCTTTTGTTGCTTCCTCTCAACGTCTAAGCAACATCTTATCTTCAATAAATTTTCTACCGCTGCCACCGCCCCACCAAGGGTGTAGCTTCCATCCACGGTAAGGTCGGGGAAAGCAAGCACCCGTAATGTAAGGTATACGCCTATAGCAACTAAGCCAAATACTAGTCCTTCATAAAAGGAAAAGGACAGCATGCCGCCTACAACATCCGGCAATGCTTCCTCCCTTCTAAAACTCCAGCAACTGGATGAGCGCTTTCTTATCTATTCAATCGCCAGCGGTTATCGCTCCCGAGGTATCTATTCTTCTATTACTTTGTCGGCTTCGTCTATCACTGCTTGAGGGATGATTACCCCCATCCTCGCCGCTGCCGCCGGGTATACTACGGTTGAGACCGCACTCTTCATCGGGGGAATATCGGCTATGTCTTCGCCCTTCAGTATCCTAGCCGCCATGTATCCCGCTTGCTTGCCTATCCAGTAGTAATCAACGCTACAACCGCCAACCAGACCGGTTTCAATCATGCCCACTGCGGAACCAAAGATTGGCAGCTGGTTCTCCTCACCAACCTTAATTATAGATTCAATTCCCACTCCGCCTACTGTATTGCAGGTAGGAATCCATACCGCATCACACCTGCCAACCAGTGACATGCCGGCAGCATAAACATCGGCAGTTGTGGCTGCTGTAGCCTCGACCACGGTAAGCCCATAGTCTGGGGCAACGTCTTTAAGTATCTCTACCTGCACCTCTGCGTTCACCTCACCAGGGTTATAGGCAGTGCCCAGCACCTTGATGTCAGGGAGAACTGACAAAATAAATTCCACCTGAGGCGGCATCTCAAACCAGTCGCTGACCCCGGTTACATTGGCTGCCGCTTCTTCCCAGCTAGGCACTAGCCCAGCCGCCACCGGGTCAGTAACCGAGCTGAAGATTATCGGTATATCCGTGCCCTCAGCCGCCGCCACTACCGTTTGTGCCGATGGAGTAGTTATGGCGTGGATTATGTCTGGCTGAAGGGAGACAAAGTAGTCGGCGATTGAAGCTGCCGCCGTCATATCACCTTCAGCATTTCTTATGACAAATTCAACGTTCTCCCCCTCAATAAAGCCTTCCTCAGCCATAGCATCAATGATGCCCTGGCGGTTGCTGTCCAGGTCAGGGTGGGTAGCTATCTGGGTTATGCAGACCGTGTATACCTTTTCCTCACCAACACAACCTGACGCTAAAGGCAGCGCTGTCAATACCAATACCAAGCATAGGCTGCCCAATAATATTAATAAGCCTTTCTTCTTCATTTAGAAAGCCTCCTCCGAAATTTTGTCTAAAAATTTGCCAAACTCTTTCTTGTCCATGTTAATACATCTATCACCCCCTTCTCCTCAAAAACCCCTCTTGCAGAATTTCAGCTAATTCTTTCTGGCTCAGGTCGGCTATCCCTAGTTCTTGGAGCGACCTCCCCTCCTTATAATAATCTGTCTGGTTTACCACTGAAGCCAGTCTAATTGTAGCATCAATAATCGGGATGTCAACGCTGAACCTGTGTGCTAAATGGGCTACAGGGACTAGCCCATAGGGGACATCCTCGGTTATATACCTGCTTTTCATTGATGACGGACCGCTGATATTAGCCACCGTGGCCTCTATATCAAAGGGAGCCTTAAAGTAGTATGACATGATGGTTGCCTTTGACCAGAAGGATTCCTCAGGATACTCAAGTAGTTTTATACCAATGGCTTCCCCTACTCTGGCTACCTCTTCATAAACCGCTTTAATGGCTCTGGCTACTGATAGGGTGGTGCCGTCCCGATAAAGGTGAAAGTTCTGCTGGCGGGTGTCAATCCAGCCGGCATTTAGAATTGTCCCCACGGGGTGCACAATTGGGTTTAGATTGTTTAGCGAAGTAGCCAGAACATTGGCACCAGGAGCCACCGGGTAGACATCCTTCAGGTCATTTATAACCCCGCCGGTATTTTGGGCGGGAAATGCCGCCAGTAGTAGCTTCCAGGCGTCAACGAATACCTTTATTTTGCCCGTTTCTTCCAGCCGACACCCCCAGGGAAGGGTATGAGCCTCGGCCAGGGTAATGTCTTTCTTTATCCCCTTTTCTCTCAGCATATTGGCAAATAGCAGCGCCGAGTAGTTTCCCGGCCAAGCAACTATGGTCTGGCCGTCCTTCAGGTAAGGCATTATGGAGGCGAAAAAGTGCCTGTGCCCCGTGGCTGGGATAGGCATCATAATATAATCAACGCCATTTATTGCCGGCTCAAAATCGGTGGTGGCCATGCCCAGCTTCACCGTCCTCTCCTCACCCTCAGCATCAATCAGGCATATCTGTTGCCGCTCAAGGGTGGTGCTGAAGCCTGCCTTAAATTCAGGCGCTTCACACATATTCACCTCAAGCCCTTTTAGCGTTAAGTCAGCCGCCATGGCATGAGCTCCGCTACCCCCACCCAGGACAGCTACTTTTCTGAGCATCTCTCTTCCCTCCCTCCCTGATGGCACTCCAAATAGAATAGATTAAATTATATTACATCAATTCCGGTAAAACAAAGTGGGCCATTCTGGACTCGAACCAGCCGAGCCACCAGCCCACAAACCACCTAGTTTTATTTCAAAAAGCAAAGAGGCTACCGTTACAGGCTCTTGCCTTCCTTGAGTCGCTCTATCATTGATGGAAAGATATCCGAATAAACGGTGCGGTAGGGACCTTTCAGCATATTGGCTTCAAGCCATTTCCCCAGTTCTTTCCTGGCCGCCACCTTCCCCGCCTCCCGTGCTTCCTCTAGTTCAGACTTTTTCCCGGTCATATCGCTCTTCTCCTTCAGCTATCTTGGTGAGATTCCTATGGTGGGCCATTCTGGACTCGAACCAGAGACCTCAGTCTTATCAGGACTGCGCTCTAACCAACTGAGCTAATGGCCCACAGGACGTTTAATTTTACTGTAAAGATTCAGGATAAATCAAGTAGGGAACTATTTATCACCCCATTTTTAGCGGCTCTCTTGTTTCCCATACCCAACCCACCCTCATAAGCTCCGCTTCTAAAACTTTCTTTCCCCCCAGAGGAGATAGATTAGTCGCCAACTCCTATAGGGCGGGTTGGGTGGGAAGAAAAACACTCTTTATAATGGTGGGGATAAAGGGGGTGAGGTCGTCAATAAAAACAAAAAAACCTTAACCCCTGGATAGTGGAAGGAAGGGAAAACGTCCTTCTGTAGAAGGACGACCGACCTAGGAGAAAAATTCTCCCTAGAAAGGAGGTGATCCAGCCGCAGCTTCCGCTACGGCTACCTTGTTACGACTTCGTCCCAATCACCGGCCCCACCCTCGGCAACTACTTCCCCGAAGGGTTAGCCCATTGACTTCAGGTGTTACCGACTTTCATGACGTGACGGGCGGTGTGTACAAGGCCCGAGAACGTATTCACCGTAGTATGCTGACCCACGGTTACTAGCAACTCCAACTTCATGCAGGCGGGTTTCAGCCTGCAATCCGAACTGA
>Ga0315544_1002479_pt1 | contig 12904 bp, 10 predicted proteins | sample SalMarSW160130MG_2_FD_202543 | JGI IMG/M metagenome (GOLD analysis project Ga0315544, IMG submission 202543) | Salt marsh sediment microbial communities from the Plum Island Ecosystem LTER, Massachusetts, United States - Salt Marsh Sediment SW1601-130 ... | reverse complement strand
CTGCCAGTCCGGAACCACCTTCTGGGGGTTGGCCGGGTCCACCACCACGCCGATGTGGGCCCCTGGCACCAGCATCGGGATGAAGACACGGGGGATCGCGCACTTGCACTCGGCCGCGTACGCCTCTCCCCCGCCGGGAGGCGTCACCAGCAGGCCCAGGTTGTAGACCAGGGCATCTGGCCCGACGCTGGGAGAGCTGATCGTCATGCCCGACTCGCCGATGCTCTGGACGACCGCCTGGGTCGACACGCCCCCCTTGATCTTCGCCAGACCGAAGCTGCCCAGCAGCCCTCCAAACATGCCGCCCATGCCCCGCATGAAGAAGAACATCAACACCAGGGGCAGCGCGATGCACGCAGCGACGAACAGGAAGATGAGCAGATCCCCGGACATCGTGTCTCCTCCCGGCGCGGTCGAGCCCCGGCGGCCCGATGGACGCGCTTCCCGGTGACGATAGCCGACCGATCGGCGGGCGAACAGCCTCAGCTCGCCGAGCCCACGCGTGGCAGCCCGCCGGCCTCGGGGTCAGCCCCCCGGGGGAGCCTCCGTCCCGGGTCCCAGCAGGGCCCCCAGCTGGCCGAGCATTCGGGCGGTGGCGCCCCAGATCCGCTCGCCTTCCACCGCGTAGACGCCGTAGCGGATGACCCGGCCGCTCGTCACTCGCTCCTCGATCTCGATCGGCACCCCCGGCAGGAAGGCCTCGACGGGGGCGTCCAGGACGTGGGCGACCTCGGACGGGTCAGGGTGGGTGGCGGGGCGGCGCCTGGCGGTCGCGACCACAGGCGTGATGCGGAAGCCCGAGACGAAGACGGCTACCGTGTCCAGCGTGCCGACGACGCGCAGCCCGCAGGCCTTCGCGCTCAGGCCCACTTCCTCGCACGCCTCGCGCAGGGCGGTGGCAGCCGCGTCCAGGTCGCCGTCCTCGACCGCGCCGCCGGGGAGGCTGATCTCGCCAGCGTGGTCGGGCAGGCCCGCCGCTCGGGCGGTCAGCAGGACGCGGGCTTCGCCCTGCTCGTCGGGGAAGAGCAGCACCAGGACCGCGGCGTGGCGGGCGGGCCCCCCGGGGTCGCTGGGGAACAGCTCCTCCGGTTCGTCGACCCGGATCGGCGTCAGCGCCGCCGGCGCCGCAGGCAGCTCGTGCCGCAGAGCCTTCAGCTGGCGTCGTGCCGAATCGAATCGCATGGCCGCAGCATAGCCCCCATGCGGCCAGCGCCGGGCGGCGCCGTACCGACCCTAGTTCACCCGCTCGGGGCCCTTATGCTTGTCCTTCTCCTTGTCGGGCGTCCAGATGCGCTCCGCCGCGGAGCCCGCGGCGGCGGGTTGCCGGGCCGCTCTCTTGCGGGCGTCGCGGCGGGCCCCGGCGTCGGCGACGACCGTGGCCTCGCCCTGGCTGAAGACCAGGACCCCGCCGATGGCGTCGGCGTCGGCAACGATGCTCGAGCCGGGCTTGAACTCGCCGTGCAGCAGGGCCCGCGCCAGGGGGTTCTCCACCAGGCGCTGGATCGTCCTCTTGAGCGGCCGCGCCCCGTAGGCCGGATCGGTTCCTTCCCGGACGATCAGGGAGCGGGCCGCGGTGGTCAGCTCCAGGGCTAGCTCCTGGCCTGCCAGGCGGCGCTGCAGGTCGGCCACCAGCAGATCCACGATCGCGGTCAGGTCCGCCTCGGCCAGGGCGTGGAAGACGATGACCTCGTCCACGCGGTTGAGGAACTCCGGCCGGAACTGGACGTGCAGGGCCTCCGTGATCTGGTGCTTCATCTCCTCGTAGGCCTTCGCGTCGCCAGCGTCACCGCGCCCGGTGAAGGCCGAGATGAACTGGCTGCCGACGTTGCTGGTCATGATCAGGACGGTGTTGCGGAAGTCGACGGTACGCCCCTGGCCGTCGGTCAGCCGTCCGTCGTCCAGGACCTGCAGCAGGACGTTGAAGACGTCCGGGTGGGCCTTCTCGATCTCGTCGAGCAGGACGACCTGGTAGGGCCGCCGCCGGACGGCCTCGGTCAGCTGGCCGCCCTCCTCGTAGCCGACGTAGCCGGGGGGCGCGCCGACGAGGCGCGAAACGGAGAACTTCTCCATGTACTCGCTCATGTCGATGCGGACCATGGCCGCTTCGTCGTCGAAGAGGAACTCGGCCAGGGCGCGCGCCAGCTCCGTCTTGCCCACGCCGGTCGGCCCCAGGAACATGAACGAGCCGATGGGCCGGCGCGGGTCCTTGAGCCCGGCTCGGGCGCGCCGGACGGCGTCCGACACGGCGGCGATGGCCTCGTCCTGGCCCACCACCCGCTGATGCAGCCGCTCTTCCATGTGCACGAGCTTGGCCGTCTCGCCCTCGAGCAGCTTGGTCACGGGCACCCCCGTCCAGGAGGCCACGATGGCCGCGATATCGTCCGCGGTCACTTCCTCCTTGAGCAGCCGGTTGGGGCCCGACAGGGCGGCCATGGCCGCCTCCTGCTCCTTCATCCGCGTCTGCAGCTCGGGCAGCTTGCCGTACTTGAGCTGGGCGGCCGTGCCGTAGTCGGTCTCGCGTTCGGCCTGCTCGATTCGAACCTGCAGGTCCTCGATCTCCGACTTCGTCGCCCGGATGCCGCCGATGGCCTCCTTTTCGGCCTGCCAGCGCTGCTTCATCGCGCCGGCCTCCTCGCCGATCTCGGCCAGCTCCTTCTCGAGGGCCGCCAGGCGGGCCTTCGAGGCATCGTCCTTCTCCTTGCGCAGGGCCTCGCGCTCGATCTCCAGCTGGACGCGCCGGCGCTCGAGCTCGTCCAGCTCGACCGGCATGGAATCGATCTCCATGCGCATCCGGCTGGCCGCCTCGTCCACCAGGTCGATCGCCTTGTCGGGCAGGAAGCGCTCGGTGATGTAGCGGTTGGACAGCGTGGCCGCCGCCACCAGCGCCGAGTCGGTGATGCGGACGCCGTGGTGGACCTCGTAGCGCTCACGCAGGCCGCGCAGGATGGAGATCGTCTCCTCGACGCTCGGCTGGTCGACGACCACCGGCTGGAAACGCCGCTCCAGGGCGGCGTCCTTCTCCACGTGCTTGCGGTACTCGTCCAGGGTGGTGGCGCCGATGGTGTGCAGCTCGCCGCGGGCCAGCATCGGCTTGAGCAGGTTGGAGGCGTCCATCGCGCCCTCGGCCGCGCCCGCCCCCACCACGGTGTGCAGCTCGTCGATGAACAGGATGATCCGGCCCTCGGACTCCTTGATCTCCTTCAGCACCGCCTTGAGGCGCTCCTCGAACTCGCCGCGGAACTTGGCCCCGGCGATCAGCGCGCCCAGGTCCAGGGCCACGACTTTCTTGTCCTTGAGGGTCTCCGGCACGTCACCGCGGACGATGCGCTGGGCCAGGCCCTCGACGATTGCGGTCTTGCCCACGCCCGGCTCGCCGATCAGGACGGGGTTGTTCTTGGTCCGGCGGCTCAGGACCTGGATGACGCGGCGGATCTCGTCATCCCGGCCGATGACCGGGTCCAGCTTCCCGGCCCGGGCCTCGGCCGTGAGATCGCGGCCGTACTTCTCCAGGGCCTGGTAGGTCGATTCGGGGTTGGGGCTCGTGACCCGCTGGTTGCCGCGCACCCCGGCCAGGGCCCGCAGGACGGCCTCCTTGTTGGCCCCGCCGCGGTCCAGCAGCTGCTGCGCCTCGCCGCCCCCCTCGGCCACGGCGATCAGCAGATGCTCCGTCGAGACGTAGTCGTCATGGAGGCGGCGCGCCTCGTCGGCAGCGCGCTCGAGGACGCGCCGCAGGCGCGGGTCGGCCGACAGCTGGCCACCCTGGACCTTCGCCCGACGGCTCAGGATGCCGGCCAGCTCCTCGCGGAGGGCGGGCACGTCCACGCCGACGCGGCGCAGCGTCTCCGCCGGGACGCCGTCGTCGGGCTCGATCAGCGCCGCCAGCAGATGCTCTGAGTCGAGCACGGGGCTCTGCAGCTCCTCGGCGAGCCGTTGAGCCGAGACGATGGATTCCTGGGCCTTCTGCGTGAAGTGATCAAGATTCATGCTGCGTCCCCGGGGTCAGTGCTGTCGTGGATTGGGCTGGGCGATCACTCGGACGAACTCCTCGGCCGCCTTCTGCTGGCGGCCTTCGAGCTTGCCCGGCAGGACGACTTTGACCCTGGCCAGCAGGTCGCCGAAGCCGTCGCCCTTCAAGCGGGGCATGCCCTTGCCGGCCAGGCGGAAGGTCCGGCCGGACTGAGTGCCGGCGGGGACCCTCAGCAGGACGCGCCCGCTCAGAGTGGGCACGTCCACCTCGGCCCCCAGAAGCGCCTCGCCGAGGGCGATCGGCACCTCGCGCGTCAGATCGGCGCCGCTGCGGGTGAAGACGGGGTGAGGCTGGACCTTGATGACCAGGTAGAGGTCTCCCGCGTCGTCGCCGTCGCCGGCCTTGCCCCGCAGCCTGATCTTGCTGCCGGTCTCGACGCCGCGCGGCACCTTGACCTCGAGGCGCCGCCCGCCGGCCTGGACGAGCCGCGTGGAGCCGTTGTAGGCCTCCTCCAGGGTCACCTCGACGTCGGCCTGGATGTCCGGGCCGCGCCCCGACGTGCCTCCCGCCCCGGCGCCGCGACCGGCGGATCGGCCCTGGTCGCTCCTCAGCCGGGACAGCAGATCCTCCAGGGGATTGCCGTGGCCTCGCCCGCTCGCGCCCGCCGAGCCGCTTCGCCCGCGCCCGCCCGAACGGGAGGCTCTGGCTCGGGCCTCCTGTACCGGCATCCCGCCGCCAAAGAACATGTTGAAGAACTCCGAGAAGTCGGAGGCGTTCTGCCCGCCAACGGTGTGGTACTCATAGCGGACGTTGCCGCCCTGGTCCCCGAAGCCGGCGAAGGGGCCGCCCGGCCCGAAGGGATTGCCCGCCCCGAACGGGTTGCCGGCAGCGCCGGCGCCGGCCCGGGCGAACTGATCCCAGTTGGCGCCGAGCGTGTCGTACTGCTGGCGCTTCTGGGGGTCGCCCAGGACCGCGTTGGCTTCGTTCACGTTCTTGAACCGCTTCTCCGCGGTCTTGTCGCCGGGATTGCGGTCGGGGTGGAGCTCGCGAGCCAGCCGCCGATAGGCCTTCTTGATGTCGGCCTGGGAGGCGCTTCTTGGGACGCCGAGCGTCTTGTAGTAGTCCTGGTATTCCATAGGTCACCGCTCAGGCGGGCGATCCCTCCTCCAGCCCCTCCGATCGGTCAGGCCATCGCCGGCGGCTGGTCCACCGGCGGGAAGACCACCGGCACCGGGCTCTCCCTCTCCTCGCCGCCCTTCTCTCTCTTCTTGCCCTTGCCGCCCTCGCCCGCCGGTTCGCCGCCCAGAGGCGACGGCTGGCGGCGCAGAGCGGCGTCCAGCACCTGGTTCATGTTGTCGACCAGAACGAGCTTCATCTGCTTGCGGATCTCCTCGGGGATGTCCCGCAGGTCCTTCTCGTTCTTGCGCGGCAGGATGACCATCTTCGCGCCGGAGAGGTGGGCCGCCAGGATCTTGCTCTTCAGGCCGCCGATCGGCAGCACCCGGCCGCGCAGCGTGATCTCGCCGGTCATGGCCACGTCCTTGCGGACCGGAATGCCGGTGAAGGCGCTGACCATGGCCACGGCCATGGTGATGCCGGCCGAGGGGCCGTCCTTGGGGATGCCGCCCGCCGGGACGTGGATGTGGAGCGTGTTCTTCTCGAAGACTTCGCGCTCGATGCCGAGCCTGGAGGCGTGGGCCCGGATCCAGGACAGGCCGGCCCGGGCGGACTCGCGCATGACCTCGCCCAGCTGCCCGGTCAGGATGAAGTCCTCCTTGCCCTCCATGAGGGTGACCTCGATGGCGATGACGTCGCCGCCGACCTCGGTCACGACCAGGCCGGTGGCGGCGCCGGTCTGATCCTCGGCCTCCAGCTCACCGTACTCGAAGCGTGGCGGGCCCAGGTACGCGGCCAGCTTCTTGAGGTCGACCACGGTCTTGCGCTTGCGGCCCTCGGCCACCGAGCGGGCGACCTTGCGCATCACGTTCGCGATCTCGCGCTCGAGGTTGCGCACGCCAGCTTCGTGGGTGTAGGAGCGGACCAGCTCGATCAGCGCCTCGTCGGTGATGACGATGTGCTTCGCCGTCAGGCCGTGGTTCTTCAGCTGCTTGGGGATGAGGAACCGCTTGCCGATCTCGATCTTCTCGGTCTCGGTGTAGCCCGGCAGCTGGATGACCTCCATGCGGTCGCGTAGAGGCGGCGGGATCGGGTCGAGCAGGTTGGCGGTGGTGATGAAGAGCACCTTCGTCAGGTCGAAGGGCACCTCCAGGTAGTTGTCGGCGAAGGTGTTGTTCTGCTCGGGGTCGAGGACCTCCAGCAGCGCCGAACTGGGGTCGCCGCGGAAGTCCATGCCGATCTTGTCGACCTCGTCCAGCATGAAGACCGGGTTATTGGAGCCGCCGGTCTTGATGTTCTGGATGATCCGGCCCGGCAGCGCCCCGATGTAGGTGCGGCGGTGGCCGCGAATCTCGGCCTCGTCGTGGATGCCGCCCAGGCTCATGCGCACGAACTTGCGGCCCATGGCCCGCGCGATTGACTTCCCGAGCGAGGTCTTGCCCACACCGGGCGGTCCGACGAAGGACAGGATCGGGCTGCGCAGGGTTTCGGCCAGCGAACGCACGGCCAGGTACTCGAGGATGCGCTCCTTGATCTTCTCCAGGCCGTAGTGGTCCTCGTCCAGGATCTTGGCCGCGGCCTTGATATCCAGGTTGTCCGTGGTCGAGACATTCCAGGGCAGGGCGATCAGCCAGTCCACGTAGGTCCGAATCACGCCCACCTCCGGCGAGGCGGTCGGGATGCGGCTCATGCGTTCGATCTCCTTGAGGGCGCGGGCCCGGACCTCGTCTGGCATGCCGGCCTTCTCGACCTTCTGGCGCAGCTCGTTGATCTCGGCCTGCTGCGGGTCGTCTTCGCCCAGCTCGCGCTGGATCGCCTTCAGCTGCTCGCGCAGGATGTACTCGCGCTGGGTCTTGTCCATCTCGGACTTGACCTCGGACTGGATCTTGCCCTTCAGCTCGAGGATCTCGATCTGGCGCGCCAGGAAAGCGGAGACGATCTTGAGCCGCGCCACCACGTCCGTCGTCTCGAGCAGCTCCATCCGCTGCTCGGTGGAAAGGTCCGGGCTGTAGGCGACCATGTCGGCCAGCAGGCCCGGCTCGCTGATGTTGCGCGCTGCCACGGCCGCCTCGGGCGGCACCGGCGCGCCGTTGGCCACGTACTGCTCGATCTGGGATTGGACCGAGCGCATCAGGGCCTGGACCTCGATCCCCTCGGGGGTAACGTCCGGCAGCTCCTCGGCGCGGACGGCGATGTAGGGCTCCGTCTGGGCGAAGTCCAGCACCCGCAGCCGGGTCTGGCCCTGGACGATGGCCCGCATGGTCCCGTCCTGGAGCTGGACCACCTGGGCGATCTTGGCCAGCGTGCCGACGCTGTACAGCTGGGCCGGGTCGTCGATCTCCTCCTGCTCCGCCTGGCGCTGGGTCACCAGCGCGATCGGGCCGTCGGCCGCGAGCGCGGCGTTCAGCGCCGCCACGCTCTTCTCGCGTCCCACCGTGAGCGGGACGATCATCTCGGGGAAGATGACGGTTTCGCGCAGCGCCACCAGAGGCAGGTCGCGGATGCCCGGCTGGGGCACGTGCCGCTCCGCGCCCGCGTCGTTCTTGACGTTCTCGACGGGCTCGCTGTGCTCCGGCCGGTCAGTCATCGGAATCTCCTGATCGCTTGCTGGCCACTCGGCTGGCCACGATGCGCGTGATCCGCGGTTGCGGCGCGGACCCCGGACCGCCGTCCTGTTCGGCGTCCGGAGTCCTTGCCTCTTCGAAGAGAGCCTCCAGGATCCGAGTCCCGAGTCTCTCCTCGAGCTCGAAGATGAGTCTCACCCCCGCCAGGTTCACTCCGCGTTCTTGCGTCAAGCGCCTGATCCAGAGGATGCGGCGGATGTCGTTCTCGGAGTAGAGGCGGATGTTCGTGGGCGTCCGAGCCGGCGCCAGCAGACCCTCGTCCTCGTAGATGCGGAGGGTTCGCGGGTGAGCCTGGACCAGGCCGGCCGCGACGCTGATCACGAAGCACGGCCGGGACGGATCGCGTTCGAAACGCCGGTCTGTCATCGGTTGCCCTGGCTGTCTGGACTACTTGGAACTGGCGGCCTCGCCGCTCTCGATGCTCTTGGTGGTGATCTTGATCTGGCGCGGCTTGACCTGCTCCGCTTTGGGGATGCGGAGAGTCAGGACGCCGTCCTCGAAGGTGGCCGTGGCCTTGTCCGGCTCCAGGCCCGCCGGCAGCGTCAGGGATCGAGTGAAGTCGCCGCGGCTGATCTCACGCAGGATCGCGGAGCCCTCTCCCTCCTGACGGCTGGAACGGGTCTCACCGGAGATGGTCAGGGTGTTGCCCTCGACGGTGATCTCGGCCTGCTCGGGGCTGACGCCCGGCATGCTGGCCTCGACCACGAACTCGTCGGCCGTGGTGTAGACGTCCATCTTCGCGATCTGCCCGGCGCCCCAGGAACGGGACGTGACGAAGCCGTCGTCGAAGAGATCGTCCACAGCCTGGCGCAGGGTCACGAGGCTGCTGAGTGGGGACGAAGAACGGCGAATGATGGTCATTGTGTCACCAGCCCTCGGTCGGGTTCTGCTTCTGTCTGTGGGGGCCCACCGCGGGCCCTGCCGACCGCTACCTTGCACTTCAGGACCATAGAACCCTGACAATGGCGTTGTCAAGTGTGTTGCCACTGATGACACGCGCCGCGAGCCTGCGCAAGATGCCCAAAAGGGTCATTGTTCCTCTTGACCCAGGGCCGCAGATTCACCCTATCGCGCGCCCGCGCCGCTCTTTCGGGCGCGCCCCGATGTAAGGTGCCTCGCATGTCGAGTAAGGCTGACCCAGCGACCCCGGCGCCCGCCCTGACTGACGAAGCGGCGACCATGGTCGCGGCCGCCGAAGAGCTGGTGAAGTGGGCGGCGACGCAGAAGGTCAAGGGCCTGGACTTCAGCGTCGACAGCCTCGGCCGGCTGGACGAGCTGCTCGAGCGGCTGGCCCGCTCGAAGGATCCGATCACCATCAAGACCCGGCTCGGCTGTGCCGCCTACCTGGGCGAGGTGATGGTTCGCCGGCTGGGCGGCACGTGGGGCGCCGGCGAGCACTACGGCGAGGTCCTGCCTCCAGGAACGGACGCCGGTGGGGGCGAGGAGGTGGAGGGTCTGGCCCGGCCGACCGAGATGGTCGAGCGGCGGCTGGCGACCAGGGCGGCCCTCAAGGACCAGGTACTCGAGCTGGAGAAGGCCTGGGCACCGGCGGAGCCGGCGGCCGAGCGGGCCGAAGAGGAGCCTGCGTCTGAGGAGAGCACACCCACCCCGGAGCAGATCGAAGCCGCCGCGAAGGCGGCCGAGGAGCGCGAAGCGGCCAAACGGGCCGCCGCGGAGGGCGCACCCGCGGAGAGCGGGCCCACCCCGGAGCAGATCGAAGCCGCCGCGAAGGCCGCCGAGGAAGCCGAGGCCGAACGGCTGGAAGCCGATCGGAAGGGTGAGGCCGAACGCCTGGAAGCGGAGAAGAAGGCGGAGGCTGAGCGCCTGGAGGCCGAGAAGAAGGCCGAAGCGGAGAAGGCCGAAGCTGAGCGCCTGGAGGCCGAAAGGGCCGAAGCCGAACGCCTGGAAGCGGAGAAGAAGGCCGAAGCCGAGAAGGCCGAAGCCGAGCGCCTGGAGGCGGAGAAGAAGGCCGAGGCCGAAAAGGCCGAAGCCGAACGCCTGGCCGCCGAAAAGGCCGAAGCCGAGCGCCTGGAGGCCGAGAAGGCCGAAGCGGAGAAGGCCGAAGCTGAACGCCTGGCCGCCGAAAAGGCCGAAGCTGAACGCCTGGCCGCCGAAAAGGCCGAAGCTGAACGCCTGGCCGCCGAAAAGGCCGAAGCCGAACGCCTGGAAGAGGAGAAGAAGGCCGAAGCCGAGCGCCTGGAGGCCGAAAAAGCCGAAGCCGAACGCCTGGAGGCGGAGAAGAAGGCCGCGGCCATGATGCAACAGGCGGCAGAGGCCTTCGTGGGGCCGGCGAAGGCCAACGGTGCCGCCTGGCTGGACTACTCGCCAGCCAGCGTCATGCTCCTGGACGAGCTTGTCTCCGCCTGGTGGGCGCCCACTCCCGAGAAGGGGACCTACGAATCCATGATCCCGGCCATGGGCGCCTACGTTGGCGAGGTGCTGGTAAGGGAGGCCGGCGGGCGCTGGATCCGCGATCCCGGCGAAGGCTACGCCATCGACCTCAACGGCCGCGTTGTCTTCCCGATGAAGCAGATCGCCGGTCGGTTCGAGCTTGGCGCCAGCCAGTCCATCGGCCGCTTCTACAGCGAGGCCTCAGGAGGCGCACCTGCGGCAGCCGAGGCGCCGCAACCCGAGAAGGGCAAGAAGCGCCGGTTCTTCCTGCGCCGCGGCTGACGAGGCCGGTAGAGACCCGGGCGCCGAACGCCGGCTCGACCGCCCCGGCGCGGTCGTTCGGCTCTACGCCAGCTCGGTGGGCTCCGTGCCGAGCAGGATGCGCTGCAGCTCGCCGTCGCACTCCGTTCGGCCGATGCCGATGACCTTGTCGCCGGCCCGCAGCTCCGTGTCCGAGCGGACGGACATGGCGCGCTCGTTGCGGATGACGGCAAAGATGGAGCAGCCTTCGGGCAGGCTCAGGGCTCCGGCCTGACGTCCCGCCGCCGGCGAGCCGTCGCGCAGCTGAGCCTCCACCAGCTCCAGCTCACCACCGCCCAGGGCGGCCAGGTGGAGCAGCTCCTGGACCGGGATGTCGGCCTCGATGGAGCCCAGGATCATCCGCGTCGGCGAGACGATCTCGTCCACGCCCAGGTGCTTGAAAAGATGCTCGTTCTTGGGGTTGTTGACCCGGGCGATGGTGCGCGGCACGTCGAAATGGTGCTTGGCCATCTGGCAGGTGACGAGGTTGTCCTCATCGTCGCCGGTCACGGCCGCCACTATGTCCGCCCGGTTCGCCCCGGCTTCGCCCAGGTACTTGCCCTCGCAGCCGTCGTGCGGAATGACGATGGACCCGATCTCTTCGGTGATCTGCATTGCCCGGGTGCGGTCGCGCTCCATAAGCACGACTTCGTGCCCCGAGCCGATGAGCTCGCGGGCCAGGAAGTACCCGACCTTTCCGCCGCCTACGACGATGACGAACACGTGGACCTCCTAGCCGCGCTCGGCCGCGTCTGCGGCTTCGGTCTTGTCCGGCTCCGCGCTCGCCCGGCTCGAGACCCTGGGGTGAGGGTGAGCGTGGCCGGCCGAGGCCGGGGTGTCTATCCCGGGCCCGATGTCCATTGCCAGCTTCAGATGCTTGCCGACCGCGTCGACCATCAGGTTCGTCCGGCACAGGGTCACCACGCCCAGCTCGGCGTAGGCCGCCGCCCGGACCGGGTCGTTGATCTTGGCCACGACCCGCTCGATGCCGAAGGTTTCGGTCGCCACCTGGGCTGCCATGACGTTTCGGTTGTCACCCTCGGTCAACGACAGGAAGACGTCCGCCCCCTCGGCCCCGGCCTGGCGCAGGACCTGCTCGTCCGTCCCATCGCCACGCATAGCCGAGCCCTTGAAGGTCTCCGGCAGTCGATCGAAGGCGGAGGTCTTGACGTCCAGGATGATGACGTCGTGCCCGGCTGCGTCCATGTTCTCCGCCAGCGTGGAGCCTACCCGTCCGCAGCCCACGATCACGATCTTCATCGGATCTCCTCGCCCATTGGCTCACGCACAACCCACACCGCACAGGGTGCGTTCTTGAGTGCATAGGGGACGGCCCGGCCTATGGCGAACTCGCCGCCGAACCTGGTCCGATACGACAGGCTCAGGATCAGCAGGTCCGCCCCGCGGGCGGCCGCCTCGTCGACGATCGCGGCGCCCAGGTCGCGGGCCTGAACGAGCACCGCCTCCAACTTGACCTTCATCTCTTCGGCGATCGCTTCGGCCTCGTCGAGCACGCACTGCGCCTCTTCCGATCGCTCCGCCACGTCCGCGTCCAGTGGCATTGTCCAGTCCAGCTCCACGACATGCACGGCCACGATCTCCGCCTGGTTGGAGCGGGCCAGGTCGCAGGCCAGCCGTACGATCATCTCGTCGGTGGACCCGCCGTTGAGAGCCAGGACGGCGCGCCGGAAGACGACGTGATTCGTCTCGGGCACCTGACCTCCGTTCTCGGCCCATGCGGCAACGGTTCGGGGCCGGACTATCCCGGCAACGATACCACCGCCCTCGGGCGGCGCATGGTCCGAATGGCGGATGGCGGCGGCCCTTGCGGTACCAACCGGGCGGGCCTACTGGCGCGGCTGCAGGGCCGGTCTACCCGTGAGGCTGCGCGTCCTCGGGCACCAGGGTCCCGGCCGGCTCTTCGACAAGGGCCTGGGCCTTCGTCGCGTCGCGCCGGTAGGGGATGTTGATGACCACGGTTCGCGGTCTTCCCAGAAGCGTGGCCCGCAGGTGCTTGGCGGCCTGGTTGTACAGCATCCGCTCCCACCAGCTGCGGGCGACGTACTCAGGGATCAGGACGAAGTCGATCGGCTCCCTCTCGGCCGAAGGCCAGGAGCGATCCAGGACGTCCAGGTAGGCCACCAGCGGGGCGACGACGGCCCGGTAGGGCGATTCGACCACGATCAGCGGCACGTCGGGCACGGCCTGCGACCACTCCTGGCGGACTGCTTCGCCCCTGGCCGCGTCGTCCGTGATGTAGACCGCGTGGACGTCCTTGGTCATGGTGCGGGCCACGTTGAGCGCCTGAACGACTGCCCGGTTCACGCCCGGGATGGGGATGATGGCTCGCGCGTGGCGGCTCGGCTGCGGGATCGCGGCCCCAACCCGCAGCTCCAGCTGGCGGGCCGACGAGGCGTACTGGTGGCTGATGAAGGCCATCAGGGCGATCAGGATCGGCATCATGGCCAGGACCATCCAGGCCCCGTCGACGAACTTCTCCGCGGCG
>Ga0315544_1002476_pt1 | contig 12911 bp, 7 predicted proteins | sample SalMarSW160130MG_2_FD_202543 | JGI IMG/M metagenome (GOLD analysis project Ga0315544, IMG submission 202543) | Salt marsh sediment microbial communities from the Plum Island Ecosystem LTER, Massachusetts, United States - Salt Marsh Sediment SW1601-130 ... | reverse complement strand
GATGATAGGGCAACTTTCGGAAAAACTTATAAACCGTTTTGTCTCAGGAATGGTCGTTAAAATCGAGGCGCCCGATTTCCACACGCGTTGTCGGATATGCAGACAATACGCGACGAGCGTAATAAACAGCACGCTTTCCCAGAATGCAGAGACTCCGAGTTCTCGCAAGCATATTCCCGAAAGTGTAATCCGGTATATTGCCGAAAACCTGCGTAGCAATGTGCGGGAACTGGAAGGTGCTCTTCTTAAATTGATTGCATATTCGGCACTACAGAATGAACGAGTAACCTTATCAGTGGCCCAGGCTGTCCTAGCCGAGCATCTGGAACGGTGTGATCCGATCGTTCACATATCAGATATCGAATCAGCGGTAGCTACTTACTTTGGCACAACGCCTGCCAATATACACTCGTCCAGAAAGGACAGAACGCTGGCGCTGGCAAGGCACTTCAGTATGTATCTGACCAGAAAACACACAAAAATGTCTTCTGCCCAGATCGGCAGATTCATGGGCAATAAAAACCATGCAACAGTACTCTCGGCTTGTAAGAGAATCGAGGACTTAGTCAAGCGAAATGCTGATATCTACTGGCAAGGACCTTCAGGTAATAAAACTGCCAAGTCGCGGTCGTTACTAGCCCAGCTTGAAGCGAGCATTTCCGCTTAATACAGAATGTGCGAGCGCATTGAAAAGAGTGACTATTGCTTGGTCGGCGGTGAAGCTATAGTCTGATCGATAGCTTTTCTTAGTGCTTGAACCACAGGGGAATCGGGCGACTGCTCGTATGCTGCGTCTATGGCGGTTTTAGCTTGGGCAAGCTGGCCAATCTGATAGTAAACGTAGCCAAGTAAAAAACGTAATTCTGTGGCACTGCTCAGTTGCAGGCACTCCTCAAAGTCCTCTATTCTTTTTTCCAACTTGTTTTTGTCGCTGAAAATAGCAACAAGATCGACCTTATGTTGTGCATATTCGGGATTAATCTGCAGTGCCTTGGCGAGAAACAGGGCACTGCTGAAGTATTGCCCGGCTGCGAACAGGGCATAACTTCTTCCGCCGTAGGCATTTGGGTCCTTTGGCTTGTAGATTGAGGCCATGCTATAGGAATCGGCAGCTCGATAGTATTTGCCCTGATTCAGATACATTTGGGCGGCATGGATGTATTTGCTATATCCATGCTGAGAATAGGCTTCGATAGTTTCATTAGTACCCAGAATAGCTTGTGCTCTGGCTGACACCTGGCTGTCAGAAAGGTTTTCCAGTGCTGAAGTTCTGTCTTTGGAGAATTGCTTTTTAAGCGCATCGAGGTAATATTCCTCCTCATCAACCGGGTATCCCTGCATTAGAAGGTTTTGCTGATCAGATTGCCTTTGCGTATCAGCGGCGTCTTCAATCTCGTCTGATATTGTTTGTGAGGTGTAATCAGTATCCGGTCTTGTCAGCTTATCAAGCTGTTGTTTGGCAGTCTGCAATGGATCTGGCTGCGGGGCAGTCTTTTCTGTGATGCCTTCGAAATCTGTGACGTCAGTATGCTGGTCCGGCTGTTCAAACTCATAAGAGAGCGGTTCGACAAATCTTTCCATTTGTGGCAAATCAGTTGTCTGTGTTGTGCTGGGTGTATGCGTATCGGAGATAACCTGGTCGGTTGTTTTCTGTTGTGACAGTTGTGTTTCAAGGAATGCTTCAGGTTCAGTAAACTGAGCTTCGATTGATTCGGGCATAGCAGTATCGATAGCACTAAGGTTTTGCTCGAGGTTGGTGGCCTTTTGGCTTATTTGCTTCAGCTCAAGCTGGATTTGCTCCATTTGCGTTTCGTACTGCTCATAGGACACAGCCTGCTCTCGGATGTTCTGGAGGCTGTCTTGGGGCAGTTGTACTCCCAGTTCATCCGAGATTAGTTTATCCATCTCTTGGGCTGTTTTAGACATTTGCCAGGTTCCTGATTCACCGTAGGTCCACAGCAACGGGATATTTGTATTGCTCTGGTAAGAAGAAAAGCTTTGCTGCTCGGGCACAATCTTCGTAGGTTCGACAAGCTGCATAGATCCGGTAACGGCATCGGAAATACGACCACTGATTCTTGTTGCTGTTGGGGTCAGAATACCTGAGTAACCTGGTTGAGCGATGCTGACCGTACCGGTAGGCGAATAGAAGGGCTGATAACTACCGGTGTATTGACCAACATCACCAGGGCCCTCTGAAAGCCTTAAAAATGAGTCAAGTGAGGATGAGCCAAGTCCCACATCTAAATTTGTGGTTGACTGATACGGTACAGGATCGCGGAAGTGCTTTCCGCCCTGGACATTGCCTGTAATAATCAAGTTACCGCTTGAATCCACCGGGTTGGGCGTGTTTATAAGACCACTCCGAAGGCTGGTTTGCGGCACCGTGCCAACACCGGCAGGATTGCCAGGACCAGAATCCGCAATGGCCCTGGCTACGGCAAATAGAACGATAACCAACACCACCGTTAAAAGGGAACTTGAGTTTGTAGACCATAGGCCGAGCTCCGACGCACCTGCTCGTTCTCGTCGAGCCTGTGAGATTCCACGATGATGTACCTTTGCGCTGCGCACTTCTTTCATCATACTACCCAGCTCCCGGAAACTCCCCGGATAGGCTTACATTAGTAATTGATGAATGATTACTGATTATTGAACTAACTATTTAACCAATTACCATTTAACCAGTTACCATCGAACAAGTAACCACACTACGGACTAATTTACTCAAACTGAAATTCTTTGTGTCATTCCCGCGCAGGGCCTGTCCTGAGCTTGCCGAAGGGCGGGAATCTATTAAAGTTTTCAGCAAATGGATTCCCGTTTTCACGGGAATGACAAAGAGCAATATATTATTGTCAAACATGTATTTACGTTGGTTTTCAATTAAAATCTGGTCAGTTTGAGTAATTTACATAGTCTCCAACTTACGAATCTACGTTGTCTGTTTTGTATTTTGGCTTTTCAGCCCAGCTAAGCTTGGCTGCTAGAGTGTCCCAGCGGGTTCGTAGCGGATTATTGACTATGAGAAAATCGCTACTGTGCCTGGTTACGATAACTACATCGTCGGCAGTCAGACTCGAGCAGACTTGGCCATCAATCGAGACGGTCGTGCCCTCATTGAGCCGAACGCCAACAACTTCCACTGTGCTGTCAGCTTTTATGACAAGCGGGCGGAAGCTGAGCGAGTGCGGGCAAATCGGCGTAATAACCATTGCCTCCATTGAGCCGGCCAAGATCGGTCCACCGGCGGACAGATTATAAGCTGTCGAACCGGTGGGCGTTGAGATTATTAATCCATCGCTAACGCAACTGGCAACCGATTGGCCGTTCACGGCTATTTTAAGCTCGATCATTCTAAATGGAGGTCCCGCAGTAATGAAAACGTCGTTCACGGCTATGGAAGAGAACTTCGCTGATCGCGCATACTCTTTAGATCGGTCGGTGCCCTTTTGCGTGCTTCCGCTAAAAGAGCTAAGGACCTCGCAGCCCAGCATTATGCGTTTTTCTACCGGCGCTTTTGCTGAGATGATGTCGTCGAAGAATTCCTCAAGTTCATCAATGCTGAACTCTGCTAAGAAGCCGAGCTTGCCGAGGTTGACTCCGATAACCGGCACCTTTGCCTTAGCTAAGTTTCTTGCGGCGGAGATGATGCTGCCATCACCGCCGAAAACAATTGCAAAATTACAATCTTTAAGTGCCTTAGCTGTGCAATCCTCTATACGACCGCTGGCAACAATGCGAGCTTTGTCCTGAACGAACGTAATAAATTCGTCTATCGCTGCGGCGACCGGCCCCTTCTTCGGGTCGCCGAAAATAACCAGCTTTGGCAAATATTTGGTCTGTGGCATGTTCTATCTCATCTTTATCATCTCAGGTCTGCAGCATTTGCTTGGCTGCTTTTACTATCTCATCGGCAGTTATACCGGCCTCCATAAGCTGAGAATTGCGGCTGTTGTGTCCTATAAACCTCTTTGGTGCCCCCAGGACACGAACTGCGAGCGGACATTCGCCATTAGATGAATCTTCCGCCGCCAGTTCAAGTACGGCTGAGCCAAATCCGCACGCGAGCGAGTGGTCTTCGATGGTTATTAGACGTTTACCGTGCTGTAGCAGCGAGATTATACTCCTGTCGATCGGAGCAGCAAACCGCGCGTTGATGACATCAACCGGGATTTTATCTTTAGCAAGGAGCGCAGATGCCTTTAGCGCCTCGGAAAGAATACTGCCATAGCTTACAATCGTCAGGGTTGAAGCTCTCGTTCTTCGGACGACGATGCTCTTTCCCAATTCAAAAGGCTTGGCGCAGGCAGCTCTGACAAATTCCTTAGGTGGAACAAAATCCTTAGGGTACCTGATAACAACCGGATTATCCTGACCCATTGCAAATTGCAAAGCAGACTTTAGCTCAATATCATTTGCCGGCGCGGTCAGGACCATATTTGGGAACATCCGCAGGAAACCGACGTCCATAAGGCCGTGATGTGTAGGGCCATCTGAGCCTACCAAGCCGGCTCTATCCAAACAGAAAACAACAGGCAGGCCCTGCAGAGCGACCTCTTGAAATATCTGATCAAAGCTTCGCTGCAAGAAAGTAGAATAAATACAAATGACCGGCTTTAGGCCGCTCTTGGCAAGCCCTGCTGCGATATCGACCGCGGCACCTTCAGCGATGCCGACATCATAGAATCTATCGGAGAACCTTTTTTTGAATTCTACCAAGCCGGTGCCGTCGCACATTGCCGAAGTTATAGCAACGATCCTATCGTCTTTTTCAGCCAACTCTGTCAGATACTCACCGAAGGCCTGTGTGAAGCTGCGCCTTCGGGGCACATTGGTTGCCTCAATCGTGTCGCCGTTTATTTTGAAAGGGCCTGTCGAATGAAATTTGCTCGGCCCCTTGTCAGCGGGCTTGAATCCCTTGCCTTTTGTGGTGTAGGCGTGCAGTATTGCAGGGTGATTCAATTGGCCTAATGCTTTGAATAATTTAATGAGCGATTCAACATCGTGACCATCGACCGGACCGAAGTACGGGATATTTAAACTCTCAAACATCTGGCTTGCGGGAAGGACCATTCGGATACTCTTTTTGATTCGCTCGACCGCCTCCTCAACACTTTTTCCAATCCCCGGGACGTGCTCAAGAATGTTCCTTGTGGTCTTGCGTAAATCATCATAGGTGTGGCTGAGGCGTACCTTTGAGAAGTATTTCGCCATCGCTCCGACGGTTGGGTCGATAGCCATAGAGTTATCGTTGAGCACTATGAGAAGCTGTCTTTTTACCAGGCCGAGATTATTTAGCGCTTCAAAAGATGGGCCATTTACAATACTTGCATCGCCGATGACAACCACAATTTTGCTTGCATCTCGTATCTCATGTTTGGCATCTTGCGCAGGCTGTGAACCTTCATCTTTGGCTTCACTGCTTTTTAACTGTTGGCCCAGGGCCATACCTATAGCCGTCGCGACCGAGGTACCAGCGTGGCCGACCACGAATTGGTCGTACTCGCTCTCAGCGGGATTGGGAAAACCGCTTATACCGCCAGCCTGTCGGAGTCGCTCGAATTCGCGTTTTCTGCCAGTGATGATCTTATGTGCGTAGCACTGGTGGCCGACATCCCAAAGCAGTGTGTCGCGCGTGAAGTCAAAAACACGGTGAAGGGCGAGCGTGATTTCGACCACACCCAAGTTGCTTGCCAAATGGCCCCCGGTTTTACTGACAGAATTTAGAATGAACTGGCGTATCTCGTCGGCAAGATCCGGAAGTTGAGCTACCGGCAGCTTCTTTAGGTCTTCCGGACTGTCAACTTTTTGTAAAAGCTGGCTCATAATGCGTCTTGATAATTACTTAATACTGAAGTTGTCGAGCAAATGTGTAGACCATCGGGATGAAAAACAAAAAATCCCACAAAATGTTTTACCGCTTTTATTATAACAAGTTACCTCAAATACTTGTGCGTGTAAAGTACTTTTTCGTGGACAACAGTGATTGCAGACCTTGTTGTGGGTACGAAAAATACCGTAAAGGGACGTCAAGACCACCCAGAACTCAAAGATTCACAAACGCACGTTAAGCCTGCTTTCTGTTCGCTTTCGGCGAAAGTTGGCTTTCGCGATGGTTTCAGATAACCAAGCCTACATTGGTGCTGAACTTGGAGAATCCAAGAGTGACCTAAGGTGACTTTTAGCATCATACGCCGCAGGGGTTATGTGCGATAAATTCAGATACCCGCAAAGTTGTTTCTATACGTTAATTAGAACAACTGTTTGACTACTGGTTGGTGGACATGTAAAATGCCCGATTATCAATTAGTCGTATGGGCGGATTGGAAACAAGCTGCCAACTGGAAGGAACGAACTTACTTATGGCAGGTAACAACGGAATTGTTACGGGGGGCACAGGTGGGGCAGGATTTTTGAATAATCGTAGCATGCCTGAATCGTTGGCCGCGGAAGCGGCGGTGCTGGGCTCGATGGTAATTGAGCCAAAATGTATAGGGGATGTTGTTGAGAATCTGAACCGCAACGCCTTTTATCGTGCGGAACATCAGCTAATATTCGATGCGCTGATTGCTCTTTACGAAAAGAAGGGCGAGGTCATCGACGGTGTATTGCTTCGAGATGAACTTGAGAAACGCAATCAAATGGAGGATATCGGAGGAGTCGAGTATCTTGGCAAAGTCATGAATTCCGTACCTTCGGCGGCGAATGTGATGTACTACACAGAGATTGTCAAGGACAAGATGCTTCTACGGGAGACGATTGCGGCTGCCAGTCAAATCCTAAACGATGCGTACGACCAGAGCGGCGAGACAAAAGAAAAACTTGATGAGGCAGAACGCAGAATTTTCGCCATCACGGATAAGAGGATAAGGGGGGCAGCGGTTGCGCTGAAGGACCTGGTGACGCGAGCTTATGAGCTTATCGAAAAGCGCGAGGGAAGTCATGTCACAGGCCTGGCGAGTGGTTATTATGAGCTCGACGATCTGACCTGCGGGTTACAGAACGGTGAGATGATAATTATCGCCGGACGACCGAGTATGGGCAAGACCAGCTTGGCGTTAAATATAGCCGAGCACCTAGGCGTGGTAGAGAAAACGGAGCTTGCGATATTTTCGCTTGAAACGGGCATGCAGCAACTGGCAGAGAGATTTCTGTGCAGCTATAGCGCCGTTGACACCCAATTAGTCAGAAAAGGAATGCTGAGCACCGAGCACTATCAGGAGCTGGTTAAGAGCTGCGGAGACCTTTCTGAAGCGCCGATTTATATCGATGATACTTCGTCACTAACACCGCTTGAGCTTCGTGCAAAGGCAAGAAGGCTCAAAAGCGTTCACGATATTCGATGCGTAATCGTAGACTATCTACAGCTTATGCACTTAGGCTCAGGCAAGGTTGAGTCACGTCAACAAGAAATCACCACTATTTCAAGATATGTCAAGGCGCTTGCCAGGGAATTAAACATTCCAGTTGTCGTACTGAGTCAGTTGAACCGGGCTCCGGAAGGCAGAGAGGACCACCGGCCGAGGATGAGCGACCTTCGCGAAAGCGGCAGTATCGAACAGGACGCAGATGTGGTAATGCTGCTGCACCGCGAAGACTATTACCACCGGGGCGACGAGAACTATCAACGGGACAACACTGCCGAGCTTATAATAGCTAAGCAGCGTAATGGCCCAACCGGCAGCGTGAAGCTAAGGTTCCGAGAAAAGTTTACACGTTTTGAGAGCGCCTCAGAGGTTCGGCAGGAAGCGGTGCCATTTTAGTCGGATTCTGGCGGCGCTAACGTGAATTCTGGATTCGCGAGATATCAGATGCGAGATGCAATTTTTGTCTTTGGCATATTGTTGCTGCTGGCTTCAGCTCGCACGTTTGCCGAGCACTCAGAGAATTTGCCTGAAAATGCGTCACAGCCTATCGAAGCTTCGGCTACCGATGGTGAGCCCAATGAATCCTCTTTGGATAGCAGCAGTGACACGGGCAAAGAAAAGCCCAGCCACGTTATCCGCTCGATTGAGTTTGTAGGTAATCGGAAATATAAAAAGAATGTTCTGTTGCAAAGACTGGGCTTTGTTGCAGGCGAACGCTTAGACCCATACCTGGCTGAAAGCGGTAGAATGACTATCGCTGAAGTATATCGGAAAATCGGATTTGCGTTCGTTAAAGTGACACTCGATCGAGAGAAGTTACCACAAGGTCGATTAGTATACACAATCGATGAGGGTCCAAGAGTCAAAATTAAATCGGTGAAGTTTACCGGAAACGAACATGTAAAAACCTCGACGATTAAAAAGCTTATAAAGACAAAAACACGAAAGTGGTTTTACTGGTCCTTCTACTACACGCAAGAAGCTGTGCAGGAGGATATCGAGAAATTACGAAAATTTTACTATGAAAAGGGCTTTCTTGATTACAAGGTAGAGGCTAAAAAAGAATTCTCCGAGGACAATAGTAAGGTTCATGTCGCGTTCATGATTGATGAGGGACCTGCCTATCGTATTGAACAAACCGTTTTTGTAGGCAATGAATTCTTCTCAGAGGAGAAACTACGAGAAAGTTTGGAGCTAAGTGATGGGAATATTTATCTCAAGCGTGAGGTTGATAGGCAGACCACGCGCATTAGAAAGCTTTATCATGAGCAGGGCTTTGTAGATGCTCAGGTTGAGCAGCGGCCCAAATTTTCCGAGCAAGCTGATGCCAACACAGTGATAGTTGAGTTTAACATAACCGAGGGCCGGCGCTTTCGTATTGGCAGGATCGACATAACCGGCAATGAACTAACGCAGGACAGGATCGTCCGCCGTGTACTGGATGAGTACGATTTTACTCCCGGTCAGTGGTACAACGCTAATATGGCCCCCAAACAAGGCAGTGGAAGGCTGGAGTATTACGTACGAAGAATGGTGTTGGCTGATGAAGTCATAATCAGGCCTGTCACGCCTAAGGACGGTGACCCGAATCGAATGGATGTGCGAATTGACGTGAAGGAAGGACTTACTGGTATGATAAAGCCAGGTGTCGGCATCAGCAGCGACAGCGGTATGATCGGACAGTTGGTTTATGAGCAGCGTAACTTTGACATCAAAGATGCGCCTGAAAACTTCAAAGAGTTGATAACGATGAGGTCTTTCCGGGGCGCAGGCCAACATTTTAGAATCGCACTTATGCCGGGCACCCAAGTCAGCCAGTATTCGGTGAGCCTCCGGGAGCCTTACTTATACGACAGACCGATGTCTCTCGATCTGGCCGGGTCGAGCTGGGGAAGGTGGAGGGAAAGCTATGATGAAAAAAGGCTGCGTGGCCAGATTGGCCTTGAGCAGCGACGGAAGGACCTCTGGCGCAGAAATATTAGCCTTCGAGCCGAGAATGTAAAGGTGTACAGTCTTGATTACGATGCCCCGCAAGAGATTAGAGACATCGAAGGATACAACATGCTAGTAGGGATCAGGGCAGGCACTGGAAAAACGGCAACGGATGATCTGTACAATCCAACAACGGGTTACAGTTTTAACACCAGCTATGAGCAGGTCACTGGCGACCACACGTTTGGGGTGCTAAACGGTGTTTATATCCGATACATAACACTTCATGAGGATGTGTTGGAACGCGAGACGGTACTGGCGACAAAGGTGCGCGGGGGGGCAATAATAGGGGACGCCCCTGCTTTTGAGAAGTTCTATGCCGGCGGCACAGGTATATACGGCATAAGAGGGTTCGAATACCGCGGTGTAAGTACCAGGGGTTTGCAGACGAATGTGTCGTTACCCAGACAGATTGATCCTGTTGGCAGTGACTGGATATTTTTAGCTAATGCTGAATTGACTGTCCCATTGATAGGTGAGAATTTTTCGGCATTGTTCTTTGTTGACAGCGGAACGATCGACTCAGGCACCTACCGGTTGTCTGTGGGTGGTGGCATACAGATAATGGTACCGCAATTTTTTGGGCCGGTGCCTATGAGATTTGAACTCGCCACACCGATTTCCAAGGATGATCTGGACGAGACACAAACGTTCAGTTTCTCAGTGGGAGGGGCGCTATTTTGAAATATCAGAAATCTCTTAGACAATAATACAAAGAAAGGGAAAATTATGAAGACCAGCGTTACTATACTCTCGAGTTTTCTTATAGGTGTAATAGTTTTGTTTATGGGTTACGAACATAGTCGGGCTGAGGCGACAGCAGATGAGCCGTCGCCAAATATCGGTGTTGTCAGCATTCGGAAGGTTTTCCGTGATTGCAAGAGAAGCATCAAGTTCCGAACTGAGGTGATGGCTGAGCAAAGCAAAATAAGGGACGAATTGAGTGAGCTTTCTAAAGAGATCCAAGCGGATGAAGCAGCTCTAAGAACCTTCAAGCCCGGCAGCAGTGATCATCTGGCACAGGTTAAATCGCTCCTCGAAAAACGCGCCCAAATTGAAGCGCGAACGGAATACGTTAAGCAGCAAACAACATTGAGGGACAGGCAATGGACTGAACAGTTGTATAAAGAGATATTGGAGACGACTCAGGAGCTGGCCAAACAAAAAGGTCTGGAGCTTGTGTTTGAGTACACTGAGCCGGAGTTTCCCATTTCAAGTGAGGAGCTCATGCTCACAATTAGTACGCACAAGGTGCTTTATAGCGGTAACTGCACTGACCTTACCAATGAAGTAATAGCCCGGCTGGACGCAGTAGGAAACTCAGAGCAGTAGTCGGAACAACAAGATTCAAAGCCCCAAAATTTGTGATGTTTATTAGGTTATTCTGCTGCTTGTCGTGACGGTTTTTTAGTGCCTAATGTTATTGACGATTTCAGAATTAGCGCAACGTCTTGGTGCCCAGTTAATTGGTCCGGCTGACCACTTTGAACAACAGCTAAAAGCTGTCGGGCCGGTTGAGGGTGCATGTGAGACTGATGTGACTTTTGTCACCGACGAAAAACATGCTGCTGCGGTTAACAAGTCGCACGCGGCAGCGGTTATTCTCACAAGACCTTTAGAGCAGTTAGGCAAACCACAGTTGGTTGTCAAGAGTGTCGAAGCCGCCCTTATAGAAACCCTGAGTTTCTTTGCACCCGAATTGAAAACGCCGGAAGCTGGGATTGATCCTGCCGCGTCGGTCGGGCAGAATGTCAAAATATCTGAAGGCGTGTCTATAGGCCCAGCCGTAGTGATCGGCGATGGTGTCGAAATCGGACAAAACACCGTAGTTGCCAGCGGATGCAAAATAGGCGAAAATTCAAAGATCGGTGAATACTGCCGTCTTGACAGCAATGTAGTTGTTTATCACAACTGCCGCCTGGGCAACAATGTAATCGTCCAGGCGAACAGTACCATTGGGTCAGTAGGTTTTGGATATTCTTGCATTGACGGCACGCATAAACTTGTCCCTCACAATGGCGGTGTAGTTGTAGAGGATTTCGTTGAGATAGGGGCGAACTGTTGTATTGACAGGGCGAAATTTGGCAATACGATAGTTGGAGCCGGAACAAAGATAGACAACCTTGTACAGATTGCTCACAACGTAGTGATAGGGAAGTGCTGCCTGATATCCGGCCAGGTTGGTATTGCCGGCAGTTGCAGGCTTGGCGACGGCGTTGTTCTGGCTGGGCAGGTGGGTTTGGCAGACAATATAGAGGTAGGCTCCGGCACAATGATAGGGGCGCAGTCGGGTGTCTTGAGCGATGTTGGGCCAGGATTGAAGCTTGCCTGGACTCCTGCTATTGACGTCAAGGAGGCAGTCCGAGTGGTCGCCCAGGTGCTGCGACTGCCAAAGCTTGCGCAGCAAGTAAAACGACTGGCCGCGAGGATAGAGAAACTTGAAGCTGCAAAAAACGATAAAGAGTGAGGGCAAGATTGCAGGCAAAGGTCTGTTTGGGGGCAAGGAAGCGAGGGTTGTTTTCCGTCCTGCACCGGAGAATACGGGCGTTGTTTTTGTTCGCACTGATATGCCCGAGGCTGTGCGAATCGTCGCCGTCGTGCCTAATTTAGCTGAGCGAAGTCGTCGCACAACCATAAAGAAGGGGGCTGTGAGCATAGAGACGATTGAGCATTGTCTGGCTACGCTTAGCGCAATGGAGATTGACAATGTAATCGTGGAAGTGGACGGCGCAGAACTACCGGCGCCGGATTGTAGCTGCGCCGAGTATGTCAAAGTGCTGAAACGGATAGGCGTTGTTGAGCAGAAGGCCAGCCGAAAAGAATTTGTCATAAAAAAACCAATAACCATCACAGCCGGTGATGCCTCAATATATGCGCTACCCTACGTCGACGGTGGTCTGAATATAACGTACGATCTGGATTACGGTGGCCATACAGGCATTGGCAGACAAATCTACAGCTACAGACTTTCTCCGGAGAGCTTTGAAAAAAATCTGGCACCGGCTCGGAGTTTCTTGCTTGAGGCTGAGGCAAAGCAGTTTCAGGCTCGTGGAATCGGGACACATGTCAGTTATAGAGATATCCTTGTAATTAGCTCGGATGGACCAATTAAGAACAGTTATAGATTTCCCAACGAGTGTGTCAGGCACAAGATAGCTGATCTGGTCGGAGATCTGGCGCTGGTTGGCAGGAACATAAGTGGCAGAATTGTGGCCTATAAGAGTGGGCATTCGCTTAATCAGCAACTTGCCAGGAGGTTGTATGAGGCAGCTCAGCAGCAAGAACGTAATGAGAAGTTCGGCACCGATGCGATTCTGGATATTCGCAGGATTCAGAAGATTTTACCACATAGATATCCTTTTCTACTGGTAGACAAGATAATAGATATAGAAGGGGACACGCGAATAAAAGGCGTAAAGAATGTGACCTTTAACGAGCAGTTTTTCCAGGGACATTTCCCGGGCACGCCGATCATGCCAGGCGTTCTTATCGTAGAGGCGATGGCGCAAGTGTCCGGTTTGTTATTCGCGCAGAGACTTGAACATGCCG
>Ga0315544_1002465_pt1 | contig 12944 bp, 10 predicted proteins | sample SalMarSW160130MG_2_FD_202543 | JGI IMG/M metagenome (GOLD analysis project Ga0315544, IMG submission 202543) | Salt marsh sediment microbial communities from the Plum Island Ecosystem LTER, Massachusetts, United States - Salt Marsh Sediment SW1601-130 ... | reverse complement strand
GTATTGTAATATAAAATAATCGATAAAAACAAATTTTTTGACTATAATTTTTAAAAATCCTTGACAAAGTTAGGCATGACTAACTATATTAGGTCAAACGTATATAGTAAAGAAAAGACCTATGGCAGCAGTGAAAAGTAAACAATTAAGTGCATCCCTTGAGGATTACCTTGAGGCGATATTTAATCTCGCCGGTGAGTCGGACGTGGCCCGTAGCAAGGACATAGCAAAATTGCTCAGCGTCTCTAAGTCTTCTGTTACCGGTGCCTTACGGCTTTTGAGGAAAAAGGGATTGGCTAATTATAAGCCATACGAATATGTTACACTTACTGGAGCCGGTCAGGCAGCGGCAGCCGAAGTTGTGCGGAAACATAATATTCTCAAATCGTTTTTCATTGATGTCCTGGGGATTGATTCGGATATTGCCCAGCAGGTGGCCTGCAGGGCTGAGCACATCCTTGGGATAGAGGTTATTGCAAGACTTTTGTGTTTCATAGACTTTATTAACCACGGCAATAAAAATGGTTACGATTTTGCAGGCGAATTTCAAAGGTTCTGTAAAACCAGATTGCAAAATAGCGATTTTTCAAACAGGGAGATAAGTAAAGTGAGCGGCATAGTCGGGCTTAACGAGCTTAAACCGGGCCAAAAAGGCAAAATTGTTAAGATAATTGGACAAAGCGGCGTGAATAAGCGCATCGCTGATATGGGTGTTGTGCCGGGGACAATTGTGGAAGTTCAAAGAGTCGCGCCATTTGGTGATCCGATTGATGTGAAATTGAAGGGCTATCATCTTTCACTTCGCAAAGAAGATGCGTCGAAGATTATGGTGAAATTATGAGAAACAAGCCTTTAAAACCATTGTCGATGGTTAGGGCCGGTGAAACGGTTAAGCTGGCCAGGATAAATGCAGGGCGAGGTTTGAATAGTCACCTTATCTCAATGGGGTTTGTGCCCAATATCGAAATCACGGTCATAAACAACAGCCGTTCTGGGCCTTTTGTGATAAGCGTTAAGGGCTCAAAGATGATGTTTGGCAGGGGTATGGCCCAGAAGATTATGGTCAGAGAAGTTTAATATTATATTCACTTTTTTATAGTAAGTCTAAAATATTTTGGAAGACGATATAAGTAATGAACTGGTGGAATCATATCCCAGAGCACATTAATCCCAATATATTTGAGATTGGCCTGTTTCAAATACGCTATTATAGCTTAATGTATCTTGTTGCCTTTACTATCACATATTTACTTGTTTTGCACAGATTAAAAAACGAAAGATACGAATATTCCAAAAACACTATACAAACTTTTTTTCTGTATGCTATTTCGGGTACGCTGATTGGGGGAAGACTCGGCTTCGTATTATTTTATGATTTAACGTATTTCATCGCACATCCATTAAGAATAATTTGTCCGTTTGATTACTCAAATGGATTCCGCTACATCGGTCTTTTCGGAATGTCTTATCACGGGGGATTGCTTGGAGTAATTTTAGCTTCTTTGCTTTTCTGCTATAAAAGAAGAGTAAAGTTTTGGCGTTTTGCAGACTTGGTTTCACCTGCGATTCCTTTAGGATTTACATTTGGCCGGATAGGCAATTTTCTCAACGGAGAGCTTTATGGTCGAGTTACATCTGTTCCCTGGGGGATGTACTTTCCTTTAGACGAAACTCATCAATTACGACACCCCTCACAGCTCTACGAGGCCTTTTTTGAAGGAGTATGTCTTTTCATAATTCTTTGGAGTATAAGGAAAAAGCGCTATTTCGATGGTTTTCACTTCTGCTTTTATATCATTGGTTATGGAATAATTCGGTTTTGTATTGAATTTGTAAGAGAGCCAAATCCTGGGCTGGGCTCTATATGGCATTTATTCACAATGGGACAGATTCTCTGCATTGTTATGGTGTTGGGCGGCACTTTTATTATGTTGATGAGAAAACAATCGCCGAAGCTGTCATTGGAGCATAACGACAATTAGTAGAGATACAATATGACCGACAACAGAAAAATAACTATAGCGTTGGCTGGCAATCCCAATAGCGGCAAGACCACTGTATTCAACCTGCTGACAGGTGCTCGCCAGCACGTAGGCAATTACCCGGGAGTGACGGTCGAAAAAAAGCAGGGATTGTGCAGATACGCCGGGTATGAGATGGTTATTGTTGATTTGCCGGGAACATACAGCTTGACGGCTTATTCGGACGAAGAGCTTGTTGCCCGCAATTTTATCATCGATGAGCAGCCGGATGTTGTTGTTGACATTATAGATGCTTCTAATATCGAACGCAACCTGTATCTGGCAACTCAGTTAATCGAGATGGATGTGCCTTTGGTTTTGGCTTTCAATATGAGTGACATCGCCGCGCAAAGGGGTTTGCAGTTTGATATCGAGCAGCTTTGCGACCTTTTACAGGCGAAAATAGTGCCTATGGTGGGTAATAAAGGCAAAGGTAAGACAGAGTTGCTCAATGCTATTATTGAGACAGCACGGGCCGGAAAGGTTGAGCGCACTCACAAGGTAAATTACGGATATGAGATTGAAAACGAACTGAAAAAAATTGAAACGCTTATCACAGATAAAGAGCCGAAATTAACACAAAAATACAGTTCTAAATGGCTGGCAGTCAAGTTGCTTGAGCAGGATATTGAGATAACAAAGAAAATTAGTAGCAGGGAGATTTTTGAGGCTCTAACTGGCAGTATCGAGCGTTTAAGAACGATTTTCAGCGATGAGCCGGAGATTATAATTGCGGACCGAAGGTATGGTTTTATATCGGGTGCTTGCCAGGAGACAATCAAGAGCACTGTTGAATTACGTCACAGCATAAGCGATATGGTAGATGCCGTAGTAACAAATCGCATACTGGGGCTGCCGATTTTTCTTTTGCTGATGTATATGGTCTTTTTCCTGACTTTTAAGATAGGTGATTATCCGATGGGCTGGCTGGAGCAGTTTTTTGAATGGGCGGGAAAAAGTATAGCTGACTTTTGGCCGGCCGGAAGTGAAAGCCAGCTTAAATCTCTTTTGGTTGATGGTGTAATCGGCGGTGTCGGCGGAGTCATTGTATTTTTGCCTAATATACTTTTATTGTTTTTGGCGATAGCGATTCTTGAGGATTCCGGCTATATGGCCAGAGCCGCCTTTATTATGGACCGCATAATGCACAAAATTGGCCTGCACGGCAAGAGCTTTATACCGATGCTTATAGGTTTTGGCTGTTCCATACCTGCCATTATGGGCACGCGAATACTCGAGAACAAGCGTACCCGATTTACGACAATAATGGTAATCCCATTGATGAGTTGCGGTGCAAAGTTAATTATTTACGCCCTTATCATACCTGCCTTTTTTCCGGAGCAATGGCGAGGCCCTATGCTCTGGCTGATTTATCTGATTGGAATTGGGCTGGCGATTATCTGCATTAAAGTTTTACGGCTGACCGTTTTCAGGGGGGAAACTATTCCGTTTGTTATGGAGCTGCCGCCTTATCGTATGCCTACTTTGAAATCTGCCTTGATTCATATGTGGCAAAGGGGCTGGATATATCTGAGAAAGGCAGGGACAATAATCCTCGTCATATCAATCATCCTCTGGGTAGCGATGAGTTACCCAAAACCGGGTAAAGAGTCGCTGTCCGGCTTGAATCCTGAGCAGGCGCAGCAGGTGACATTGGAGCATTCCATAATTGGCAGCATCGGCCGGGCCATAGAGCCGGCCCTTAAACCGCTTGGCTTTGACTGGAAGATAGGAACGGCTCTTATCGGGGCGACAGCTGCAAAGGAGGTATTTGTTGCGCAGTTGGGCATAGTATATGCAGTTGGTAGCGAGGAGAAGGGCACTGAGACGTTGCGGGAAAAATTGCAGGAAAACTACACGCCTTTGACGGGCTTTTGCATTATGTTGTTTTGTCTGATTAGCACACCTTGTGTGGCAACGGTCGTTATGACAAGGCAGGAAACCGGTTCCTGGGGCTGGGCGTTATTTCAATTTCTCGGCCTGACGGTTCTGGCATACCTTATTACATTCATGGTTTACCAATTCGGCAGTTTAATATTGTGAAAATTAGACTTGGATTTTTTAAAAATTGGGGTTTTTGGGGATAATTTTGGGGTGATTTAAAGGGTCAATCCTTGCTTTTAGTTCAAAAATGAGGGAGATATGTCGCTATAACCGATACAATAGTTAAATCTTTCCCAAATTACGGCTAAAAATGAGCAAAAAATGACCAAAAAGTGATGGAAAATGACAAGAAATGAATGCGTTTTAACAAAAAATGAATAAAAAATGAGAGATTCTGAACAGGTTTTTTGGGGTAAGCCGGAAAAACGACCATTAAAAAGAGGCCCTGTTAAAATGGAGGAAATAGACACGGATTCCTTCGACAAGCTCAGGACGAGGTAACACGAATTGACACAAGTTTATTTATCGGCCAAAAACGCACTTTTGGAATTATTCAGGCCGTCCCTCCATAGCCAGATGTTATAAGATTATTCCTCAAATGGGTTTAATGGTTCCAAATAAGTAAATGGAAGCTCGACTGACGTTGCTACACAAGCATTTTTAGGAATTGGGGATTTGTTAAGGCGATACATGCCAAAGCAACCTTGTGGACGCCCGAGTACTTTCCCTCCTAGATTATGCCAGTTATATATGTCAATTGCGAATACCCCAAAATGAGATTCATTATCATCTGCTGTACTCCAAACAACCTCGAAACGAAACTTGCCATTGTATGCTTGTATATGGTCGACATTTGATATCTTTCGATTATCTTTTAGCAGTTTGCACAATATTTGATGTTGGGGAAGAAGCTCGTTTTCATCAATATTGCCAGTTTCTGGATCAAATATTGGAAGTGGTAACAGTACCGCCCTATTTGTATCCTCATTTCTGAGAAACTCATGGTAAAGGGCGGCATGACAGGCACGCAGGATTTTTGCCGCGATCCTGCGCAGGGACAAACCTTTCAGTAACACACCAGTCGGTTTTCCATCACGCTTAACAATGCCTACTTGTTCCGTCTTGAGTGGTGGGACCACCGTATCCTTAGGATGTAATAGTGCAATTAATCCTTTGGCTTGTTCATCAGAGAATGAATACTCTGAATTACATTCATTATGTGCCGGAAGTATCAACGGCCAACCGCGATCCTCAGCTATAAAGATTTTTTTGGGAGGCACATGATCACGAGTTGAAGGATTGCTTTCAGTAAAAGGGTTCCCGCACACATAGCAGAAATCTAACAGCGACACTTTTCTTGCTTGCTGTGCAGTTATTATTTCAACCATATCTATTGCTTATAAGGTCACGGCTAACCGGCAGGCTTTAGGTCATCTCTTTCTATCGGTATGTTAGGATTTATCAGATGATGAATTATCAATAACGCCATGTTCCAGTTTGTAAACACAAGCAACAAGGTCTTTGAATATTAATATAAATGTTCTTTCAATAAGTTTTTCGAGATTGTTGCCCAAACTACCTCGGAGTTTACTATACGTCTTTCCGTATGGACGACCAATGCGGTCAATGTCATCAAGGCTGATATTTTGAGTTTTTGTATGCGCGAATTTGTTTCTAATAGTGTTGAGATTCTTGAGAGCCTGCAAAGCTATATCTTCGACGACATCAAAAGAGTCCACCAAACAAAGCTTCTGATGATAGGTCAAATTGCCCTTGTCTAAAATTCGGTCAGCCCTCTTTAACTCACATATAGCTATTCTCTCCAAGATATTTTCTGTAAGTAAATGAAATCTAATAAACGGAAAGATAAGACTGTCGCGTTCCTTAAGTATTTCGGCGAATTCTTTGACATCTTGTTCGATAATTCTTTTTGCTTCTTTGGTTGCGACCACTGTGCTTTATCCTAACTTAATAATCTACAACACTTTTTCTATTTTCTCTCGCTGCTGTTTTCCTCAAAGCAACTAACTGAATTTTACCAATTTTTTATTTTTTTTACCACGAATTCTCTCAAATTTCCTCTAATTCTTTCTTTCATTTGTGTCCATTCGTGTTAATTCGTGGCTAAACTCTCAGCGTAATCCGTCCGGCTACCTGTGGCACCTGTCCCTTAGGGACAAGCTACGGCTCGGAGGTGAGCCAATTATAAGCGAATTCCGCTAAATCGTCCCAATCGACATCGCCATCCGGCTCGGAGTCGGCGCCTTGGCACCAATCAGGATAGTGACAATCCGTATTAAGCCAGTATGATGCGAACACGGCAAAGTCAGCGAAATCAATCCAGTCGTCACCCGTCAGCTCTCCCTGCAGCCGCTGCGGGATTGTTTCGTTTATCCACGTGGCATAGGAGCTGATGCGAACTGCATCGAGATAATCAGGGTCGAGGATATTCGGGTCGTTGCAGTCCCGAAACCAGGACTGTCCGCTGTGGCCTTCCACTGCCCGACAAAGGCCGGCCACTTTCCAGATGCCATTGTCTTTTATAAACCAGCCGCAGCCGGAATCGTAGTTCCCGGCAGCACCTTCATAAGCAGTTGACATTCCCTCGCCCAGGCCGTCAAAATCAGCGACGATTACATTGGAAATCAGGCCTAAAAGCAAACGGTTGTTTAAAGTATAGTTAATTTTATTTGTTCCAAATCGTAATGTGCTGTTGTTTGAGCCGTCCCATTCGTAGCCGTAGGTTACTCCGCCTGTTTGCAGCGAATTACCTCTGCCTTTCCCGTAGCCGCCCATAACGATGTTTTTTCCAACCTCGTTGGTGTTCTCATATATGTCAACAAAATTTGCCAGATTTGCGCCGTAAAGTTTTACTACTCGAAGGTCTGCTGTACTATGATTCCATATCTGCGCAATAGTATATGCTTTACCGCCAATCGAAACCGGCGTATTAAGATTACCACTTGGATGTTGAGCTGTTATTATGCAGTTCGATGACACCGCTACACAAGAGGCGATATATCCCCAGCGTCCGACCGCGTCGTTATCAGGTCTGTCCGTCCAGGTTGCAAGGTTCGGCTCACCATTGGGATGCAAAACAACACCTTTAGCTGACCCGGCAGTCCAGATTAAAAGTGCTGTTAGAAACAATCCGTATGCTGTCTTTTTATGCGCAATATTTTTCATAGTTTTAGAACAAATCTATGTGAGGATTATGCAGTAACCCTTCTCCTGTAGTTCAACCGTCCACCCATCCGGACTTATACACAGTTTCGCAAACTAAATAAAAGCTCTCACCTGGCGCCGTTTTTTGCGCTGGATTCTGCTCTCAACTTTGTTAATGGCTATTGAATATTATACCAGATTTGACCGCAAATTGTTAAAAAAATTACCGCAGGATTGAATAATATTGGTGGTTTGACTGGTTTCTTACGGCTTATTGTCAGATGTAATCAAACCTCGTGTTCTTTATAGGACGCCTGTTTTGGAGCAAAATTTGGTGGTCGTTTTATTTTTGTGAAGTTTATCAGTTCCTTAATCAGTTTCAGTTTTTAACCAAAATTCACTAACTGATTCTCTAATCTGCTAATTCCCTGATATCCTTTTCCCCTGATTACCACTACCTGTTCCCCTGATAACCCGGTCCACTATCAAATCACCGTTTTGAACATTTGATCTTAGGATTTGGATATTGTTTAGGATTTAGGATTTAGGATTTAGTGCTTTTTTCCTCTGTCGTCCGTCGTCTGTCGCCTGTCATCCGTCGTCTGTCTTCCATCGTCTGTCCTCTGCCTGCCGCGGCGTAGTCGAAGACGAAGCCGGGTCGTCCGTCCTCCGCTTCTTAATTCGGTATTCCTTGTTCGATATTGGATATTCAATTTCATCCTTCACTCTCTGTCATCGAGTATCGAGCATCCAGAATCCAATATCTAATTCTCTAATTCTCTAATTCCCTGATATCCTTTTCCCCTGATTACCACTATCTGTTCCCCTGTTAACCCGATTCCCTCATGCTCTTCCCACCTTCTTAGCAAAATAAAAATCCGTGTCCGCCTTTGGCGAGACCTCGCCCGTGGGCGGGTAAATCCGCGTTAATCCGTGTCTAAAAAAAAGACCGTGTCAATCTGTGGCTACAAAAATTCAGTGTCAATTCGTGTGAATTCGTGGTTAATTTTTCCGTGTCTTTGTGGCAACCCCGACGCATCGTTCGCACAAGTCAGGATGTTTGCTATCGCTTCCAACGCTCGGCCAGTAATTCCAGCACCGCTGGCATTTTTGATAGCTGCTTTTCTTTGCTGTGACCGTCGTCTGGCCTGTTCCTTTTATCAGTTTTACCTCGCTGACAATACAAAGTGCCGCAAACTGTTCGAGCCCAAGCTCATTTAGAATCTTTGTTAGTTCCTCATCCTCGCAGTAGATAGTAACGCACGCCTGCTGGTTGCTTGCAATCTTTTTCTCTCGTCTCAGATTTTCCAAAACACGCAGAACCTCATCCCGCAAACCCATCAGCTTATCCCACTTCGGTTCCTCTTTTTTATAGTCTATCGATTTATCAACCTTCGGCATCTCAGCAAAATGCACACTTTCGACCGTCTCCTGTCTCCTGTCTCCTGTATTCTTGGCCCTAAATGCCTCCTCTGCTGTGTGAACCAGTATTGGTGCAAGCATTCTTACAAGGCCGTCCAATATCTTATACATCGCCGTCTGTGCGCTTCTTCGCGACTTGCTCTCTGCCGCATCGCAATACATCCGGTCTTTGAGCACATCCATATAGATATTGCTCATCTCTACTGTGCAGAAGTTATAGACCAGCGAAAAAACCCTGTGGAATATAAAGTTTTCGTATGCCTCCGTAACATTCGCAATGAGCTTTTGCAGTTGTTGCATCGCCCATTTATCTACCTCGAACATCTCGTCGTAAGATACCGCATGTTCATTCGGTTCATAATCGTTGATATTACCGAGCAAATATCTCAGAGTATTTCTTATCTTTCGGTATGCATCCTGCGTCTTACCGATTATTTCGTCGTTGCACCGTATATCTTCCTGATAATTCACGCTCGCCACCCAAAGCCGCAGGATATCAGCCCCGTATTTCGCAACCTCATTTTGCGCATTAACGTAGTTACCCAGTGACTTTGATTGTTTCCTTCCTTGCTCATCAACGGTAAAGCCGTGCGTTAGCACGTTCTTGAATGGCTTTTTGCCCGTTGCCCCAAGCCCAGGCAGAAGCGATAATTGGAACCACCCGCGATGCTGGTCCGAACCTTCGAGATACAAATCTACAGGCACGGGCCATCCCGATTCTTTCACACACACGCTGTACCAGCTGCACCCCGACTCGAACCAGACATCAAAGATATTTTCTTCTTTCTGCAGTCCGTCAAAACTAAATCCTTTCGGCAGCTCAAAATCCTCACCCAAAATCTCTCGAGGCGAATCCGTAAACCAGCTATCCGAACCCTTCTCAGCTATATGTTTGGCCACAGCCAATACGGATTCCTTTGTCAGCAGACTTTGCCCTTGCGCATTCAGGAAAACAGGTATCGATAACCCCCAGCTTCTTTGCCTGCTGATGCACCAGTCGGGTCGTGATTCCAGCATCCCTTCGATGCGGTTTTCGCCCCACGCCGGTATCCATCTCACCTCTTTGACATTCTCCAGCGCCAGATTCCGCAGACTTTTCTCTATCCCCGGCAGTTTCTTATCGACGCTGATAAACCACTGCTCCGTTGCCCTGAATATCACTGGCCCTTTGCTCCGCCAGCAGTGCGGATAGCTGTGCGTAATCTTACCCTGAGCAAAGAGCAGCCCTTTCTCCCTCAAATCATTATTTACGACCGTATCGACTTCTAAAACCTTTCGTCCTCGCAGCCATTCCGGCACCGTATCATCGTATCTGCCGTCATCGAGCACCGGCGAATAAACCGCCAGCCCATATTTCTGCCCCGACATATAATCCTCGACTCCGTGGCCAGGCGCGATGTGCACAAGGCCGGTGCCGTCCTCGGTCGTAACATACTCAGCTAATATGACCATATAGGCGTCTTTGTCGGTCGGATTTTTATCAACAAATGGATGCCGGTATCGCAGCCCCTCAAGCTCGCTGCCCTTTACTGTCTTTTCGCTGACGCAATACTCTCCCTCCTTCAATCCGCCTGCTGCAACCACCGCCTCGATGCGGTCGCTGCACAATATCGATACGAACCTCGTTCGTTGTCCGTCTTCCGCTGTTCGTTCGTAGCTCATTGCTCGGTAATCGAGATAAGGATGAACCGCGATAGCCAGATTGGCCGCCAGTGTCCATGGCGTCGTTGTCCATATCATAAAGCATACTCGTCGCTCGTCGCTCGACTCTCGTTGCTCGATTAGTCCGAGTTCAATTAGCTTTCCGATGCTTTCCTCCGCTACCGGGAAATTGACGAAGATACTCGGCGATGAGATATCCTGGTATTCCAGTTCGGCCTCAGCCAGGGCCGTCTCGCAGCCAATCGACCAGTGAATCGGCTTGAGCTGCTTATAAACCAGACCCTTGTCAACCAGTTCCGCGAAGACTTCCAGAATCCCTGCCTCATAACTTGGCTTAAACGTCAGATATGGATTCTCGAAATCGCCGAATATGCCCAGCTCTTGGAACTGTTTGCTCTGGATTTTGACGTATTTACTGGCGTATTTCTTACACTCTCGTCGGATATCAAGCTTGTTCATCTGGTGCAGCTTGTCGCCCAGTTCCATTACCACCTTCAATTCGATAGGCAGTCCGTGGCAGTCCCACCCAGGCACATACGGTGCATCAAATCCCGCCATCGTTTTATACTTAACCACAAAATCCTTTAACACCTTGTTTATAACATGGCCCATATGAATGTCGCCGTTGGCGTAGGGCGGGCCATCGTGCAGTATATACAGCGGGGCTCCCTTGCGGGCCTTTCTGATTTGGCCGTAGATATTACCCTTAGCCCATTCTTTACGCATTTGCGGTTCTCGCTGAACCAGGTTGGCTTTCATCGCAAAGCTCGTCTTCGGCAGGCACAAGGTATCACGATAACTCTTACCAGCCACAGATTTCTCGGATTTCTCTGAATCCGCGGCTGATTTATCTTTATCATTTTCCGTCATTCAACAAATCCTTAAAAGATTCAAGTGCATTAAACTGCGTATGTTAAGTATTATTGGCTATATTGTCAATATCGCTCCATCGTGGACTTTTTTTAGACATGGATTTACACAGATTTACACTGTATTTGTATATCTTGATAATCCTGTTATCCTGTCAGAAAATTCTTTTCTTCGTGTCTTCGTGGCAATACTCACCAACAAAAAAGGCCTTTCAGAGTTTGCCGCCCTGAAAGGCCCTTAATATACAAAATATAGCTCTCTCAGGGCAGCTTCATCTTGTCCCCTATAATGATAATAATCGCAATGTTTATGTTTCTATCCATAATACACCTACATTATCAATCGCCAGTCAGCAATCGGGAATCGGCAATCGCAAATCTAAAATAAGTTTACCCTAATTCTCGGCCAATGTCAAGCCCGGGTTTAATTTAAAGAGAGCTAACTACAGATTACACAAATTAACCCTATATTTTAATTTCACAGGGTCAGTATAACTGATAATATTGCTGCAAAAAGAGAATGAAAGCGGTGAGTAAGAATTGCGCAGATAAAACTCTTGTAGTATGAAGTTTTTGTTTGATTTTCTTGTAACTTATTATTTATTCCGTCTTGTCCATTTAACAAATTCTGTCGGTTTATGTTATGCTGAATAAATAATGACTGCTCCGACGGCCAGTGCGGCCAACGCCATAGCTCGAAGAAACAGGGCCGATTTGTTTTGGAACCATCTGAGCATTGATTTTAACTTTTCAGCCCCAATCATAAATATTGACAATCCTGATATTAAAAAAAGAATCCCGAATACGGCTATTACCCAGGTAATGTCACACTCGCGAGCTGAAAGCAAAAATACGACAGCTAACACTATCCTTGCCACCCCTGCAATGTATATACGGTTGCCCCGTCCGAAGAAATTAAGTATGTTTTTCGTAATATCCGGTCTTAATAGCAACAAGACCCCGAAAAAAACTATAACTATACCCGCTATTTTTACTACGATGTCCATATTTTATACCTTAAATTCTCTTGGCCAATTCTCTGATATATTCTTTTAAGCTTTCCGCCACATCGTCTCGCTTCAGGGCAAAATCGATATTCGTTTTGATAAATCCTTCTTTGTTTCCTATATCGCACCGCTTTCCATCCAGGCGCAGACCATACATCTGTAATACCGGCAAATCGAGAATGGTCCTTCTCACTGGGTAAAATCTCCAGTTCCGGAGTTTCATACAACACAATCCTCGCGGAGAAATTACTGAATGTGAACGATATAGTCTTTCCGAAATACCCATCTGAAGGATTTCCAATCAATCCTGCTCTTGGATAGGCCCTTGTACGGATTATCATAATTTCTGTCCTTGATAGAAAGGCATTTTAAAGTTAGCTTAGTCGAGTATCTCTATCATATCGACATCTATCTCAACGCTTGCTGCTTGTCCGAGCATATCTATCTGTAAGACCAAACGTGTATTACCCTTGGTTCTGACAACGACTCCGTGCAAATCAGCCAATGGGCCTGCCTTAACCCGATATCGTTGGCCTGCCTTGATATACTTATACGGCATCAAAGGAGCTCCTGCCCGAAGAGCTTGCTCGATTTGTGATAGCTCATCGAGTAGTTTCTCCTGGTCTTTGACTTCGATTATATTTGCAACGCGATTTGTCTTTAGTAGTGAAATCCGCTGCTCCTCTTCGCCGCAGAAGAACAAGTATCCGCTGAACAACGGCAGAAGAGACCGGGCGGTTCTTCCTTTTCGGCGAATAACTTTATTAATCATTGGAAGAAAGTAGCTGATTTTTTTGCGAATCAAATCCTGTGCAAGTGCCTTTTCATTTCTGCTTTTGGTATGTGCAACCCACCATAGACCTGCAAAGTCACGGATTGTCTGGTTATCCGGCCAAATCATTGACGGATTTTCA